>Ga0209489_101183_pt1 | contig 53174 bp, 19 predicted proteins | sample SiratrowhiteBW_FD_187527 | JGI IMG/M metagenome (GOLD analysis project Ga0209489, IMG submission 187527) | Root nodule microbial communities of legume samples collected from California, USA - Siratro white BW (SPAdes) (version 2) | ecosystem: Host-associated > Plants > Roots > Nodule | place...
GGGGGGGGAGGGGGGAGGGGAACGTACTACCAAATTTATATATTTATCTTTAAATTTGCTCGTTCTTCCCTGCAGCCCTTCTGACTTCATGCTGCCAACAGAGGATATTATGTTTACAATATTGCTTTAAAACTTAAAATGAAGTTTTTTTTTTTAATATATTCTGAACATTTTCTTTCTGATGTAGTTCCCTCAATGATGGCTTAGCATTAACTAAATTTTGAATATCAGCCAGTGTTTGATGAGTGATGACATTTTACTGAAATTTATTTCCTTATAACAAATTTGTTGAAGGTGGTATAATGATTCCTTACAGGGAGTCGAGATATGCCTAGAAAGGCCTTGGAGGAGGGAGACTATGCACAATCTTGTTAAAGAAATTGCTGGGGTCGATTTCAGTGAATTGGGAGATGATCTTGAGGTTGCAAAGCGTGTTACTCTAGATACCCTTGAAAAGAATCTTGATAACAAGGATAAAGGTTCCATTGAAGCATGCCGATCCGTTGGCCACCTTCTTAATGAGGTAGATTTTATTCATGAACATTCTTTTCATTTCGTAATTTATATTTTGTTTTTGTAATTACACTTTTTCTCCTTTTAGTTGATGATCTTTATATTTATATTCCTTTATGTTTTTGTCTTGTTTATTATATTGTCAATTTCACTTGCAGACGCTAACCAGATTGTTTTTGTCTTGTTTATTTAGGTTTTTGAGATTTTTGTAGAACCAAAGCTCATCCAACCTACTTTCGTTCTAGACTATCCAATTGAGATATCTCCACTTGCCAAACCACACAGAAGGTAGAAACATCTCAAAATATCAAATAATGTTATTTGTTGTTATTAAGGTATTTTTATCCTACCTACTACGAAATATTAATCTTTTTGAATTTAGAAGAATATTTTAATCTTTTTGAACTTAGAAGAATATTTGTTTCACAGATTAAAACTCATCCCCGGGAATATAAACTTGGGAATGTTGTATTACGTACTTTCTGGCATGCAGTGATTACATATATTCTAAAAAAGGCATCCTAGCCAATCTCAATAAGAAAGTGATGCACATTTTCTGTTTCTAGATATTAGCTTCTATCTTACACATGATCCTACATTAGATCCACAGGTTTGACAGAGAGATTTGAACTTTTCATTTGTGGTCGTGAGTTGGGCAATGCATTCTCGGAATTGACTGATCCTGTAGATCAGGTAAGATTCCAAAGTTTTCAAACTTTTCAGATCCAAGCTGCATAGCTTGTTCGATTATGCTTACCGTACGCAATATTTAACTTGTTTTTCATCAGTTGTTTCTCATAATCAACCACTTGAAAAGGGGAAAATAAGTTCCGGGTAAAATAAATATAAAATACTATTCTTTGTTAGTTTTGAAGTAGGTTTAGGTTCTTGCTATTGTTCATTCAGAGGAGTTTATTTATCTTTTCCTATTTCTTTTTATACAATTACCTTAACAAAATAGCTGACATATGGGATAAGTTCAACATCATTTATGAAAATTTGATGACATATCAACAGGAAAACAACTCAAACTTGGTGCTGCATCATAATCAAATTGGTCCTTATTTAATGTATGCGGAAGTGCATGCTATTGTCCATTAACTACATGCGTTTCTCCATTTTTTTTTTCACGTCCAAATTTAAGTTCACGCAGAAGCTATAAATATCTGGTTCAACTTCACATGGATAACCAAGTTAGGTGTTTGGAACCAAACATGCACAAAGACTTGAATGTGTTCGTTAATCTGTTCCAAACACTACCAGAAATAGAAAATGGACTTTGTCCATGCCCACTTCTTTGGAAAAAGATGAACTCTAATGGTTATTTATGATCAATTTAATTAACTGTCTCAATTTTATTATGGTGATTGAGTACTTTGATGGCAATAAAATGGTTTATTTTCTGAACATGGTAGAGGGGACGCTTGGAAGATCAAATTAGACAGCATGAAAAGAAGAGATCAGCTGTTTCAGCAAATGATGATAAAAAGGAAGGAAAGGAAGATGAAGATGACTCATATGAAGTAACTCTTGATGATGACTTTCTCACAGCTTTGGAATACGGAATGCCTCCAGCTTCGGGAATGGTATAGTAATTAACCTGCATTGTGTATCTTTGTAAAGTTTTGCCACTCGCCCTTTATTTTTTCTTGTGGTGTTAACATGGTCCTGAATTGAAGGGGCACTGATTCTGTCCAATGCAATCAACAATTGTCTTGTCTTGAAATCAACTTGATAACATATTAAGTTCCTTATAGTATCATTTTTTACTAGGGAAATGAGTTGTGATGTAACATGACATCACCTTTAACTAAAATCTTGAGACTATGTATTTTTGGATTTTTATCTTTATATATCATTAAATTTTCTCATTTCTATTCAACACTTTCAACTCATACTTAAATTTCTAATACTTTTTTAATAGAAAAATCTTCACGGTTCATTTATATCGTAATTATTCTTCATTTTAAAATATTACTTTAATAAATACAGTGTTGTAAAGGTCCATTATGGTTTTCATTGTGTATTGTCATGTTTACTTTTTATCTTCAAATTTATGTTTCAATAGTTTATTTAATTTCTTGTTGAAGAGCATATGTATTAGAAATGAATGAATTATAAACTAGTACTGGAATTTCAATGGATTTGTACGAGTGATATAATAAGTGTGATAGTCAACGATTAATGTTTTTCACTTCTCTGAATCATAATGTTAATCTTTGTCAGCATTATTTGCCGCAGTGTTAGAATAGCAATTGTTTTTCCTTTCCTATTGTAGCTTTTTAATTGCCATTTACAAATCCAGGGCCTCGGAATTGATAGGCTGGTGATGCTTTTGACAAATTCTGCCAGTATTCGAGATGTTATTGCCTTCCCAGTACTCAAGTTGCAGCAATAGTGATAGGTTTGTGAAGTCAATGTGCTTTATTACTATTTGCTCTTTCCTGAATGTCAGTGTTGAGTAGCCTTAATTATATTTGAATTCATTTGTACAACATGTAACAAGGTTAAGTTATTTACTATTCCCTCAAATTACCTGTTTGGGAGTTTTGATCTTGTGGTAAGGCAAAACATGTTACTAAGAACATCAAGAAAGGATGAGTCATTCTTCTCCTACAATATCTTTATTATTGTCTTATGGAAGAAAGATAAGTTAATGATTATGTATTTTGCATTTTCTGTATTTTATCTAGTGTGAACAAGTTAAGGCAAATTATAATATCAGGGAATATGTTGGCTCATTTAATCTAGTTTGTTGTTAAGAACATCAGGATTAAAGTTCTATGCTAAATTACAATTCATTTTTCTGTCATAATTAAATATTTTATATAAGAGTTCATTTAATTCATTTTTTTCTGATGAAAAAAATTTGTATTTTATTTTTTAAATGATTATCTTAAATGGATCTAGTAATTTAATTATTTAAGGATGTGTAGATTATCATCCAATTCGAATCGTTTTTTTATCCGATTAAATAATTTTTTTAAAAAGGATAATCCAAATCGAATTGAACTTGTAGTTATTTTAATTTGTTAATTAAATGTTATTTTAACTAAAAACCGATTTAAATCCATGAGCAAACATTTATATCTTACAATAAATTTCCATCCCAAGTGCATTCTTTCTACCTTTCCATTTCACTTTTATTTTTTCAAGTTTTAGTTAAAAAATTATTTGTTAAAAGTACTAAATATGAATAAAAAATACGAATACGAAAATAAATATTTAGGTTTAACTTTCCTTGAAATATTATTCCCAACAATACAAAATTATTCGACCAGGTAAAGATTTCCCTGTGAATGTTTTCATCCAAATACACAAAATTTAAGAACTATTTATTTATTTATTATAATACATTAAAATTCATATGTAATATAAAATAATAACAGTTGTTTTTTTTCATTTATGATCATTAAGTAATTAAAAAATAATATAAAGGATATAGTTTTTTGCATACAAATGATAAATACATATAATTTATTACGTAATATTATATAATTACCTTATTATGCACAAAAATAATAATTATTGAATACAATAATATATTAAGATTTCATAATTTATAAAAGTAAATTATATTATCGAGTTACACGCAAAAAATAATTTAACATCTTCATTCAAAATATATATTTTTTTTATATATACTTCTATAAACTAAAATCATACCATCAAACAACACTTTACGAAATTTAACTACCAAGGACAAGTAAGTAAACACTTTCAACCTTAAACTAACAAACACTTCTAAAGGATAACAACAAAGCTCTGAAGATCAAAACCCTACACTCTCTTAAGTCTCTGCAGCGGCACTAATTTCCATTTCCCTCTCTCTCTCTCTACATTCCAAAGAGAGGGAAGAAGAAATTCAATGGCAGAGGTTGAGAAGAAGAATCTAGAAGAGGAAGCGGAACAAGTTGTGAATCCATGGGAGGTTTCATCAAAAGGCAAAATCGATTACGACAAACTCATCGACCGTTTCGGTTGCCAGAAGCTCGACGACGCTCTCATCTCGCGTCTCCAACGCCTCACCTCACAAACTCCTCACGTCTTTCTTCGACGCGGCGTTTTCTTCGCCCACCGGTAGGTACCTCCATTTCCTTCCTTCACTCCCTTCATTTCATTAAACGGTAATTTTAAGTGTCGTTTTTGTGTTGCAGCGATTTCGCCGAGATTCTGGACGCCTACGAGAGAGGCGATAAGTTTTACTTGTACACCGGACGCGGTCCTTCCTCCGAGGCGTTGCACTTGGGACATTTGATTCCCTTCATGTTCACTAAGTGAGTGAGTTCGCGTCTCTCCGTTTTCTTTCTTCCAGAATTTAAAATTAATCTTTATTTAAATTTGTAGATCTAGTGTGTTGCATTACTAGTGGATTTTAGAGAGCGAGTGAGTTCAGAATTTGGTACCTTAATTGTTTGACGCTTTTGGCTTTTATTTATTTTTTAAAATATATAGTTGATGAAAAATTGTGTTGTTTTTGTATTCAAGCGTGAATTTTAAAGAGTGAGCTCAGAATTTTGTACTAGAATTGGTTGACGCTAGTGGCTTATTTCTTGACCAAATTGTGTTGGTTGACTGGGTTTCATTTTTTTATTTAAATGGAAATTTGACGAAAAATTGTGAATGCATTGTGTAGTTTTGTAGTCATGAGTGAATTTTAAAGAGAGTTCAGAATTTGGTATGTTACGTATGTTGCTCTGGTCTCCAGAAGTTTTTGTTTGTTTGAATGGGTGGACATGAGCGACTGACTTGTTTCTAGGACCAAGTTGTGTACATCTAGAGTGTGTTTGATTTGCCGTTTGGAGGTCAACAGATTCCAAAGCTAAAATTGGAGAAGCAATATTACTAGGGGACCAGAAAAAATGTTGGTTACGTTTATCCAACTGTTTCCAAACACACCATTAATGACTTCACAATTTCATATATTATTTGTGTTGCTTTGGTCTCCTGAAATTTGATGAAAATTTGTGTAGTTAATGTTACATTTTCAATTACAAGTTGTGCATTCGCTATTTGTTCTCAATAAATTTCTATTTGTTCAAATTTGGTTAACACTAGTCACTTATTTCTTGGATCGTAAATTGTGTATATTTACTCCATTTCGCTTTTTGAAATGGAAAGTTGATGGTAATCTGTAGTTGTGGTGTGTTAATTATCTAGTCACAAGCAAATTATGCGATTGCATATGTGGGATGTTACAACTTACAAGCAGTGCTTGTTCTCGTCTCCGAAAGTTTCATTTGATTTAAATCGGTTTCTGTTTATTTAAATAGGTTAACACTAGTGGCCTTTGTCTGGAACTGAGTTGTATATATTTACTCTATTTCATTTTTTTAAATAAAAATTTGATGAAAATTCATAAACCCGGGATTTGATTTATCAAATGATGACTTTATTATTTAAAGAGTGTGGATTCAATGCGTATAATCTCAATGTGTAGGCAATATCTATTACAATTTCTGTGTTAGTGTTGTTTGCATTTTGTATTGACATAGTGATTTTCATAAATGATAGATTAAGAGAGTTTTACCATGATAATTGATTGAAATTAGATGCTTAAGTTTTGGGTCAAGCTTGAAAATGAAGGTGAGTTCTCAATTCTTGTGATTGCTGGGGATGTTTGTTGACCTGGTGGAAAATGGTATGTAGGTATTTGCAAGATGTGTTTAAGGTTCCTCTGGTTATACAGCTCACTGATGATGAAAAGTTCTTCTGGAAAAATCTTACTGTAGAGGAGTGCCGAAGACTTGCAAGGGAGAATGCAAAGGACATCATTGCTTGTGGTTTTGACATTTCAAAGACGTTCATCTTCTCTGATTTTAATTATGTTGGCGGGTGAGTTATAAATGCAGTTTTTCCCTGATGTATGCAGTTTTTCCCTGATATATGCAGATTTATTAAATCATGGATTAGTTAAAGTTTAAGAGATTTTATTGAGAATATTTAGCTATACATTATTAAAATTAGTTGAATCTCAGGCATGCTTTTCTCTTATTCAGCAGAAAGTTCTCCAGTTCATCCAGAACATTGTACAGAATTTCTTTCCAAGATGAAGTTTTCTCATAAAAATTTGAAGTTCAACAAACTTAAATGTGCAAGCACTTTTAATTTTTTTGGAACTCATTCTCATATTTAAAAATAATGAATGAGTGTTAAAATTAATTTGGGGCTTTTATTAGTCATCATAATTAAAAAAGAAAATACTGAATAAAATGTCGCATGAGAAATTTCCCGATCTCTTTTACTGTTAACTATTCTCCATAAAGCAAATCTTCTGTAGCTGAGGATAATTTCCTTTTCAGTTCCTTCTATAAGAACATGTGTGAGGTTGCAACACGTGTGACATATAACCAGGCTGTTGGCATCTTTGGTTTTGCTGGGGAAGATCATATTGGAAAAGTTAGTTTTCCTCCTGTGCAGGTATGGTCCATTCTTCTCTTTACAGAATGATTCCTGTCTTTACTTTTTGGTTAATGTAGTTGAGCTATTAGTTGGCTTCCTGAGTCATTTCTCTTTGCTGATACATAATGTATTTTTATCAATTACATGCAGTAGCAGCACTATTCATATTTTGTTCAAAATAGGTTCGTGAAAGTTTGTCCTTTACAAGTTATTTGTATGATGATGGAACTTCAACATATTTTTAAACTATTAACAATGGAACTTTATCATATTTTTGAACTATTGACAATGGAACTTGAAATCATGATGCTGAAACTATAGTATTCCTCTGTGTGCATAATGCAAGTTTGCTTTTTCTAGTTATAATTGAATTCTTACATATTTTGAATTTTTTACATGGTGATGACTGCATGTGCTTCTTTTGTCTGTGCAGGCCGTTCCATCATTTCCCAGTTCATTTCCTCACCTATTTTCTGGAAAAGAGAATCTCCGTTGTTTAATTCCTTGTGCAATTGACCAGGTCCGTTGGACATCAATGCTTTTACATGCTAGTTGATTTGGTTGAAGATTAATGTGTATGGCAATGGCCATATCTGATTACTGTGTATCTGTAAATTTATTCTTGTCCAAATTCTCTTCATTCCTGCAACTATTTAAAGAAAAATGTCATAAAAAGGATCTGTTCCAACTTAGAGCATATGATATTTCTCAAATGCATCATGGTCTATTATTTTCTTCCTAGCATTCATCTTATTCTTGGTAATAGTATTTTTTATAACATATTCAGGATCCATATTTTAGAATGACGCGTGATGTTGCTCCTCGAATGGGATTCAATAAGCCAGCCTTGATTGAATCCTTATTCTTCCCTGCATTACAGGTATTCTTATGTTTCAAAACGCTACTTTATCAAATTGATTAAGAGAGCTTCTGATATTCATCATTCTGCAAACCTAATTAAACACTTAATTCTCTCTAGGCAATATTTTTTTATTTTATTATGAACATTTTTTCCAAAAGCATAAGCTGTTGGAATGATCCATGAAATGTGCTGCTGCTTTGCTTAATCTGTCAACTACAATGAAAATGACCACAATTAAAATGACCTGTTTGTCAGGACAATCCTTTAATAATGCTGGGACAGACATGTTTGTCATAAGTTTTGGAAAATCCTTCAATAACGCTGGAAAAGGTTTGTTTGGAGTGATTCTTCCTGCACCTCCATGATGACTTCCTGCACCTCCATAGTTTTTCAAAATTCCCATTTTGGACATAATGAAAAGACCAAAATGTCCTTCGTCTACAACACATAGCGTAAAAATTTTGAAACACATTGCGGGTTGTACAACCCGCAATTCAAAAAAATTTCAAAAATGAATTGCGGGTTGTAAAATCCACAATGTGTTTCAAAATTTTTTACATTGCGGGTTGTAGAACCCGCAATGCGTTTTTTAAAATTTTTACATTGCGGGTTGTACAACCCGCAATACATTTTAAAAAAAATTTGTATTTTTACATTGCGGGTTGTACAACCCGCAATACATTTAAAAAAAATTTTGTAACCCGCAATGTATTTATAAATTGTTTTCTTTTGCGAGTTGTACAACCAACAATCTGCTATGGTGTATGGTTATCACCTTAGTCTTACACAGTAAAGGTTTTCAGTTCGATCCTGGTCAAGGCCACAAATTTTTGTAATATTTGTTTTTCACATAATTTTACTTTTTCTTATAATAAAAAGTAAAAAAAATATTTTTATAAATAATTTTTAGTATTTATAAAAATAAATTAATTTTTTTTGCGGGTTGATAAAAAAAATTTTAAATGCATTGCGGGTTGTAGAACCCGTAATGTAAAAATTTGAAAAAACGCATTGCGGGTTCTACAACCTGCAATGTAAAAAATTTTTACACTATTGGTTGTAGACAAAGGACATTTTGGTCTTTTCATTATGTTCAAAATGGGAATTTTGAAAAACTATGGAGGTGCAGGAAGAATCACTCGTTTGTTTGTCATAAGTTTTGGAAAATCCTTCAATAACACTGGAAATGACCTGTTTGTCAAAAGTTTTGGACAATCCTTCAACAACGCTGGAAGAGGTCTGTTCGTCATAAGTTTTAGTCAATCCTTCAATAACGCTGGAACATGTCTGTTTGTCATAAATTTTGGAGAATCTTTCAATAGCACTGGTACAAGCCTGTTTGTCATAAGTTTTGGACAATCCTTCAATAACCCTCGAGCAGGTCTGTTTGTCCTAAGTTTTGGAGAATCCTTCAATAAAACTGGTACAGGCCTGTTTGTCATAAGTTTTGAACAAGCCTTCAACAACGCTGAAACAGGTCTGTTTGTCATAAGTTTTCGAGAATCCCTCAATAACACTGGTATAGGCTTGTTTGTCATAAGTTTTGGACAATCCTTCAACAACGCTGGAATAGGTCTGTTTGTATAAGTTTTGGAGAATCCTTCAATATCACTGGTACAGGCCTGTTTGTCAGAAGTTTTGGACAATCCTTCAATAACGTTGGAACAGGTTTGTTTGTCATTAGTTTTGGAGAATCCTTCAATAACACCGGTAAAGGCCTGTTTGTTATAAGATTTGAACAATTCTTAAATAACGCTGGAACAGGTTTGTTTGTCATAAGTTTTGGTCAATTCTTCAATAATGCTAGAACATGTCTATTTGTCATAATTTTTGGACAATCCTTCAATAATGCTGGTACAGACCTGTTTGTCATAAGTTTTGGACAATCCTTCAATAATGTTGGAACATGTCTGTTAGTCGAAAGTTTTGGAAAATCCTTCAATAACGCTGGAACAGGCCTGTATGTCATAAGTTTTGGACAATCCTTCAACAATGTTGGAAAAGGTCTGTTTGTCATAAGTTTTTGAGAATCTTTCAATAATGTTGGAACAGGCCTGTTTGTCAAAAGTTTTGGAGAATCCTTCAATAATGTTGGAACAGGTCTGTTTGTCATAAGCTTTGGAGAATCCTTCAATAACACTGGTACATGCTTGTTTGTCATAAGTTTTGGACAATCCTTCAACAACGTTGAAACAGGTCTGTTTGTCATAAGTTTTGGAGAATCCTTCAATAACACTGGTACAGGCATGTTTGTCATAAGTTTTGGACAATCCTTCAACAACGCTGGAACAAGTTTGTTTGTCGTAAATTTTGGTCACTCCTTCAAAAGCGATGGAACAAGTCTGTTTGTCATAAGTTTTGTTAAGTCCTTCAACAACGCTGGAACATATCTGTTTGTTATATGTTTTGGACAATCCTTCAATAATGCTGGAACAGGTCTGTTTGTCATAAGTTTTGGTCAATCCTTCAACAACGTTGGAACAGGTCTGTTTGTCATAAGTTTTGGAGAATCCTTCAATAACACTAGTACAGGCCTGTTTGTCATAAGTTTTTGGACAATCCTTCAATAATGGTGGAACAGGTCTGTTTGTCATAAGTTTTGGTCAGTCGTTCAGCAACGTTGGAACAGGTATGTTTGTCATAAGTTTTGTTCATTCCTTCAACAGAACAGGTTTGTTTGTCATAAGTTTTTGGACAATCCTTCAATAATGCTGGAACAGGTCTGTTTGTCATAAGTTTTGGTCAATCCTTCAACAACGCTGGAACAGGTCTGTTTGTTATAAGTTTTGGAGAATCCTTCAATAACACTGATACAGGTTCGTTTGTCATAAGGTTTGGAGAATCCTTCAATAACACTGGTACAGGCCTGTTTGTCATAAGTTTTGGACAATCCTTCAATAACGCTCGTACAGACCTGTTTGTCATAAGTTTTGGACAATCCTTCAATAATGTTGGAACAGGTCTTTTTGTCAAAAGTTTTGGAGAATCCTTCGATAATGCTGGAACAAGTCTGTTTGTCATAAGTTTTGGAGAATCCTTCAATAACACTGGTACAGGCCTGTTTGTCATAAGTTTGGGACAATCCTTCAATAATGGAACAGGTCTGTTTGTCATAAGTTTTGGAGAATCTTTCAATAACACTTGTACAGGCCTGGTTGTCATAAGTTTTGAACAATCCTTCAACAACGCCGCAACAGGTTTGTTTGTCATAAGTTTTGAAGAATCCTTCAATAAGGCCTATTTGTCATAATTTTGGCCAATCCTTCAGTAACACTGGAACAGGTCTGTTTGTCATGAGTTTTGGAGAATCTTTCAATACCACTGGTATAGGCCTGTTTGTCATAAGTTTTGGACAATCCGTCAATAACGCTGGAACAGGTTTGTTTGTCATAAGTTTAGGTCAATCCTTCAACAATGCTGGAACAGGTCTGTTTGTCATAAGTTTTGGTCAATCCTTCAACAACGTTGGAACAGGTTTGTTTGTCATAAGTTTTGGACAATCTTTCAATAATGCTGAAACATGTCTTTTTGGTCTTTTTGTCATAAGTTTTGGTCAATCCTTCAACAACGCTGGAACAGGTCTGTTTGTCATAAGTTTTGGAGAATCCTTCAATAACATTGGTATAGGCCTGTTTGTCATAAGTTTTGGACAATCCTTCAATAAAGCTGAAACAAGTTTGTCTATCATTAGTTTTGGAGAATCCTTCAATAACATTGGTACAGGCTTGTTTGTCATAAGTTTTGAAGAATCCTTCAATAACACTGGTACAGGCCTGTTTGTCATAAGTTTTGGACAATCCTTCAACAATCCTGGAATAGGTATGTTTGTCATAAGTTTTGGAGAATCCTTCAATAGCACTGGTACAGACCTGTTTGTCATAAGTTTTGGACAATCCTTCAATAATGCTTGAATAGGTCTGTTTGTCATAAGTTTTGGAGAATCCTTCAATAACACTGGTATAGGCCTGTTTGTCATAAGTTTGGGACAATCCTTCAATAATGCTGGAATAGGTCTGTTTGTCATAAGTTTTGGAGAATCCTTCAATATCACTACAGGCTTGTTTGTCATAAGTTTTGAACAATCCTTCAACAATGCTGCAACAGGTTTGTTTGTCATGAGTTTTGAAGAATCCTTCAATAATATTGGTACAGGCCTGTTTGTCATAAGTTTTGGCCAATCCTTCAATAACACTGGAACAGGTCTGTTTGTCATAAGTTTTGGACAATCGTTCAATATCACTAGTACAGGCCTGTTTGTCATAAGTTTTGGACAATCCTTCAACAACGCTGGAACAAGTCTGTCATAAGTTTAGGTCAATCCTTCAACAATGTTGGAACAGGTCTGTTTGTCATAAGTTTTGGTCAATCCTTCAACAACGTTGGAACAGGTTTGTCACACTGGTACAAGCCCTTTTGTCATAAAAAAAATGTGAAGTGAAGAATGAGAAAAAAATCTGAGGCAGAGTTAATCATGAAGAATGATGAGGATCTGCTTGAAAAGGATGCGCAAGCACAACAGGTACATGTTGGTGGAGCATTCTCTGGGAAGATACCTCTGTGCAGACAATGTACAACCCATTGTGTTGAGGTTGCAAGTGAGAATTTTGGGTTGTTGCCTATTGCAGTCAGCTATGACGAATTGTCAACTGCAAATTTTTTTAGTTTGTGTGTGCCCATGGGACACCAACCTTAGCTGCCCACTATCCTGCAAAGGCCCACAATTAATACCTTATTACAAACAAACTCAAGATATAATATTATGCTAATTATGAATTTTAAGAAATATAATTTCTTACCATTCCATCCCGCAACTTGATCTGTGTACATTGTCAACAAAGAGGTGTCTTCGGACCCCTAGGCTTTGTCAAGACCTACCTACTGTGCTGGTGCATCTTTGCATGCACATTCTCATCATCTTCATGATTGGCATTACTAGGTCAGGCAACAGCTCTTTAGCTTCCATTGGATCGAGAACCACCATCATTTGTCGTGGTCATGTCAATTTGCACATAAAAGGAGAACAAGCATATTAGGAAAGCATTCTAGATAGCTCAATGTAGATTATTAAAACATTAACAATTTATAGACCTGTGGAATAATTTTCCAGATTACTTAAACAGTGTTTGGATAGTCCTATTCAAAACCTTCAATCTATTTCTCTAATTCCGGATTAATCTGGAGTGTACTTCCAGATTGAGCAATCTGTAGTGTGCCTCGACAAAACTAAAACAAGACGAAATCACAATGCACAAAAGCTTATCTCTTCCCCATGTTGAGGGGGTGGCACTCATTGGAGCAAAATAAACAACAGCAGTCAGCAGGGTTCATGCATATGGCCCAAGCTTGGACTGCGATGTGTATGGAGTGTAGACAGCGAAGAAAATAGGGTTTATTTAGTTGAATGGGCGTTTTGGTCTTTACACACATTCCATGGGCGGTAGGAAGGAGCCTAAATTTAGTTGAGGATGTTGAGTCATTTGGAGTTCAAAACCCCAAACTATCTAAAAAACATAATATGTGCTAACACAAAAGAGACATTGCTCCACAATTCCCCATCGTGTCTTTGTTCATGAACTAGTGTGGAGATGGGAGCCATAATCATACACTCATACTATTCTGCATGTTTGGTAGGGACGTGATTCTGTCAACCATGATCTCACATCTTTAAAATATATATGTTTGCAGGGGGAAACAGGAAAAATGTCTGCCAGTGATCCCAATTCTGCAATATATGTGACTGATTCTGCAAAAGATATAAAGAACAAGGTGTGCTACTGATATTACTCTCTTCAAAGTTTTTCTTTTCTGTTATACTGTTGCTTACGTACAAGTCTTGTAGATTTATTTGCCCATTGTGACAAAAATTAGCAGTAGATTATTCTTTCTTTAATTGCTTGTTTTGTTTAGGAATCTTGGTGACGTGGTAAATCTACTTGTTGAAATTGGTGTCTGTAATGTGTATAATTTTCCAAAAATTATTGAATGGTTTTCTTTCTCTTTCCCTTGGAAAGTATTCATTCCAACTTATTACCATATACTAGATTCCATATGTAAATCTTGCTTTACTTTACTGGATAAATTAGGATATGTTTGGTTTGAGTATTGTTTTCTTATTTTGTTTATTTGCTTGTGCAAATAGTTACAAAATGCCATCTTGTTTTTACTTATCTTCTTTATTTTCATAGATTTGTATGGGAAACAATGGAAATCTAGGAATCTTTGAAAGCATAACTGTAAAATCAAGGTGGTATTTTTGTAATTATTTGTAAAAATAAGAAATAAAAACAGTACATTTTCTAAATGCAAGTAGACCCTAATATTTTGCACACGTCACCCTATTCTCTGATTTTTCTAAGCGATCTGTCTCGTTTTTTCTACCTTCATTTGGTTAATTTCGCCAACTGTATGTGTGGCTCTCTTCAGGTAAACAAGCATGCATTTTCTGGTGGGCAAGATTCTATTGAGAAACATAGGCAATTGGGGGCAAATCTTGAGGTAACGGAATTCTTGTCGGTTCATAAATATTGCAGTTTACATGTGATGGATCCATCGTTCATTTAATGTTTTGCCTCCTCACCTAAACTCTGAAAAGTGATAGAATTAAGAAGGATTAAGAAGGCATATATATTCCTAATAAAATTAAAACAAAAGATTAAACCCCTTTTTGTCTAATAAATTGTTTTTCCTTTCTTTTAGTGCTCCCGTCTTTACCTCCTCTTGCAGTCCAATAATTTTGACATTTTGTAACATGATTCAGGTAGATATACCAATCAAATACCTAACATTTTTCTTAGAAGATGACGCTGAACTTGAACACATCAAGGAGGTGTGATTTCTATCTTTTTTCCCCAATTTGTAATAATACAAATAGCACAACGAGGCTTTCCTTGATTTTTTTTCGCTAACTTATTCTGTTATTCTCTTGTAGGAATATGGAGAAGGGCGCATGCTGACCGGTGAGGTAAAGCAACGGCTAATTCAAGTCTTGACTGAACTAGTGGAGAGACATCGTAGGGCTCGGGCTTCTGTGACTGAAGAGGTATGCATTCAACAATAATAGATGTTATTGCATATGACTATGCTATAAAAGTGAAATAATAATACAGGGAAAGCAAGTTGAAATTTCGATTGTTAATTACATAATCTTGAGTATTGCCGAAACCAATTATTAACCTGGGTGAGAGGAAAGTCTCGGGTGGAATTAAGGAAAGCTCATATTGTTCAATATTTGATAGAACACCTGAAACTGATTTCTCTGAGATCGTTTTTGTTTACTAAACTGCCTCCATTCCACAAATTAATATATGTGTCTACATAATAGAAAAAGTAGCATCTATTGGTGTTCAAAAGTTGATGGCACATGGTCAATCTGCACACTACATAATTGCTCAAGCTTGTTTTACGAAAACATGTTTGGCTGTATTCATGTATATGGTGCAAAACTTACATATTCTCTTTTCCATAATTCTTTCAGATGGTGGATGCATTTATGGCTGTCAGACCACTACCCCACATGTTTGACTGAAGTCGTCCTACTTTGGTTTGCCCAAATATTGCTGAGATCCACTTTATAGATCTTTCTTTTTTTTCTCCTCAACATGAAAATGGGTTTTTTTATATACTACAATTTTGTTGCATAGACTTGCTATCATCAAAATTTGTACCATTTTTTACCACCACCGGATAATTTATGGCAAGGAACTTCGTTCCTTTGAATTGTAAGGTTCGAGTTAAATTAAGGAAAGAAAATTAATTAGCATTGGAAGACCTCTGTCATCACAAGTGAGTTTGCAGTTTAATTAGGCCCGGGTTTCTCAACGTATGAATGAGTTCTATAAAATGCTATAATGGATTATGTAATTGACATTATCGTGTCAGTTAGAATTGCAAGACGAATGATAAGTGCTCTTGAATTTAGAGTCAAAGTAAAATAAAATAGTAGTTTTATGGTTAAGATGCATTCGGAACTTTTGTGATCTCCACAGTAAAAAAAATGCGTAAATTTTACGAGTGTCTTGGTATAATTTTTTGATTCACACTATCTGGGTTCAAATTTAAGTGAAAGATTGTTATGATTGATGGATTTATATAAGTAGATCGAGTTACTTTATAATGATTTTGTTCTTGAAAAACTTTTAATTGTAATCCTATTTTCGTTAATTCCTTTACTGTTGTGAAGTCTCAGTGAAGAATATTTGATTTTTTTTTTTTTAAAGTGAGACTGGTAAAATTAAACAATGTTAACTGATTATTTTAATTGGTATGAAGTTAATTATTTTTATTTATATGTAAGTTCAGTGGTAGTTATTTTGCCACCTTTATTATGTGTAACTAAAAGGATGCAGATAAGTTAATATTCTACAAATGACTCAGGTTGAAAAATAAAAAAGTAGCTTCTGGTATAATAATTAGAAACTATTTTCAACCAATTATGATAATCGCATTCATTCTATTTCTGAGCGCAAGGTGCCCATCTAAATAAAAATAATCACACGTAAGACCATCAAGCATAACAAAGAAGTTTTTTTTTTCATAAATAAAAATAACTTTAAATTATGTCATTTAAAAGTTTTTTTCATGTAAAAATGACTTATTTGAAATACGTTGAACTATCAGAAACCAGAATGTCCATCATAGTCATCAAATTCAAAACAGAAGAACAAAGGTGAAGACTTACATAGCTATGACAAAAAGACAATGTCTCATTTACCATGAAGTAAGCCAATCAAACAGAATGTCAGAAATGATTCCTCATTTAAATATTACGGTAAAAAGTAATTTCTTTTCAAATGAAAAATCTATTAAAAGTTATAGACACTAAAAAAGAAACAAGAAATTACCTTAAAACCTTTGTTCTGTATTTGCCTGGGGTAGGCCAAGAACAACTTTGCACAAGGAAGGAACTGAGACAGCTATTAAAGAAAGAGTTTGAAGTTAACCTATTTGCAAACAAAGAACACAAGCAAGAAGAAAAAGAAAAGGAGCTGAAATAACATCAAATAACAGTCCAGGGTACAGAAGAAAAACTTTAGGAGCATAACAGATAACTTGTTGTATTGGAGGAAGAAAACTCAATTGAAATTGATTATGGTAGTGGGGATCTTGCAGTAGCAAACAGCTTCTTTTGGTCATCTACCAAGTCAATCAACTTCAAGAAAGTAGCCAAATTATGAACAGATATCTGAAGTTTTTTTCACACTTTTACAATATTGAGTGATGCTGGATGATTGAATGAAAACTTTCTTTTGAAGGAAATAAAATTGAGAGAGGGAATAGGTGTGTAGAATACATGCCTTTATTCCACTTTCTACATAACCATGCCCCAGATTTCAAGTTCTTTATTCGTGTTTTTACAAAATAATGAACATTCATCTTATTTAATTAATCATTTTGGTACTTGATGGGAATGAATCCTGTCATGTATGAGAGTCATGTTTAAATCTTACATCTATTATTCCTAGAACCATGGAATCTACCGTATACAACATTTCTACTCCACCAAAATTCTATTTATATATCACTTTAGGTTACAATGAGATCATAGATCACAATAACACACATTTTCTTTTGGGGTGAGGGAGTGAAACTGTTGAAAAAGTAATTTATGTACTCCATAAATTTTATACTTACATATGTGCAATAGACATAACAGCCTTTTCCCCCACTCTCAGTATAGCATGATAAATGATTCTTAGGCCTATTAATCATTTTTGTATGCAGGAATGTTGAAGTAATTTCTTTCAATTCTAAGTTTTCATCATGATGCTACATATCTTACAGTTAACTCCTATATCCTTCATTCATGCAAGAGCAGAAGCCTCCCTTGAAATGGTGCAATTGTTCAGCATCCCTTACAGAAATCTCTCTGCGAACCTCCCTAGAGATAAATTTGATAATGTTGTGGCAATTTTGGCACATGTAGAGATTCTTTGTCACCCAAATAGGCACCCCAGGGCCAGAATTAATAAGTGCAAAGACAATGGCCAATCTTTCACTGTGCCCACAAAATATGTCAGCCTTAGAAGCTTCCATTATGTCCATCTCACTGCTTTCTGGCCCTTCAACACCACCTTCCCTCATCTTCTTATAAAACCTCTCCAAAAGTGCATTTATTTCCATTATTTGAGGGTGAAAGTTATCACCACTGAGGAAAGCATGCACTGTGCCCTTCACCTCCACCCAGCTGCATCCAGCATCCACTATTAGCCCATTCTGTCTCATTGTTTTTCTCACTTCAGCAACCTTGTCCCATTTACCATTATCAGCATAAAGATTAGAGAGAAGAATGTAGTATCCAACACTTGTTGTATCGTACTTAAAGATATTCTCTGCAGCAAGCTCCCCAAGTTCAACATGATGGTGAATCCTGCATGCATTTAACAAAGCTCCCCAAATGGCTGCGTCTGGTTTGATTGGCATTTTCTTTATGTACTCATAAGCTTCCTCCAATTTCCCAGAACGGCCAAGTAAATCAACCACACATGCATGGTGTTTCAGATTTGGTGTGATGGAGTACTTGTACTTCATGCTGTTAAAATATTCTAAGCCTTCTGCTACCATACCTGATCTGCTGCAAGCACATAATATGGAGATAAATGTTATTTCATCAGGGTTAATGTTTGATTCCACCATTGTCTGAAAGACCTCAGAAGCAAGTGCTCCTTTTCCACGCTCAGCATATCCTGTAAGCAAAATGTTCCATGCAGTAACATCATGATGAACTGAGAAGAATTGTTTCAGCGCATATCCCATTCTTCCACACCTTACATACATGTCCAAAATTGCATTCGGCATAAAACCATCAGAACTTACTCCAGTTCTCAACGCATGAGCATGAATCTCTTTTCCACATGTCAAAGCTCCTATTCTAGCACATGCAGACAGAATACAAACTAAAGTAACAGAATTTGGCTTCAGTCTAAGAATCATGTCCCTGAAGTAAAACAGGGCTTCAAAACACCGGTTGTTGATCCGAAGACCAAGGATGATTGATGTCCAAGACACAATGTTCTTGTCAAGAGTAGAGTGGAAAACATCCAAAGCCTTGTCAATGGATCTACACTTGGCATACATGTCAATGAGTGCGTTTCCAACTATTGGATGAGAGATGAGCCCTGTCTTTTTGGCCGCCTCATGAAGGTATGTCCCCATGTCTAAATTGCATATGTAAGAACAAGCAGAAAGTGCAATGGCAATGGTGATTTCATCTGGCATGACACCTTCTGCTTCCATCATTCTATATGTCTCAAGTGCTTTCTGAGGCATTAAACAATTGTCATAACCTGATATCATTGCAGTCCATGACACCACATCTCTATATTCTGTCCGAGAGAAAACTGTTTCAGCTTCTTGAATACGTCCAACAGATGAGTACATCTGAATCAACGAATTATGAACTGAAGGGTCTCTCCCGAACCCCGTTCTAAGAACATAACCATGAATCTCCCTCCCCAATCTCTCATCACCCAGAAGCTCACATGCAGTAATCACACTCGTCATGGTCATCAAATCCGGATCAACAGGATATTCAATCATCATCACAAACAATCTCAATCCCTCCAAACACTCCCCATTCTCAAAATACCCCGAAATCATGGCATTCCACGAAATCCTATCTCTGTTAGACATTTTGTCGAACACCAACCTAGCAGTACCGACATCCCCACATTTCACATACATAGTTATCAATGCATTAAGTACATCCACATCCGACTCAAACCCGTTTCTCAAAACATGCACATGAATCTCTCTACCCCTCATCAAGCTAGGCATGCCACCACAAGTCCTCAAAACGCAAGGGAAAGTGTAAACATCAGGCCTCTCACCAACCCACAGCATTCTATGATAGAGGTCCAGGGCCTCATCAAAGAAGCCAGCTTTAGCATACCCACCAACCAAAACATTCCAAGAGAACAAATTCCGTTTCTCCATTCTCCCAAAAACATACCAAGCATCCACCAAGTTCCCAAACCTCACAAACATGCTCAAAAGCGCATTCCCCAGTTGAAGGCTCAAAAGGGTCATAGTCTTTGAAATATAGGAATAAACTCGAGACCCTTCCTTCCTTGCCCCCTTCCACTCACATAATCTTACCAAGGCAACGTAAGTATCATCTTCAACGACAATTCGAAGGTCGTGCATGGAGTCTAGGTAGCTCATGCTTCGGTCCAAGTTCCCAAGAAGGCACAGTTGGGAAATATCAGAGTTTGCGTGGCGGCTGTGGTGGTTGCTGAGGGAGGTAGTGGCAGAGGCAGAACCCGAAACACAAAAAGGTTCAACTTTTCTAAGAGGGGAATAAAGGGTGTGAGTGAAAGTGAAATTTTTGAGGTTGAAGTTGGTGGAAGAAGGAGGAGGAGGAAGAAGTGTGGAGGGTTTAGCAAACGCCGCCATTTGGGAGTTACAGAACAACACGAAGGAGGGTTTATCGTTAAAACTAAACCCAACACAACAGGACAAATGTGAAACTGTGTTGTGTCGTGTGCAGTTTTTCCACTACCGTTGTGATTGCCATTACCAACCTTAACCACCATCTTATCCATAACCTTAAACATCTTCTTCTGTTGTTCTTTTTTTCTTCAGACATTTTTATTTTAAATTTACCTTTAAATAAACAAAATAAACCATTTATCGTTTTTATATTGTGCTGTTTTTAAACATTTTATCCTACACCCACTTCGATGCATTTTTCTTTTTGTCCTTTTCTGTCTTGTTAAATGAATCTTGTCAACAATTAGTAGCAGTGGTAAGCTGCAACATCAGAAACCAGAAAATATCTGGTTATTAGATCTATGAGGAACCTTTTCTAATATCAAACCATAGTCTAGAAGTTGCCTAATCCACAAAATTTAAGCACATACCCAAAAGAATTTGATCTTAACATATAAAATAATTTATGAATAACAAGACTTATGATAAAATACACATTTACATAACCCATTTAATATTTATTTACATATAGATGTCTGAGATAAATTACAATACCTAAGGTAGTCCATTATAAGAAAAAATTGAATACAATAAATATACATCAATTACAAATAAACTATACAAAACCAGAACAAAAGAAAGAATAAACAAACTAATGGAGTTGCTTCCAATAGCTCTATTATGCCAACAATTAATGAACATTGTTTTCTAGAACATATAACTCTAGAATGAGCGACAAATGAAACTAGAGTAAATAAAATTATTTTAAAATTTATTAAATCTAAAGACAGGTTATAAATAATTTTAACATGTACTTGTCCTAAAAAAGTACCTATAACAAAGGATGTTAAGAAAAAAACTTGTAAACTTTGTGTCTTGACTGAAATTCTCTTAAGTATCAACTTTGTTAGTGTTTTATGAGAAAGAAAATATGTTGAAAGTTACTTATACATGATAAACAAAGTGCAATTTATTGAAGAAATCCATATTTGCAATGTGTAATTAGAGTTAAAACTTACATGTTTTAGCCTTTTTGAATAAAATATAGAAAATTGATTTAGATTGTTGTATGCCTCATTATCTAATACCTCTAAACCACATAATTCATTACAAAAAAAATTACTTTAATATAAACTTTCTCTTTAGTTTTTTTTAATCTTTACACATTATAGTTATTATTTAAGTTTCATAGAATATAGATCATAAATCCTTATTTATGAAGTAAAAGATAGTGTAACTTCTTTCTACAAAAACTTAAGGACAGTTGAATCTTTTCTAACAAAATATTTTGAAAATATATATATATATATATATATATATATATATATATATATTATGAAGGTGCAGGAAGAAACCATCATCCTATGAACTTCGTATTTAAGACACCTTCTTGTATCTCCATAAATATATATTTCCAAAATACTTTGTTGGAAAAGACCTATCAATCCTTAAGAAAAATTATTCGTATTTAAGATACCTTCTTGTATCTCCATAAAATATATATTTCCAAAATACTTTGTTGAAAAAGACCTATCAATCCTTAAGAAAAATTATATATGTGGGGATGTGTGCGTTTGATTAATGTTTGTTTCTGATTCTGTAATCTGAGAAATTTGTAAAATTTGGAATTTGTAAAACAGTTTTATTAAATGCACCAGTTGTAAGTGCGCCACACTTCAAACTCTAGGTTTTCCCACCTATAGATTTAATTTTAATATATATAATATTTTGATTTTATTACATTTATAATATTTTAATGCTAAGACAATCTTTTATTTAAAGTTTAGTTTAGTTATAGTTATAATATGTTTATAACATTTTTCAAGAAGAAAGGTGACTATATATAAATATAACATCTAAAATATCCTCTTGGCCAGTTAGTTTAAATCTGAAAATGCAGTTACTATTTGTTTGCAAACAAGTTTAAAAAATTTACATCATTAGTCTGTTATCTGTTATTTTTCCCTGAAACTCACCATTCTCACTTGTAGAATATCTTCTAAAGAAACTATCTGTACATTGCAGGCGAACCAATATTGAAAACATACAAGTAACGAAAATTTTAGAACACAACATTTCAAGCATTAAGAAAAAAACATTGAGCATAACTCACTATTGCTAGAGTCTGTTTGGTTGTTACAAATGTTCAGTTATAATCTAAAAATCAAGTGTTCCAACTTTAGTTGACCCAGAACAACCGCCAGAGGTATCATATGAACTTCCACTTGATCCGTCAACTGGGGCTTGATTTAGACATTCTAAGATCAAAAACCTCCGTTTTTGCAATTTTATTGAGAAAGTTGTAGCCTCCAGAATCACTGGAACCTGCACGATGAAAATCAGACAATTGGCAAAGGCAGATGTGTCAGAATGAAAGAAAAAAGTAGCTTCTAGAAATGCATTGTTCCTCCAATAAAATTTTTAATCCGATGAACTTTACAACACAGGCAAGATCTATCGCATGTACCAAAAAATAATAGCTATCAAACAAGTTACTGCGTCTTTTGTTCAAATTCTTATATGAATATAAAATAAAAATGTATGAATATAACCTGTGTATTTAACCGTGCAGCTTTGTGTATCTTTAAAAGCCCAATCATATCCTGGTACCCAGTGAGGAGTTTTGCCAGCTCCTTGTCCTCATCTGAAACAAATATAGTCTTGCACTGAACCTTGAGATAATTCATAAATAAACACATGAAATATAAGACCTGAGAGTTGACTATGAACCTGGGATGGCTTTGACAGAAAGTAAGGTGTCTGCCATATGCTGCAATCTTAGTGAACAAGATGGAGAAAGAAGTGAAGGTGGAAAAGTTACAACAACAACAGCGTTTGAAGACATGGCCATGCTCTTTAGGGACCTAATAAAGGAAAGCATGTGCCACTCCTACAAAAGAGATATTAACATATTTCATATTAGAAAAATATTAAACTTTTATAGAATGAAGAACGGTAGCAATGTCTGAGATTCAACTAGGATCGCAAGACAGGATCTGCAAGCCGGTAAACTATTTCCTAATTCATACAGAGGGAAGGGTATATAAAAATCATAAAAAAAGTGCACAGCTCAAAGACAGAGGGGAAACTTAGTTCAAATAATATAAAAGAAAAGGAAATATATTAACTCGCCTCATTCGAATACTTGCATTGTGGAGAACAGAATGACTGAATTGCAATACGACCAGCAGAGGAAATATTACCTTCATTTCTGTTGATGACATCCATAATGTTTGTAAATGAAAAAGTGGGTAGAAAACCTTAAGAAAAAATTTATAAGAAATCATCAACATAGTCTTTATCACAACCTAATCGATGCAAAACAAGAAATTCAGAGGGAATTAGAAAGTCCCTAGATGAAATGAAAGCCCTTACCCACTGGGTGGAGACGGCTACCTTGGCCAAATGACACCATTGTTTTCTATCAGATCTTAAATTGCATATGCTAAAAAATATCTATCAAAAGATTTAATAAAGTTTTGCTTGGAAAGAGCATTATACACTTATGATCAAATCCAAACAGTAAATCCTGTCCAATTTAATCTCATTTTATTTTATTCTATTAAGAAAAACTAGACTCAATCAGATGCGGGCAATATGAATAAACAGTTCAATGCTGTCAAGAACCTGTTAGGTGGACGCCTAGGAGGAATCATCTTATATCTCTACGAATACATTTCTAACATAGTGGATATAGATCACTTCACCTTGAGAGTTTAGCCAGAAATCCAGCACAATGATCTTGAAGAGAACTAAGGTTCGGAGAATCTTTGATGCTAACACAATCTACATTGTTGCCACTATAAAAATGTCGATCCAAGGGCTTTCTCAAATCAAAATCGTTACAGTAATCCTGCTGACCACCTACAATGTAAGTAAGCTTCAACTCAGTAATTTACATTGCATGATTGGCATATTCATAATTTGCAAATTGCTCTCTTCCCATAGGACACTACAAAAATTGATCACAAATGCCTATTAATTGTTGAAAGGATTAGTGACAAACCAAGTCATGGAGAATGGTACCGCTTTCTTACCATGTTGAGAAGAGAGAAACCGAGAAGGAATAAAGTGAATTTCGTATTTTATCTACGTACATGAGTATTCTTATTTATAATGAAGAAGAGATACAATAATAAACAAAATCAATATCTAACAATGGAAAATATTTGACAAGATATTCCCCTATAAAATCTCCTTATTTAAAGTAATCAATTCATATTTCTAAAACTTCTCCTTGAGCTAGAACACAGGTATCATATGAAACAAATTCGTTATAAATGTCATCAACACAAGAGCCTTTAAAGAGAATCATGTCAGTCAATTGGTTGTCGGAGTTAAAAGTAAATAATAACAAATTACTTTTTTAACACACACAGCAAAAATGATCAGAGGGCATGGTAGTTACCAGAAAGCAAAAAAAGAAAAAGCACAAGGACATGGAGGCTGCTGGAAAGGAAAATTGGTCAGATGGCACGATGACTATTGAAAAGAAAAAAATGGTCATTGCAAAGCTAGGCAATGTCAAAGAGATGGCGATTGCCAGCCAGAAAAATCACACTAAAAAAATCGCAAGAAAAAATAACACCTGCAGTGAATAGTGAAAAAAAAAATTTACACTATTTCTAAAAGCCAGAAACCAAAAATGTAGACAGTTTCTAAAAGAATTACGCCTATGAGCAGTGGGCCCACAGGGGAAACTCAGATTAGGGTTCCTTTCTTGTTAGGCTTCGATACAATGTTGAAATGATTAATAACAAACAACATCTATGAAGTAATAGTAGAACGGTAATAATTGAAGAACAAACAATTGAGAGAAGGGTATATACAAACTTACCATTATTAGAGTTGAGATTTAGCTGAGGCTCACCAAAGTACTTCTTATATTGCCAAGCAATTCTTATATCCTTCTCCTGTAATTATAAGAACAACAAATAAACAAAATTATCATAAAAAAAAAAAAAAAAAAAAAATAAAAAAAAAAAAAAAAAAAAAAGTCATTACATCACAAAGAGAAAAGGATGAACAAAAAGTACATGGCTAAGATCTGAAGATTTATCCCCTTTGGGTGATGCCGGACTAGGCAAAGTACCAAGAAATCTTTTAGGATCTCTAGATGCACTAGCATACAAAAGTGGTTGCTTTTGTACAAGTCCTTGAGACATAAAATTTCTCAATAAAAGCATATGATGAGGTGCTTCTTCATCTTCCATAACCATGACAAGGCTACCCAATGGAAAACCACCACCTAAAATCTCTATCGAAAAGGGGAAAAAAAGCAAGCAGGAGAATCTTCTATGAGAAGACACTCCACATGAATCAAATAAAACAATATAACTAATTCATTTACTACACCGCCAGTTAAAAGGAAGTCAAAGAGATAATTACTGTCAAGATCTGGAATCCCAGATGAAATGAGCATTGTCCCATTAGGGCCATGCTTAACTCCAGGATTCTGAGACGTCACAGTTGACACATTGCGAGAGAAGCTACTAACTCGAGCCCTGGTTGTGGCCATTCTGCATCAAAACTTTATAATATGCCACTCCGAGACCTGAGGAAGCAAGAGTACATGTTTATGTGAGTCCAATGAATAGGCTGCAACTCATGTCAAAAGGACGTTATCGAAGACCACATGAGCGAATTGCAAACATCATAAAAGTTGTGATTTATAATTGCAACAAAAAAATTACACAAATATACTAACCAAAAAACAAGTGGAATTAATATGAAGGCTCCAACTCACAATTAAAGATTAAATGCATAAGTCAGCTTCCCTCGAATTTCAATTTCGATCAAAACCAAAATATGCATCTAAACCACACCATATGCCAATTGCAATCACGAAAAGAGACCAAACTCAATAGTGCTTTTGCCCAAGCAAGATTAGGGAAATTTAACCCACGGGATGCCTTTCTTACAACTTTTGCAAAAATTACAGACAAAAGAAAAAAAAAATAGTAATATTTAGAAGGAACCAAAAACACATTTTTAACCCCGAATACAACAAATAATCAATAGCAGTTAAAAAAAAGTAAAAAGGCCCTCCTAAACCATATAACAAACAGCTTACAGACACACTAATTGATCAGAAGCAATGGCAGTAGTATCCGCATTTCCCAACACGAAAGAAAGGTGAGGAAGCAATTCCATGTAAGTTCAAATCGACGGACATATCCAACAATTTCCAAGTCAGACAAAACTTCAGAAACAGAAAATTTACAAAACTACGAATGAAGCTTTGTTCAGGCATATTATCAAACATGTAGCGTGCAAGCACATAAACATCGGCTTCCCCTGTACGTAGCACACCAATCTAAATTTCTCAATTCAGAAATACACACAGAAATATGAAGCAGTTGAAGAATAGCAACACAGACGAATAATTAAATAATCTTACGACGTGAAAGATGCAGAGAGATAGTCACTTCAAAGTTTGAATGCAGAGTTCGGAGTTTCACTCACACAATCACTACACTCCTTATATGCAAGAATAATCATATTTACTCAAACGTTGATTAAGCTTTTAATATCTAAATTTTAGGTTAACTCAATTTTGATCTTCAAATTGAAAATAAATCATTTAAATTCTTTAAATTTGAAAAAAAAAATGTAAGTTTTTAATATACCAAAATTAATACGTAAAGAATAAAAGCATATTTTTTATTTTTTTAGGAACTAGAATGAATTTTTCTTTCATTTGCGGAACTAAATTTACTTGAAATTTCAGAAAAAAAAAAGTTAATTAAAAATTTTCTGGAATAAAAAATATACATATAAATAATCTTTCACTATTAGAAATAAATGAAATTTTTTTAAAGTAGTTCTTAAACATTAGTAAAATATATCAATTTAAAATTAATTTGATATTCAATGTTTAATAATCACTTATCTAATTTCATTAGTTTAAGGTTTACTTAGAGCAAAAAGTTATACCTAATAGCCAAAATCTATAAATAAAATAATTAGTATAAAGTGTTAAAATAAATCAATTTAAGCTTTTAATATCTAAATTTTAGGTTAACTCAATTTTGGTCTTCAAATTGAAAATAAATCATTTAAATTCTTTAAATTTGAAAAAAAAATATAAGTTTTTAATGCATCAAAATTAATACATAAAGACTAAAAAACACATTTGTAATTTTTTATTAAGAACTAAAATGACTTTTTATTTAATTTGGAGAACTAAATTTACTTCAAATTTCAGAAAAAAAATAAAAAAATTCTGGAATAAAAATTATGCATATAAATAATCTTTTACTATTAGAAATCATTGAAATTTTTTTTTAAAGTGGTTCTTAAACATTTGTAAAATATATCAATTTAAAATTAAATTGATATTCACTGTTTAATAAACACTTATCTAATACCTAATAGCCAAAATGATAATTAATTATAGAAATAAAATAATTAGTATAAAGTGTTAAAGTAATTAATCTAAATACGTAACTTAGTAAATCCAATAGCACACTTTTCATTATGCTTAGACAAATATCAAAACAATGAAAATGCTTATACTCAGAAAAATTAAAGCAATTGCCTCAGGGCCAATGGTACCTGCTTATTCATGCTCTTAATATTATGAAAAAAGGTTTATTTAAATTTAACTTATTTGATAACAAATTTTATTCCACTATTTGTAGTTAATTTATATTAATAAAATTACTTAATAGGTGTAATTCAATTTACACAACACATTAATTTGTTAAAGAAGATTTATATTTGATTTTGAAGAGGCAGAAAGTTTTGAGCTATATCACAGTGTCTCAGTGTGATAGTTAAGTGCATTTTCTTTCTCATCATTGTCTATGTTCTGCATAACACAAGATTTTTCTCTCAGTTTTTCTCTCATTTCATCAATCATTTCATAGATTTTTTCAGCATCTGGGTGATCCCTATCTCCCATTCTGAATTCATGAACTGATCCATTCACTTCAATGGAACTCACACCTGCTACTTTAACAATTCCCTCATCCTTCATACCTCTCCTTATATCTGCAACATCACCCCATCTGCTTTCTGCAGCATAGATGTTTGACATTAGAACATTGTATCCACTTTTGTTAGGTTCCAATGAGAGAAACTGTTCTGCTGTCCATTCTCCTAGTTTGAGATTTTTGTGAAGCTTGCATGCAGAAAGAAGAGATCCAAACACAGCCATGTTTGGCCTCATAGGCATGCTTTTAATCACTTCTTGTGCTTCATCAAGCATTCCAGCTCTACCAAGAAGATCCACCATACAACCATAGTGCTCAACTTTTGGGACAATTCCAAATTCATGAACCATTTTGTGAAACAGCCTCCTCCCCTCATGCAACAATCCTGAGTGACTACATGCACAAAGAGCTCCAATGAATGTGATCTCATTAGGGACAACCCCTAGTGCTTCCATTTCTTCAAAGAGTTTCAATGCTGCCTCACCATGACCATGCATTGCAAAACCAGATATCATGGCATTCCACATTGAAATGTCACGGTCCATTGCTGCATCAAACAATCTATGAGCTGTATCTATGTCTCCACATTTGGCATACATGTCCACCAAAGATGTTCTAAGAAACATGTCTTTTTTAATTCCTTGTTTGTCTATGTAAGAATGGATCCACTTGCCCATTTCAAGTGATCCAGCTTTTGCACATACCCTGAGCAGGCTGACCATGGTTCTCTCATTCGGCCTTATTCCAGAAACTGTCATGTGAACAAAGATATCAAAGGCTTCATCTATACAATTGTTCCGTGCATAGGCTGAAATCATGGCACTCCACATCATAAAATCTTTGCTCTTGAAGCTGTTAAATACAGATCTTGCAATCCTAGAATCACCACATTTGCCATACATGTCAATAAAAGCAGTGGCCAGAACCAAAGACATGGTAAATCCACTTCTTAATGTGAAAGCATGCAACCACTTTCCTAGTTCTAGAGCTTCTGCTGTGCCACATGCTTTGACCAAACTAAGGATTGTAATCTCATTTGGAAACATACCCTCTCCAAGCATTTTGACAAAGAGTCTTACACCTTCATTCAAATTGTTGCAATGAATGTAGCCTGCAATCATAGCAGTCCATGAAATGATACTAGCCTCAGACAAGCCATCAAAAACCCTTGTTGCATAAGCTAAATTTTCACATTTAACATACATATCAATCAAACCAGTACTCATAGGAACTTCTGATTTCCCATACTTCACCTTCCTTATTACATAAGCATGCATGGCTTTCCCCAATTTCAAATCAGCAAGTTCTGCCAAGACATTTGTGATGCTTATCATTGCAATTTCACTAGGCCTCACTCCCATAACAAGCATATCTCTAAAAAGGTTCAATGCTTCATCAAACAAGCCACTCTTATCATAGCTCCTAATCATAGTACTCCAAGAAACTGCATCTTTGTTTTCAATCTTATCAAATAACAACCGTGCCGATGCCAAGCTTCCAACCTCACTGTACATCATGATCAAAGCATTACACACAAAAACATCCCCATGAAATCCATTTTTCACCACAAAGCCATGCAACTCTTGTCCTAGCAACATTGAAGGGATAAGACAACAGGATTTGAGAACTGAGGGTATGATAAAATTGTCAACTTCAGTGTCTTTTCTACGCATGTAGGCATATATTTTTGCCGCATCTTCAGGGCAGTTGTTTTTTATGTAAGATGTAATTAGGAAGCTATAAATTGCTTGTTTGCTAGAATAATATTCAAGTGCTGCAAAAGGGAGTTTATAACTCCAATTGAAACTGGTTTTGATGAAGTGACCTTGGAGTTGTTGTGTTTCATTAAGGTTGATGGAAGACACATTTGGCTTTGGTTTGAGTTGAGTGAGTTTCAAAGTGGGGGAGTGGTGCTGACTGGTGTTTGGGAACTTGTGAGTTGAGATTGGAAGCATAGAAGAAGGAGCACTAGAGAAGTAGGAACTGCTTGTAACCATCTTAGTTTAACCCTTCATCAGTTTTTGCACAACCCTTTTCATTTCTTTCACTGGACATTGAAACATTGAAACATTGAAACACACCAATCTCCTGAAAGATCCTAAATTTCCACTACAGAAGATGAGTGATGAAGTTGGTTCAACAAGGGAGTGGGAATGAAGAGAGAGTTGTGAGCAACAAAGAGTGAAGAATTTGTGTTTGGTTGAGAGGTAAATCTCAGAAAGGTTCATGCATGTGGCTGTTATGATGTTCTGTATTAGAAAACAGATAAGGTAGAAAGGATAAACTCTTCTTATTGTTCATTTTTGATATATAAGTGACATCACTTAGATAAGAGTATATATATAATGTGTAAGGATTTTTTTTTTTTTTTTTTTCTTTTGTTGATATTTTAAAAGGGTGATATTTTTCTTTTTAAATTTGAAAAATTCTCTTAAATTAGTTTAGTAGTTATAGAAACAGATTTCATTTTACTTAGTCATTTTAAATTTTGTTTCACCTTGTCCCTTAGAAAAAGTTGGTGATTAGAAAATACTTATTATTATTATTATTATTTATTATAAATAATTATATTGGAAAAGGATTTTCAAACCATCTTTTTGTCCTTACATTTTCTTCCTATTTTTCAAGTGAGTTCTTGAATTAATCTCACTAAGTTATACTATTGAGAAAAACTTGTTATATTTTTGTATTTAAATGGGGATAAATTCTTGAAAATAATGTAAATTCACGTATCTTGTATTTAATTATGATATAAAATGTAATGTAAACAATTCAGAATTTTAATCATGACATAGTACCATTTCGATAATTTATTTTATACATATAAAATAAATTTATTTTATACAGAAAAGGACAGTAACTTTGTATTTATTTTATACATATAAAATAAATTTGTATTTTTTGTGTATGATAAATTCATCTGATAGCCCACAACATAAATGTGTTTCTCTCTAGTACAAGTACAAAAAAATTTCAAAAAAGTTGTGATTGAAAGTTGACTTTTTTTAGTGTGAGAATAAAATGATAATTTGATTACGTAATTCTTACTTTCATTTTTATTAAGTTCAACCTCTTTTTTTATATTTTTTTGTTATACTTTAAAAAGTTAGTATTGTTCTTTTTAAATTTGATAAATTCTCTCAACTTAATTTAGTAGTTATAAAAATGGATTTTCATTTTAATTATTCAACTTGGTTTCATCTTATCCCTTGCACCAAGGTGGTTTGAACTTAGGACTTTCAAACTATCTTCCTTTTTTATATTTTCTTGCTCTTTTTCAAGTGAGTTTTGGTATTAATCTCACTAAAAGTTGTTAATTTTGTTATTATTGAAAAAAATTGTTATATTTTCTTATTTTAAATGGGGATAGATTCTTGAAAATAGTGCAAATTTAGATATCTTGGATTTAATTATTATATAAAATGTATTGTAAACAATTCAGCATTTTAATCATGTCATAGTATCATGCTATAATTTATTATGAATTTATAATCATTTGGTTTTTGGTAAGTCAAAAGCTAAATAGTCAATAATTTTTGTATTTTATGGAATAATAAAAGAAAGTATAAACTAACTTTTTATCAGCATTGATATTTGTGGCATAAGATAGATCTACATTTACATGATGTGAAATAAACATGTGATTAGCTTGTAGTATGAGTAAGCAAAATGAATAATTAAAACCATTTTTTAGTATATAAATTCATAATACATGTATAACAATTTTTGTTGTATGAATTTCACACCCTATAATACAACAAAAGTATTCATACCCTAGAATACAACATAAAGATGCTTCACTCTAATATAAGTGAAAAAAAATCTAAAAAAGTTAAAATTTAAAGTTTATTTTATAAAATGTGTGAGAATAATAAAATAGTAATTTAATCTTCATTTTTATTAGGTTCAACAATAACTCTTTTATCACAAAAAAAAATTTTAAAAACATATTTTTAAAGTTAGGTATTTTTTTAAAATTTTGTTTGTTTTTCTCAAACAATATGTAGTTGCACTTACATAAGTATGAAAGGTGTGTTTGAAGATAAAATTATACTAAAGGTTTCCCTACATGAATGTAACTATGTTCACATTGTTCACATTGATGTGATGTGATGTGATAGAAGTGTTTATACAAAAATTCATACGAGATATTTTATTAAAAGGATGTAGTTGTATTGAACCAAGTATAGGAAACATGTTCATACATAAAATTTCAGTGAAGGTTTAGTCAAAGGGTGCAGTTTCATCCACATTGGATTATGAGATGCATTCACATAACTCACATAGAAAATTACACATGATTATAAGGATGTAGTTGCCTCTACGTAAGCATCAGAACATTCATATATAAAATTGCACTGTAAATTTGATTATACAGCAATGAGATTTTAACCTAATATAACTTTTCCTTCTCACAATTTTTTTTATTGTATTAATATTTTTATTTAATTATAATATAATTGTATTATAAGATTGACCGATCGACCAGTTCAATCTTTATTTATACCATGAAATCTATAAAGTTTATTGGTTGACCAAAATCCTTATATCCTGAATCACCATAATACACTCGTGACACTTATCACTTAAAGCATGTAAAATAAATATATAAAAAATTCTTAATAATTTAAATTTTTTATTCATTAACAAAAACACATTTAAAAGTCTATAAATAAAAAATAATTTTAAATTATAAAATACTATTATTTTAATTTAAATATCCTATAATACTCTTAAGTCCGAAAACTAAATGATAAAAACAACATCTAAAACTTAAAAAAATTGGAGCCGACCGAAAATTCTTTTACCATCTAAACTAATCCACTATAAAATAACAATAACAATTCAATGTAATCACAATAAAAATAAAATAATATTTAAATATAATAACTAATTTATGTAAGACACTTACTTCTTATCTGATATAAAACATTTCTTATATTTAACAAATTTTCTATGTATTAATAATATCTTGTAAGATGTTTCTTAATATTTATTAGATTTATTTTATTATTTATAAAAAAAATTATTAATATTTATAAAAGAAAAATTTGTTAATATTTATAAAAAAATTAACAACTTTTAAAATTATTTAATAAAAAAATTTAAAATAAAAATATTATCAATATATTAAAAATTTATTAAATACAAAAAGAATCTAATCACAATAAAAATAAAATAATATTTAAATATAATAACTAAGAATAATGTTAGAAGGAAAGCGACAAGAAAGAGGAAGACACTAACAGGTCCCTTTCATTAAAGATGTAATTTTTTCAATATTGAAAGTCGTGCAGGAAGGTTCCTGCTTTTTTCAACCCTTCTTCTTCCTCTGTTCATATTTATCTTCCATCGATCCAACCATATTCTTGTTCCTCTTCTTCCAAAATGGACTTCGTCGTTTTATGCTTGGTAGTCTTGGTTTGTGCACAGCTTTTCTACCACTTCTACAGCCTCCTAAACATCTTCGCCACCCGCTTCCGCCGCCAACCTCCTCCTCCCACCACCGCCACCACCACCACTAAGTCCTCCGATCAAGGAACACCTTCCTCCAAGGACTCATGAATAACGCACTACAAAAGGTTTACGACACCCTTTGGTGGGGTGAAACCAGGGATCCAAGAAAGAAGGGTTTTTTTTTTTTTTGTTTGGTGTGTAATCAATCACTGCTAATGTTATGTTAATGTTTCCCCATCAAATTTTAACCATGGTTGTTGCTAATTTGGACTTCTTAATTTACATGAACATGCTTCTTGTTTTTGTTTGGTTTCCTCCTTTTGGTTAATTTACATGTACATGCATCTGGGTTTTCAATTTTTGGGGTTACATCTACATAGAAGTGCATCTTTTGTTTCTTTTTTTGATTTTGTGTTGAGATAAAAATTGGTGGCTTTTTGGGAGTGTTGTTTTGGTTGGTTCTGAGAGGTTTGTGGGTCAACGCTGTTTCTGAGTTTGTGCTGTGGAGTGTTTGGGATCATTAAACTGTTGCTTGAAGTGTTAGTTTTGGCTAATAATATAATGCACTTTGTAGGGTTAATAAACTGGTTTGAAGGAGATAAAACAGGGAAAAACCCTGACTTACAGGGCTTTAAACAAAGTTCATTGCATAAATTATAGAACATGATCAAATGGAGAATGTTGGATTTGGTCCCAAGTCCTAACTTTCAACACTTTTTAGTTGTAAAATGAAAAATGGTCCTAAATCATGAATATGAGAATTTGCATTTTGTTTCAATCAGCCGATACATGGAAGAAAGCAACTCACTTGCATGTAAATTGCAAAAAATAAACACACCATCTTTGTGGAGATAGAACAAAAGGGTAACATATTCTTATTTCTCACCATTGGTCCAAAATTGAATAGAATTGCAATATATCCATGTGAATGTTTGATTGAAAGTTTAAATTAACTTTTACTTCTAAATATTAATCTAATTCAATCTTCATTTATGTGAAATCTTCAAGACTTTATAGGATCATTAGATCATTTACAAACATATTTCGCTGAATCACCCTGGTTAGAACTAAACTTCAAAATTGAACACCATCGCTTGAAAAACTACACTTATATTGCTTAGACTCCAAAGCCAGAGCAAATTAGTTAACACTTAATAGCATTGAGAAGTCCATCAGCGAACAAAAAATCAACCCTCAGCAGTGGCATATTGCATAATGAGGGCACCTCAGCAGTGGCATATTGCATAATGAGGGCACCGAAAGATAATCACCAGGTGTTAATTTCCTTCACAGAAGCTATAGAGACTTATTCTATTGGTTGTTAGCTGAACCCGAAATTCTTGCCCTCAGCTATAGGGAAGAACTCATTTCTAAATATCTTTGAGCCTCATCTAGTTTACCATAGCGGGTAAGAAGCCGAATCATGCAAGTGCAGTGTTCTTTGGATGCTTCAACTTTATATCTCGACATCAAATCAAAGATCCTCAAAGAATCTTCAACATATCCAGCCCTATCACATATAGATAGAACAGCTTCAAAAGTGAAGCGGTTCGGAGAGCAACCATTTGAAATCATGCCATCAAAAAGATCAATTGCCTCCTGATACCATTCCTTATGCCCATAGGCCCTTATAAGAGCACTCCATGCCATTGACCCTTTATCAGGAACCACACTAAATACCAACTTTGCTTTACCAACATCTCCACAAACCCCATACATATCAATGAGTCCTGCAGCAACATAATGCACTGATGCAAAACCCCTTTTCAACACTTGTCCGTGAACTTCCTTCCCAAGCTTTAAAACTCTCAGCTCCCCACACACATGTAGCATCCTAGCCATGGTAACAGTATCCGGCTTATGCTTTGTCATCCATGTCATTGACCTCATGACACCAAGGGCTTCACACACACCCCCATTCTCAATGCATGAATCAATCATGGCAGTCCAAGAAACCACATTCTTCCGCTCCATTTCATCAAACAGTTTGATGGAATACTCAATCACACCGCACTTAGAGTACAACACCATCAAAGAAGACACTATGGTCACATTAGGCAAAAGCCAATGTCTCAAAGCATAAGCATGAATCTCCTTCCCTTGCTTCAAAGCCCTCAACTTTGCACAAATGGGAAGCAAAGAGGCAACCGCAGCAGCACCCGGTCGGAACCTCTTCAACCGAATCACAGACCTCATTTCAACCTCAAGTCTCCCTGAAACCAATCCAATCCAAAAATCTCCATTCCTCTTCATCACACCAAACAAAATTCTACTCCCCGACCCAACATCGCCACACTTTTGATACATATCGATCAATGCGGACAGAATCGACAATTCCCTGTAATACATGTTCTTCAACACAAAGCCATGAGCTTCTCTACCTAAGTTTCGTGCACCAGCTTTCCCTATAACATCAAGAATAACTGTCATTACAACCAAACTTGGAGTTATTCCTTCTACCAACATCAATCTTGTATACCCCAAAACTTCTTTTATCATTCCATTGCGCGCTAAGCTGGTAATCATAGTACTCCACCTCCATGCATTAACGTCTCGTTTGGGACTTTTATCAAACACTTGGCGTGCAAACTCAATTTTCCCGCGCCTGAGGTGTGAATTGTTCAGACGCGTCTCGTTGGGAGGGGTGTAATCCAAAGGCGGCGGCGGCAAGGGAGGAGCGTGGTTTTGTCGCGTGGAGAGTGAGAGAGTGTGGCGCGTGGGGTTTAGAAGGAACGAGTGAGGATGAAGAGAGAGAGAGGGTGAAACGGATGATTGAACTTCAGAAGAATGTTTGAAGCATGGACGCGTCGCCGCGTTTGTGGGACACGCGCTAAACATTGTTGCGGTTTTGGGACAACCTTGCTAAGACCAACAATGGCCGCAAATATTTATAGGTTTGTTTTTTTGGAATAAAAAAATTAATTATTTTTTTTTTCAATAAACCAATTTAATAAAATTCCGTAAATGACCCTGCACCAATATTATATATTAGAAGATTTGTATGGTACAAGTTCATTCACCCTTCAAGAAACAAAGTTAGCAATGTTCAGCAGTGTCAAAAATTTATCAGAAATTCCAATTTTTATTTATGAACAGTGTTATTGAAAATTAGAAACTCGCTCAAAATTTTGTCTCTAGAGAATTTTGGTGAGGTTTTTCAATTTTATTTTCCGTAATTTAATGAATAAGGGGTAAAGAATTTAAAATAAGATCATTACACGTTTCAAAACAAAACAAACACAAAAAAGGTAAGATATAAAGTTTTGAAAAAATTATATTTATAAATTAAATTTTTATCTCAACTAACCAACAACAAATTAAACTTTCTTTCATAATTGATCTCATACATCTCATTACATTTTCAGATTTTTACAATAGTGACTGATATACAAAGACTTCTTTACTTCTCTATTTTTGAAAGACTCCTATATTGAGTTAGACTTATAAGTTTGCATCTATCATATATCATTTTATCTGTCCCGATCAATTCTGATGTCAAACCTTTGATACAGGTCTCATATGCACAGGATTAATATATATGTCATATTCCAATAAGAGCTCATATTTTAAACCTCTGAGATGGCCATATAAACCTAATCTTCATTTATATGATTTCAATATACTACTAGAGTCAGATACTTCCTTTGATTTTGGTAATTTCCATCTATATACTTCGTTAAACCAAATTCCTAAACAATACACATCTTAACAATCTCAACATGGATATCTACTTTCTAAAGATACTATGTTTCAATCACCGAATTCACAAAAAGTTCAAAAAACTTAGAGATCTCAAATCTAAGATTATAATTGAACACTTTTGCTCTATTCAACACCAAAAACCTAAAAATAACCTTCTATTATCAAATTATTCTAAAGTTATTTTCTAGACATTCTTTCCAACAACAAAAATTTTCATCATAAAAAATTGTTAATATAACAGAAAAAGAATAAAGACAGGTTTCTTGGATTTCTTCCATCTCCAAGTTTGTCATTAATAATAGCAAACGACAATATAACTAGTCTATAACTGATAACAACTGATAACCTTCAAAAGTAAATTTATCAATACTACCATAACATTTATCAAAAAGAAACACTTTACACAAATTTCAATTTATGTATAACATCTAATTTCATACAAAATCTAATTCATTAATAAAAAGACAACTTTTAAAATACTATACACATAAAACCTACATATATAAATCTATCCTTAATTGAGTCATATTCACTATTTTATCAATTTTTTTTCTTAACAATTTTCTTATTTTTATGATTTTTTAAAAATATTTAGGTATTATTTAATTTATTTTTAAAGTTAAATTCTAGGATTTATTTTGAACAGCAAAAAATTAAAATTAATAAGAGCATTTCAGAAATGCTCCACCATTTATAAAAAGTAAAGAAATTTCTCTTCATTAAATTTTAGAATATTATAAGCTTGTTGTCTCAATAAGTAAAATCTTCTTTTTAATGTTCATAAAATATTAGATGATATCTTGTTGAAATAATGATAAATTTGTTGTTGCTAACAACTTTACTTTGGTCGATGTTTTCACTTGTAAGCATTTAACCAAATTGCTTGACATGCAAATTTAGGTAGGTGTTGCTATATGCCCAACCTTACAAAATGATAAATTTACAAAAGGTTTTGTTGCAGATGACCAAGTGATTAGAGTTCATCCAAGTCATTAGAGTTTAAGGGTATTTTGGTCTATTCACGTTCTCTATTGAGCGACAGGAAGAAGCTATGGGGTGCAGGAAGAACCTATGGGCTAAGTATAAGAAAAGAAAGCCCAATTATTCTGAAAGGCCCAGAAGCCCATTTCATGTTTTCTAGTCTCTGGTATTCTGCTTTCACTCTGCAACAAACCGAACAACAATGGCTTCCAATTCGAAATCGGAGACTTTTCTGCAGCGATACGGTTACGATTTGCTGTTGGCCTCAATCGCTGCTTTCTACGTTCTCACAGTTCCTTACACTAAGGTCGAAGAGAGTTTCAATGTTCAGGTCTCTCTCTTCTTCTTCTTCTTCTTCAATTTGTTTGCTTATTTTGTTTATTGATTTCTATTTTTTTTATTCATTATTTATCTGTGTTTCTTATAGGCAATGCACGATATTCTCTATCACCGGACTAACCTAGAAAATGTGAGTTTCCTTTGAGCTGTTGTTAACTTTATAAACTTTGTTAATTGATTAATTGATGTATTATTGGACTTAATTGATAATTTTTTAACGTTTCTGTTAATAGTATGATCATCTGGAATTCCCTGGGGTGGTTCCTCGCACTTTCCTTGGTAATTTTTTTTCATTTTCTGGCAATTTTTTTTTTTTTTAAATTTTTTTTGTTTTTTGTTTGTTCATAAATATTTTTTTTTTGTTATGCTTTCACACTTAGGCTCTTTTTGTACAAACTTTTTCATAAACACTTGTAAGAGAAAATATGAAATGAGCTTTGAACTTCTTCGTAGGCTAAGTTTAGCTCATGTCCATGTTAAAAATAAAAATTTAGAGAAACTGTTTCAGAGAACTTCTATGAATTAGCTTACACGTAAATTAATTTTAGCTTATGGAAAAACTTATTTCGTTTTTATTCTTTATTTTTTATTCAAATTTGTTTACAGTAAGTTAGTTTTAGTTTATGGGTAATCTTGTCGAAAAAGACCCTTGACACTAGCTGGGTATTTGTGGTTTATTATGGAAGCTAATAATTTCTTATGTAGAATTAAACAGATGAGGATTAAGGACTTGTTTATAAAGTTGCATTGGTTGTGTGCCTGATGTGAATGGTTTCATTTAATAATCTGAGATTGTGAGTAGCATGGGTTATGAGTTGTGAACGTGATTCAAGTTTATTTAGTTTTAGCTGTGCAAATTTAACCGTTCTGATGTTCAGTTGAATTGTTTAAAATGAGTTTTTGCAATGGCCATGCCTTGTTAGTATAAACTGGTGTCTACTAGCGTAGCTCTCTTTTTATTATATTATTATATGTTATCTGATAGTGCTGTTGTTATTGTTATTTTGTTTTAGGTGCTTTGCTTGTGTCAATCATTGCAGCTCCTTTTGTGTTGACTGCAAGTTTGCTGCATTTGCCGAAGTTTTATGCACTTGTCATTGGTATCCTTCTTTCATACTTGATAATCACTGCATTATCATTTTTGCTCTTCGTAGTTTTCCTCATTTGACGAATGCAGTTTATCTTTTTCTTTTTCTGTGGATTTTGGCTTCCTTTTGGTTTAAATGGAGATAGACTATTACTAATGATAAGGCGTGGTGGGTTTGCTACTGGGAAGTGCATTAAGTGTGTTTGCGAAGAAGCAAGTTATTAGTTTTCCGTTTGGGTGCCTTGGAAATTGTGTGGATGAGAAAACAAATAAAATACAAGAAGTTTGAAGTATAAAACACTATCTTTAGCTGGAAAATAAATGCTTGAAAAATAGTTCTGATAAAATTCTTGTTTCACCACATAATTGTGTTAGTCTATGAGCATTTATTACAGACAAATGTGTGTGTTATATGTGCATAATTGAACTGACATATCAAAAAAAGTAATTTGGAATTCATAGCTGAGTGTATTGTCATCGGTGATCTCAAAATGCCTTCAATTTTCATTCTTGCATTCTCTGTTTATTGACAATGTGGTGGGAAGTACCTTAATATATCTTATTGTTGATATCTAGTTCGAATGGCTCTAGGGTGCATCATACTATATACACTAAGATTCTTCCGACGTCAGGTATGTACCTTTGGCTCTTTTTTTCTATTGACCTCTGTCCATGATCAATAAAGAAGAGTCAAGTTGATTTATTTATTATTTATTATGAGCTAGTGTTTATTCAACTTTCTGATATATATGTAATTGAAGTTCTAGTTTCATGACTTCTTCTATCATGCACCCTTGTATAATTGGTGCATGGATGCACCAAAATGTTTTAACCATTTATCAAATAAAGAAATAATTCAACAGTAGAGATAATTTAGTTCAATTTATTTGGGATGTAATATTTAAAAAATTAAAATTATGAAAATCATTTCCAAAACTTCACTAGAACTTCAATATTCTAATAATAATCTTGCTATGCAGATAAGGAATAAATTTGGGCATCAAGTAGAAGCCTTCTTTGTAATATTAACTGCCATTCAGTTTCATTTTCTGTTCTATTGTACCCGTCCACTTCCTAACATTCTTGCACTGGGCCTAGGTAACTACTTAGCCTGTCTTGCTTCTTTATATTCTTGACAGTGTTTCTCTTGTTTTTAATGATGAAAGGCAATGTGAAACTAGATAACACCAGGGGGCAGACCCAGAATGCTGGATTTATTTTATATACGCGGACCTTTAGCTCAGAAAGGAGGGAAATCATTGCCTTGGTGGCTTTCTGATTGTAGATAAGGGCATAATGGTTCTACAAAGAATTTGTCTGTTTCAATCAAAGAAAGAATGATATATACAACATAGAATGGAATAAAGTTGAAGTACACAACATTGTTACGATTCTTGTGGAGAGTATAGAGAGGATAGATTCTGAGTTGAGAAATGAATTAGAAACTGTAAATTCTGATCAATTTTGCCCAGGGATTATCTAATTGTTGACTCCGCAGTTGGTTACATGATAGTGACTAATGTAAGTGAATCATTATAAAAAACTAATTCTTACTCAATACAAACAGAAAGATAGCAGAACCAAGGACTAACAGATTGATAATACAGGAGTACACTTTGATTACTCTTTGACATCACGTTAATATACTCTAACAGAGACAAATGACCCTATTAAGAAAAAAATTATTTTTCTAAATATGCAAAATATTATATTGATTTTTCGATAATTTAGCAAGAAAGTTTTATAACATGTTGATAGGTAATAAGTTAGAAGGACAGTGAGAAAATTCTCTAAATTATTAAAGACAACTTGTTGTTGCATTAATTCAGTGAATTTTATATTTTTTACCCTATTCTAATTTTCTGTCTGACTTACATCTAGAACTTTTTTAAAGGATTTTTCTTGCTTGCTAGTCAATGTCATGGTGATGGACTTTCTCTGGATTTACTTTTGCAGTGAATTTGGCGTATGGATACTGGTTTGAGGGACGTTTTTATGCAGCTCTAAACTCTCTGGTATGTATATTGTTGCTTAAGGTTTATCTCAATACAGCATTTTTCTTTTGAATATCATGAGCTCTTCTGTATTTTTTTCCAGTTTTTGTCGTATATATCTCTTGCCATGCTAGATGCCCGGAATCAGTCTTACTGTAAAAGTTCTATTTTTAAACAGAAAATTTAAACTTTTCAGAGATTATTACTTAATATTGATTCTGAACCTATTCTGTTAGTTTGACGAAATTTCTTATTTCTTGTTTGTACGTGTATGTGAATGTGAATGTGTTAACACATGGGATTTCCATGGACATGTGTGTTTATCATTTTTTGCTCAGAAGAGACAAATTCAGTGCCCTTGATTATATTTTTTTGTATGAATCTCTTGCTTATAATTTGCCCCTAATTGACTTTGAGAGAAAAAATCATGAATTCCTTAAGAGGGTTGTTAGAGTAGTATAAGTTGCGGTGCGAGACAGTAGTGCAGTGGCAGTGGTGTGTGATTATGGTGGAGGGTTAAGTGATAATGGATGATCAATGATGTCTTTTACATTCCATTTCAACAATGAAACAAAACCCACCTCCTTCCTTCACCCTGAATGTATTTAGTTGAAACATGAGAATTACCAGGGATTATAACCTTCCTGAAACACATAAACACACACACACACACACACATATATATATATATTAACTTGAACTAGATGTGGGGATTTTACAAAGTGCATATAAATTCTGGAAACATTCTTTGATTCAAGTGATCAATCTTTTATAACATGTTAAATAGCTTATTTACTCTTTACATTATTTATGTTATTATTTAGCATCATTTTGTTTCCAATGATTTTGAAATTAAATCATTTTATGAAAATGGTAGTATTTTTTTCGTATTTGTACTAGTTTAATATATCATCTTTTCATGTATGCATTCACACACAGTGATACCGGAGGGACTGTAATCCTTTTACCATTGATTATTGATACCTAGAATAGTTTCTGGAATTAGTTGCCCCTTTTAATTCTAAATATCATAGTATGCTTGATATACTTTGCCTTTTCTCAAAAAATCTCTTTGCACTTTCTGATTATCAGATCTTTGCTACAACTGTATTCAGATGTGACATGCTGTTACTTCTTGGTTCCATTGGGCTGCAACTTCTTTTGGTATGTTGTGCTTTTCTGTAACTTGCTTTTCTTTTTTTCTCCTCAAATGCCTGAGCTACTGATGTAGATCTTGTCAGGTTTCCATTGTGCTTAACCTCCGTGTAAGATATCAGTCAATTCTTTAATCTGTTTGGTTTTGAAGGATATCCAATAAGTTATGACGCTTCCCATTACTTATACATGTTGTTTTTCTGACAAACTTTATTCTATACATTTCAAATTAAAAAAGAAAAGAAGGAAAATATCTCACTATGTTCATTATTTTCTGAGTCCAGTCTGCAAGACATTATTATTTAATATTCATTTAACATTTAATATGGAACTTCATTGCTTAACCATGCCTGGTTTATCAATGTTTTGAGAACAGTGTTTATTATATTTGGCATTTGAAGTTAATTGTTCTGTTTGATGAATTTTCTACCCTCTTTTTCTAACCTTGCTATTTTGGTTGAGTTATTATAAAATTGATTTTTTTTTTTTTTTTTTGACAACTCCAATCTCATGGTAACATGATCATGCTTTGTGCCTAATAAAATTCATCTCTTGAAGGGAAGACAAAAAAAATTTCAGTATGGGGTGCTCTGAAACACTGCACTGGGATGGCTCTCTTCTGCATAGGTTGGTGACGTACATTTTTTTATTTTAAATTTAATCTGTAACTTAAATAAAAAAAATTATGCATGATGGGATGCTGTGCTGTTAAAATTTGATTCTAACATTATGGTCTTCTGAATACAGGTCTAACCATAATAGTTGATTCAATTATGTGGAAACGATTATTGTGGCCTGAATTTGAAGTCTTTTGGTTTAACTCTGTACTAAACAAAAGCTCTGAATGGGGAGTATCCTTCACCAACTTTATATTGAACAACTCTATGGCTGTAGAATATGGAAAATATATGTTATACATATTTCACGACTAGAGTATTTTTAATTTTCTTCTTCTGGTTGGTTGAAAAACCATTTTTTGTTTTCAGGAATAATTACAAAATGGCCACGTTGTTTTTTCTCTCTTTTCTTTTTGGAAAGATTTGTTTCTACAGGAATAATGAGAACAAAAACCCATTTTCACTATTTCTTGCATATAACATTTTTACCAAGCAGGCCTTTTTTGCTACCTTTTATGTGGCTGAATGATGAGACTAAGTCCTGATTTAGTAAGGAGTTAGGAGGGGGGATATTTTTCATCTTTGTTGTTTACTTTAGAGGTTGATGTTATGAATCGAGTTCTTTCAAACATCATTAAGGATATTAGAGTTGGCTTATTGTTTACAGGAGTTTATGGTGTTAATCTTAAGTTTGCTGATGTGCAATTCTCTCTTTAGAGGATAATGATAGCGTTGTGAATGTTATTTATATTATATTTTTGGAAGCAATATTTGATTTTCAGGTTAATTCTTCTAAGTAGTTTGACTTGTTTAAATGTGGATAGTCATAATTGCGTCTCTGGATGATGTGAAATTTTATAGTACCCCTTCACATATTTGGGAGTTCTATTGGGTGGTAATGATTTACTACTTCTTTTGGAAATCCTGGGAATACTAAGATCTTTGTTTTGAAGTGAATACCGAAAGCCATCTAATTCCCAATAAGGATTTTTCAAATAGATTTGTACTTCCTTTGTCTCAAAGTGCACGTCTCTTTGGGGATTTTACTTTGTTTCAAAATATTTGTCAGATCAGGAATCAAGATAGCATTAATTACTTTTTTTCATCAATAACGTCATTTATGGGTATCTCACCTAAATACTTGAATGAATTCACAAATATATTCTTACTCATTAAATAAGATTAGGTTTGTGAACAATTTTTTTTTTATCATAGTAATTTGTGTATTTAATAATTTTCTTAAGAAATGTGTATTCCCTTAAAACACAAGTAATATGAGATGGAGGAATTAGTAAATTATGCAACAACGAGGATTTTTGGTGTATTGGGGTTAGGGTTTGGATGGTTGGATGTTCAGTGGCTAATACTTCTAATCTTCATTGAGCATTGTGAATTTTCTCTGTTTTGCCTGTGGACAAGGCATAATAAGTTCATCATATAAAATCTGCATATTGTTTGTTGCCTTTGATAACACTGTCCTATTTGTATTTCATAAATTATTACGTTCCTTGACAATGCTATTGTTAGACAAATGCTTTCCATTGGTACTTCACTTCAGCACTTCCTCGTTCACTACTTGCTGCATATCCACTTTCACTTGTAAGTCTTGGATTGTTCAATATCCTCTAATTATTGAATTGTTCCTTGTGTAGATTTCTAGCATGACATAGTGTTTCTTCCACTTTCATTGATATGCTAATAATTGTAACCTAAGTATGAAATATTTTGGGTTTTCTCCTTAAAATCAAAACTGTCTAAAGGTAGCACCCAAATTTTGCTTTGTACTTTGAGCTACCACTTAAAAATTAATCTTTTTCCAATTATTTTTGCTTGAGCTATCAATTAATAGAGAATGTCTTTTACCTGTTTGCTTTGTTCCCTATTTGTTTTGAGCCAGTTCAAATATCTAAAATGCATATACTTAACCATGTATGTGCTTTAAAACCTAGTTTAATAACAGGATATTTGGATTTGGATAGTCATTGTAAATTTACTGAAGATCGGGCTTTTTGTTTGATTATATACCCATGACGATTGAAATTGTAGAGTTATTTCATTCACACTGTTGGTTTAACATTTCATTCTGGTTATTGGGATCCCATGCGTAAAGTTGTGCTGCTCTAGACAAATGTGTGGAGCCGTACTTGGCGATAAAGGATGGATTTATTTTTTAATTATTTTGGACTTCCTTTTTCATAGTTTATATATACTTGTCTTGTACATAAACCTACCTCACGTAAAGCAACTAGTAAATTTGTGTTTCAAATATTAATAGTTATGGGGTACATCAAATTCTTTAGTTGAGTTTTTGTTTAACATTTATTTATTTAAGATTGTTCCCTTTCCTGAGTCTTTTCATTATTTTTTCTTGAGTTCATGACTTTCCTAATTAATTTAGTTAGATTAGGATTTAACATTTTAAGAAATTAATATTTCATTAGTATTTAGCTAGGATTTTATATTTAAGTTGGATTTTAATTATCTTTGGGTTATAATATCTTTTGAGTTTCTTATGTTATTTGGAACAATATTTAGATTTTGTTTTCTTTAGTTTAGAGAATATTTGAAACCCAATCATTGGTATTCTTAGAAGAGTGATTTAGGCGTGTAAAAAAGGATTATAAGAATTGTATGATTGCTAAAGACATTCAATATTTATTTAGGAAAATAAGGAATACATGATGAAAATCTGAAAAGTATCCTACTTACAAGTTTCCCTATTTACAAATATCATATAAGATCTGTTACGAGGTGAACTAATTCATATCACTCGACCTTCAGAAAAGACCACTTTTTCTACCTTCCTCGAACTGAAAGAGTAAAAAGAAAAAAATTGGGAAAAGATAAAGAAGAAAGCCTCTCTTACATCCTAATTTGAGTTTATTGACATGCTGTTCTTGTTTGCAGTTTGGCCTTCTTTTAGACAGAAGGGTACGATCTTTCACTTTTCCAGTTCTCGCGTTTATTTTGGTTTATTCTAAGCTTCCTCACAAGGTACTATATTTGTAACGTGAAATCCGATGCTTAATTTGTGTGTCTGTCTTCAAACTGAAACATGTATTCAATATTATTCTGATGGATATTGCAGGAGCTTCGTTTTATCATTAGTTCAGTTCCAATATTTAATGTCTCTGCTTCAATTGCTTCTAACAGAATGTAAGTTTCTCAGATGTTTCACTCTTTGAGTAGTTATATCTGTTTTTTTGGTTTCTCACCCTTTTAAGTTGCTAACCTTCATTAATATGCATCCTGAAATGTTTCAGATACAACAATAGGAAAAAGATGATTTGGAACCTGCTTTTCCTCATTTTGTTGGCATTACTTTTAGTGAGGTTAGTTCACTAGTAATTTTTTTCCTTGGCAGTGGATATATAACTTTTTTGTACTTATTCTCTATCTTGCAGTCTTGCAGGCACCGTCACAAGTTTCATGGCATCATACTGGAACTATCCTAGTGGGTATGCCTTAAAAGAATTGCACGGAATTGGTGAGTACACGAGTCCTGGAATATCCATGCCTTGGCTGCGAAGTATTTTGCTAGAATTTTCCTAGAGAGAAACTGCTTCTTGTTTGACCCTCAATTTGGTAAAAATATTGTAGTTGTAGTTTCTGTTTTTCACAATTGACAGTGGCAAGTTCTGTTAAAAGTTGTTAATATTGTTGGACTGTTGGATTCTCATTGGATTACTAAATATCATTTTTTTAATATGGGTCACTGAGCTTGATATTTTGGTCACAGTTTAATGTTCTAAAAGTTATTTTCATGGGTATTGTTCATTTTGTATGATGTTAAAGATATGATTACGTAAATATGGAAAAATTGTATAGGTTATATTTGGGGATTATGTTAGATATTTCTTTCTTTACCTAATTGTATAGTTACTAGTAATTATAAATAGAGAATCATATGTGTCGTCTGACACAATTCCTGCATGTACACTTGTATATGACATTACTGGATTAAATTAAGTGTTGTGTGACTTTGATGTGCTTTATTGAGACTTATTCTCTTACTAGATTCCAAAAAAACAATGATAATCTCTATCCCAATCCTCAAAAGGACATTTAGAATAAACTGCATGGTTATTTGGTCAGGGGTTTGAGCAAAATATTTAAGATTTATAGTCACAATAAATATGCCTAAGCTTTCCCTTTGGGCGTTCAGAACTTATGAGTTATTTTTTGGTAATTTATTCATGTAATACTGGTTGGTCCTCATCCTTCTGATTCTCTCAAAGACAATGCAAAGGCAGTGTTTGTGATACTTATTGTGATAACCAAAAGATGCATTCCATATTGTTTCCAATCTTGTTTTCTAGGGGATGACTTAGCACAATGATGCAGATTGTCACTAAGAAAATATCCATTTTAGAGACGTCATACCTTGTTTTGTCAATCCAAATGCTCAATATGCAGATATTTACACTAAATCTTGTTTGAGGTCCCTGGCCCTTGACAAGTTGTTGCTTCGTATCTTCTTAAACTACCTCTTGTCACATATAAGCTAACGTTGTAGCTTGGCGAGGTGTGTTAGAAACTATTATTATTTCTACATTCAATGTATTATGTAAGCATATTTTTCTGGTGTTCGATTGATGAAACACGGTTTGTTTTGATATGTACAATTGCTTTTCTTGCTCAAAATTCCTTTCATCTTAATTACAAGTCAAGCGAGCAGTCGTTGAGACCTAAAATAACTCCAATCCTGAAAAAAACCCTCATTTAAATTATAAAAGCAAGGAAATTTCAACAAAGGATGAAAAAATTGAATGCTACATGGATGATAGTGTAGCATGCTTCTTGTTTTTTGTCCTTTTCATGACTCCTTGTCATTACTTTTGATGTATGTGTTGATTTTTTTAATTGTTGCAGGTTTTCATAATGACGCAGATGAACAGTGGGTCCACATTGATACATTTTCAGCCATGAATGGAATATCTCGCTTTTGTGAAAGTGATTTGCCATGGAGGTATATTTTGTTTCTTTTGTTTTTGCATTGTACTAATAATTCAAGTTAATTGCATGGAAGATATAATTATGTAAGGAAATATTGTATAGTGTTAATATTATTTAGGGATTAGGTTTTATATTTCTTTTGTTCCCTTTCATTGTGTCGTTCTATTCCTTTTAAATGGAGAATCATGTGTGTGCTCATAACATACTATTACAGTAAATCTTTCTATATGTGGCACTTGGGACTTGGTTTCCTTACTTCCCATGAAGACTGTTGTTGGTTGTCATTGGGTGTATATTCTGATGGTTGGACTGGATGGAAGTATTGATTGATATGAAGCTCACTTGTGGCTATCGGCTATATTTAGATCTTTGTAATCAACTATGGTGACATCTTTCCCCTGTTGCCAAATAGCTTTTATGCGTGTATTTCTTGCAATGGTTATCATCTGTTATTGGCTGCTTAACCAACTAGACATTATGGATGCCTTCTTACATGGAGAGTTGTTAGAAGAGGTTTACATGTAGCAACCTCAAGGTTTCATCATCTCTGCTGGATCTCACCTTGTATGCCACCTTTGACACCCTCTGTATGAATTGAAAGAGTCTCCCTGTGCCTGGTTTGAACGCTTTAGCTCTACCTTAATCCAATTTGTTGTAAGACTAATTACTCTGTTTTCCCCTACATTCTTCACCTGATTGTGCATTTATTTGCCGGCGTATGTTGGTGACAACGTCATCATTTTCCCTCAGAAAATATGTACTAGACGTCTTCACTAAGACTAGTATGCTTGATTGACGTTCAAGTGATAAGTGGACCCGAAGTCAATCTGCTTCTGGATCTTGAAACTGTAATTGAGTACGACGTAGAGGTAATTTCCGTTGGGAAGGCATGTAATGGAGGCCTTGATAACGTTGCTGAAGTATGTAGGTATTTGGTTGACTGCAGTCTTTTTCTGACCATAGTGAGAATGATTCGTGAATGTGTTTGTCATTGGACTAATGAAAACACAATGAACCTTGATCTATGCTCACCATATTCAAATTTTAGTGAGCACCTTATCTCTAATTGAAATGAGACATCATTGTGGTTCTAGGGTTTACATTTTTAAACATTTACTTGTGAGTGCTTTCTATACAGCAAGTCCGATTCTGGATTTGAATGTTACGAGAGGGACTCCTCCTAACATTCATTAACCTATGATGATTATGCACATTGTTGTGCATATGCTGTTTACATGATCTATGATACCCACATGGAAAAATTGAGGACATACTAGACATACAAATGACTAAATAGGAATGAAATACCTAGCAATGGGGAAGATTTAAGTGTTAACAAGGCATTATTAATTATTAGTATACTTTTCGTTATTGCTTTGTTGATTGCTTGCAATTCGTGGCTTCCCACTATTTTTGAACTCTAAGGTACTATCTTGAATTCTTTGGTGCAGGTATTCTAAAGAAGAACAAATTAGTTTGGAAGAATTTCAACAGAGAAATTTTACTTTTCTTATAAAGTGAGTTATTAACAGATTGGTATAAATTGTATGGCACATGCTATGTTTATAATGAGAAATCCTGCAAACCGTTGCAAAAGATAGTGCTGTCAAGTGAGCAAGTGTGTGAAATAAAATTGATGAACTTGATACATTAGATCCCCTTGAAGAGTATGTGTGTTGGCAAGGACTTTATCAGCATATGTTGTGTTCATAATGGTCATTGCCATGAGCCAACTATCCTTGAAGCTTATTTTACAATTTTAAGACACGTGATTAGTTTTATATTATTACATCTAGAATACACCTCGTGCATCATCTCTTTTGGCTTGAATCGTAGATAGTACGCAATCCCACCAACATTGCTGAAATTTATTTATTTTTTATTACAAGAATGTTGCAGCATGGATTGAAATCTGTAACACTTGGTTTGGAATGGAAGTATTGATACCATGTTATGGATTTAAGCTATTTAAGTGAAGATGAATGAGTGATTTTTTATTACATCTCTAACAGATATAATATTTAACATCAGGCACATGGACAAATAAATTTTATTTATGACTTTTCTGTGTAGAAGTGCCTGTGATAGAGAGGAATGAAATGAACGTTTGGAAATCTTGAACTGGAAGTTTATGAGTTTTCATATGCCAGTGCATTGACTGATTGCAAGAAATTTTCCGGTTTATCTGACCTCCTTGTTGATCTTTTAACAGTGAACATCCTGTGATCAATGGCTTCAAGTGCCTATTTACTGAATATGGGTTCTCGAGAGTCCGCTTGAAATCTGGCTTTCCACCAATTTTACTGGTAGGTAGTTGCTATTAGTATTCACAACCAGCTCAAACAATGAATGCTTTGTTCATTCCAGAATTATTGATCCTAGTTTTCACCCATTGCAGGTTAAAGAGCCCAAAGTTTATGTCCATGGAAGTTTACAAAACCAGAATATTGTCAGCCAAAATTGGTCTGGCTGCTCATAATGATTTGTCTGTTTGAGAAGGGTGTGGGTATCCTTTTTGTCCTTTTTCTTAGTTACCAATGAGGAAGAGTGGGGAGCAAGTTTGACTGAAGTTGTTATTGTGAGCCCTACTAACAAAAGTTTTCAAGTTATTCCATATCAGATTGTTGAACCACTATGAATCTACTGTACTTGAAAAAATCAGATATAGTTACCTTAGAGGAATCAATGTTCGAAATGCTACAAGAAAAACATATTCTACTAACACATTTTTCATACGTAGATACGGTAGTTAATTTAGTTACACATTTTAATTAGTAATGTAATTATGTATACTGTTAATTATTAAAATATACTTAAGTCTCTTATTTCTTTCCTTTGGTAATCAACTGTATTAGAATATTACATTTGAGAATAAGTTATTATATTTCTAATGTTACTTGTATGGAGATTTTTGAAACGAGTCTTAACTATGAAACAATTTGAAAAATCTGTAAAATGATTTGAATTACTTTAAAATAATTGACATGAGTTAAACTAGATTAATTTTGGTTTGGTCTCTGATTTCTTTAAAATAATAATTATATATATATATTTTTAAAAATAATATTATTTTATCAATAACAATTTATATATAGACATTAATATTTAGATATCACATAATTATATTTAAAAATTAAACTAATTTCTTTAATTTGACTTAAATTTTAAGAATATATTTTATTTTTTATTGTGGGATTTGTTTTAAATAATGAGTCAAAATAACTTTTAAGTCCGGTGTATGATTTAATTGAACTCAAAATCCTTTTAAAATATAGATTTTTGACTATTCATTTTAGCATTTCTGTTTATATAATTGTGTCACGATTATTTTAATTGAGTAGTAATATAACTCATAAAAAATAGGAATGATCAAAATATAATTATAAAAAAAAAAGTGATCTCAACTTAAAGGATCCTTGGTTTATCAAGATAACGATAGATAAGGAAGAGAGAAAAATAAATAAATAAATAAATAAGGTAAAACATTCTCTTGTAAATTTTTTTGTAAATCTAATGGTTCAAAATTTGCCTCTCTCTCCCACCCTCACTTTTACCAACAAACATAAGCCAACTCTGAAATTAAAAAAAAAAAAAATAGAGTGGCTAGTTCCATATAATTAAAATACATAACAAACATATGTTATTAAATTTATAACTATATTAGAACTAAATTTTTTTATCACTAAAATATATTTAAATACATTAACTTTAATTTAGATTTCTGATAAATATTTTAAATTATCATATAAGATTTTTTTTAACTATTATCAAACTCTAAAAAAATAAGTATTAAAATTTATTTTATACACAAATAAAAAAAATAGATGGAACTATTAAAATTGTGACATGAATGATTATTAGAAACAATTATTTTAAATATATATTTATTTAGATGGTTGAAACTCATAAAACAGCGTTACCGTTATCTTCAACCCACCATTTCCCTGCAACTTCTTCATTTCACTGACTGAGAAACAGAGAGAGAGAAAAATGAGTGTTCTTAGACTTCAATCTTCTCTTCACAACCAAACCCTTTCTCTCTCTTCTTCTCTCTCTTACTCTCTCCCCTTCAAGCCCTCTTCTTCCACTCTCCCCTGCGCTCGCACGCGCGCCACGTGCCTCCCGCTGGTCACGTGTTCCGTCTCCAAGGTCCACAGCTACGGCACCGTCGACTACGAGCGCCGCCCCATTGTGCGGTGGAACGAACTGTACCGCCGGATAACGCTCAACCCGGACCCCGAGATGGGCTCCGCCGAGGTGCTCAACCGGTGGGAGAACGAAGGCAAACACCTCTCCAAGTGGGAACTCTCCAGAGTGGTGAAGGAGTTGAGGAAGTACAAGAAGTTTCGGAGAGCCCTTGAGGTCAAAATTCTATCTTCCAACTTCTTTTTCATTTGGGGTGCTTTAATCTCTCACTCTCTATGTGTTTGTGTTTTTTACTCTTTCATTTTGCTGAAGAGATAGTGCTATTAGTTTAGTTTTTTGGGGAAACTAATTAGCTGAATTGCACTTTCACTTGAAGTCAAAACTCTATCTTCCTATCTCTTTTTCATTTGGGGTGCTTTAATCTCTCACTCTCTACGTGTTTGTGTTTTTTACTCTTTCATTTGGTTGAAGAGATGGTGATATTATTTTAGTTTTTTTTTTTTTTTTTTTTTTTTTTTTTTTTTTTTTTTTTTTTTTTTTTTTTTTTTTTTTTTTTTTTTTTTTTTTTTTTTTTTTTTTTTTTTTTTTTTTTTTTTTTTT
>Ga0209489_101185_pt1 | contig 53117 bp, 20 predicted proteins | sample SiratrowhiteBW_FD_187527 | JGI IMG/M metagenome (GOLD analysis project Ga0209489, IMG submission 187527) | Root nodule microbial communities of legume samples collected from California, USA - Siratro white BW (SPAdes) (version 2) | ecosystem: Host-associated > Plants > Roots > Nodule | place...
ATATATATATATATATATATATATATATATATATATATATATATATATATATATATATATATACTAGTAGAAATATGTGTAATCATTTTGAAACTTAGATTCAATATATATTTTTATATAATTGATTTTTCTTTAAATTACATATATACAAGAATCATATATGGTTTTATTACTTTCGTCTATAATATTATATGGAAGGACTTTATCATTATAGTGTATATCATATATAATAATATGAGTTAATCATTTAAATCATACATAAAAATGTGTCACTCATTTAAGCAACCACACAACATAATATCAAAGAACATATATATAGAATAATTACATATCATTTTCATTTCAGATAACATAACAAAATATATCTGAATTACTTTTTTTTTTATCAACAACACCTAAATTACTAATATCTAAGAATACAAAATTTTTGAATTGAATCTTAATTATTTAGAGTAATTTGTCACATTTGATGCCTTTTAAAAGATATATTAAGTGTGTCCCACTACAAACTAACACATGGCCTATCAAAGACATATTGCAACATTCATCCAACTGCTTATATTAGCATGGCCTGCTGTACTTACAATAGTCTCATGCATAAACTTATTTTCACCCCTGATGATATTTTAATCTATGTGATATCATCGGTAAATCTAAGATATTTATTTTTTTGTAATAAGTTTTGTGTTTAAGACTACTACTCTTAGAGTTACACTACCATATCAGGTATCCTTCACCACACACCCATAAAGAGTATAAGATCACACTCAGTATTACATACATAGTCACACTACACTATAATATCATCATTATATCATACGATTGCATGCATCTCATCATTTTCATCACATCACATAACTATATATATATACACAACAACATCATTTGCACATTGTTTGAACAAGCTTGTCTTGCTTAAAAAACTTTGTTTCCTCGTATAAAGGAAGACTTTCTCACTTGAGCAACATGTTATCACTTGAGTGAAATCAACTCCAAAGGAGAGACAATTACTTTGTTCTCTCTCGCTGAGCGTTCACTCACATTTGAGTGACCATCATCCTTTTCTATCACTTAAGCTTCGCATTGGTGCTTGAGAAAGAAGACCTGTGGTAAAAGCCAACTAGTTCCAAAATTAGCAGACACATTGTCTTCTCAATATGAAAACAACCATATTGCCACTTGAGCGAGGTTATGTAAAGTTAGATGTTCTAACATGTTTTATAAATCCTAAGTGTCATTGTCATCCATCAACATTAAGTGACCTTTTGTTACTTGAACTTATTTGTTTCATAAAAGAGATAATTGTCTCATATATTTCTCGTTCAAGCCTCGAATCATAACTTGATTGTATGTTTTGATGCTTGATCATCTATTAACAATATTGAGATGTTAATGCAATGATGACTTATTGTTTAAACAATATTTCACTATTTATGGGATATGAACATGAAAACACATATTTTTATCTTTAAAAAGTTTAAAATCTACTTTATACCATGTATTATTAATCCATTCTACCAACTTTATCAATTTATATCTCTTTATAACTATCTATAATATTTATTTACACTCTCGATATTTAATATATCATTCAAGAATAACATTCTTACTTATCTCACTATTATACAACAATACATATAATCATATACATTATTTTAATAGTTGACACATTTAAATAATATATGATTAAATAAATATTAAAATTAACTCTCTTACTTAAAGGTGACATACCTACTTAGATATATAACTCCATAGTCCAACTCTCATGTAGATAGATAAAAATATTATCATCTTTATTAAATAAATATTACCTTAGATTCTCAATCCCCTGTAAAAGAAGAAAAGTGATTGAAATGTATAAAGGATATATCATATATTATTTAAATGATATAGAAAATTGAAATCTTATCTCAATCAAGATTTTAATCATCATAGATCAACTCCCAACCATTAATAAATGTTATATTAAAAAAAAAATGTTATAATCTATTTATACATTTTTTTATCAATCAAAACTTTTTTTCTCTAAAAAAATTTAAAATGTTACCCATACCATTAAATAAGAGGTGGAATCTATTAAAATAAAGTAGTATGAATTTTTGTACATACGTTGAATACTATTGTTCTTATTAAGTTTTTCCCATCTCTCATTTGTTTATTTTATTTCCACTTAAAATAAGAACCACTTAGTAATTAAATTATTTATACAGTTAAAAATATGTGTATATGACCTACTACCTAACTGTAATATAAATTAAAACCAACTATCTGATCACAATAAATTTAAAACACATAACTAATTTATCTCCCGCCATCAAATGTATGTATCTTATAATTTATTGTGTATTAATTACTCCCACTTTCAAAAACTTTTGTGATTTATGTTCAATATATTTATTTCCTATATGCTTTAGATATATTCTTTCTACATATGATGTATATCTATATATGTGTCTGTGATGTGTAAATTATCCTTTTCGTAGTATTTTTGTTGGAAAATAAAAAGAGGCTCATTGTTTTTTTGTTGGATGGTTGTTACATATGTGATAAGTGTGGTTGAAGGATCCCAATGTCAAGAAAGGAGGCGCAAGACGATTGATTATGGGAAACGGCAACATATATATATATTAAATAAAGAAATTTTGGTTTATGATTTAGTTTGTTTTGTCAACTTTTGTTATAAGATTGCAAGTCATAGTTTTTTCACAAAACATGATGTCTTATCGTAACAAAAAGTGATAAAGAAATCATCTTAACTTATACGTTAATTATAAAACTTAATTTTCCTACTTTCCTACTATAGTGAATTAATGTATAAGAAGAATTAAATAGAGCTTTTTTGGTTTGTGTTGATAGAAGAAATTGAATGCCTAGAGGATATGTAGAGACATTATGGAATATGAAAGCAAAAGCAAAGACTCAACAGTATTAGATCGAACAGTATTAGATGGGAGGAATTATGTGATCCTTGTATACATTATTCATTAATGTTTGGAAGTGTTATCTAATTGTTTGACAATCATAGATACACTTTTATGATTGGTGTAACTCATTTTTGGAGTTATGTAAGTTTTTTTATAATTTTATATTCAGTAGAATCATTATGGGACAGTTAAAGCATATTATGTGAACTAGTGTGACTTGACAATCTTTGTATAAAGGTTAAAGTATCCTTAAAATACTCTCATTAATTCTATTCTTTACTGTTAAAAACAAAATTTACTTTTTTTTTTCCTGGAAATTAGACTAGATCACAGTCTTTCTTATTTTTACACATAAAAATACTTTATTAGTAAAATATTTTTATTATTAGTAAATACTTCATACTTCATATTTTATTATATCATTTATCATAAAAATGTTACATATTACTGTTATATATATATATATATATATATATATATATATATATATATATATATATATTTTTTTTTTTTTTTTTTTTTTGAATCTTTTTTATTTTACGTGAAAAACACATTAATTTTTTTAAGTATAAACATTGTTTATATACTATTTTCTTCTGCTTTCTACAATTTTATTTTTTAAAATCACTTTTTTTTGTTCTATATCTTAATTTTTAAGTATTTATGTTTTAGATATTCAAATTTTTTTGAATTATATCTTAATTTTTTAAGTATTTATATTTTAGACATTCAAATATTTTTAGAATTGATATATATCTCACTTTAACAATGTCACCCCTTGGAGAATGAAAAGATAAAGTAATATTTTCTTGGAAGTGTGGTTACAACATGTGGTAATATATTTTGAAACATTTCAAAATTAAAAATTAAGGAGAGGAGATACTAAATTACCATATTTTTGTAATATGAAGAAGCAAAAAGTAGAAAATTATTATAAAACTAGGAAGTTTTATTTAAGTATTTTTCTTCATGATTTAATAAGTTTTGTCCGTGTATATGAGATGTGGTTTAAGAGGATTAATGTTGAGTTGAGAATGTTTGCAATTTTATTCCGACTTATAAATATTGTATGAGAGAATTAACAGTAGTTTTCAGTAGTTTTGTAATTCTCTCATCATAAATGGTATGTTTTTAGTAAAGGATATTATATATTAGTGTGTGATTCACGTGGATAACTATTCACAAAAATATAATTATTGACAGACAAACTCTGTCGATAAATTTATAGAGAAATATTATGGATATTATTTTTATTATAAAAATTATTATTATTATATTATTATAATTATTTTTACTTTTATTATTATTGTTAATATTTTTATTAATGTTTTTAATAAACTACATGAGAGATTTAAATCCAAATCCTATCAATAACTTCATAGAACCTATTCTTGTTATTATGAATATATTATTATTATTATTATTATTATTATTATTATTATTATTATTATTATTATTATCAATAAATTAAATCCGTTAATAATTTGACAAATAATAAATTGGTGATAACTTTATTGATGTGTTTAATCTGTTGATAAATTGATAGTCAATTGATAGACGGATAATTAGACAATAAATTTTTTTATCGATAATTACTAACAAATTTAATCTTGTAAATCTGTTGGTAAATTCACTACTAAATTTTTCATCATCGATAATAATATTTTATAATTTTATGTTGGTAATTCCTAAAAAGAGGTTTATTTATCGTGTACGTTTATATATTTTTTGTTTAATCCTAATATTAATTTTTGTAGGTTATGTTTTTATATAACACCCAAGTTCTTTTAGTAGAGATAAAGTCTTAAATGCACAAAAATTTAAAAGTGTATAAATAGTTTATAGGTAATTTTTGTTATAAATTTTATATTTTTAAAAGTATTAGTTTCTTTGAGCTCTCTTTCAAGTTAAAGAAACTAAATTATTGTTTTGTTATCATTACAATTCCAATGAGATGGCAAGATCACAATCAAGTTGAGTCAATAAAATTATTGATCAAGATAAGTAGTTAATTTCCTATTAAGGAGTCAATCTCTTCCCTTTAGAGTGTTTTGTAAAGCTAAGATATTATTAATGTGAGGTTGATACTTGGGACACACAAATAACATAGTAGGATTTCTAAGGATGGAGAAAAGTTTTGTTAGTAGGTACACTACTTTCATATAAAGAAAGTTAATTATAATATGTATGTAATGAAAGATACTATAGGTTAGTGTGGATATTGTGGAAGATATAATTGGTATTTTGGGATTTTTGTATGTATAATATGAATATATAATATATATTTTGTATGAATTTATTAGTGATGAGAAGTGAATTATACTATTCAAACGATGTCCAGGTAGTAAGTTATAATTATCAGTATAAGAAATTTTTGATTTATTTATAGATTATTGTATACAAATTTTTATCTGTAAATAAATTTAACATTATTTGTCTATCTATTTCATACGAATTTTATTTATAAATACGAAAAAGTGTATGCATATATATGGATCTTAATCTGTAAGTGAATTTGATATTACCTACAAATCTTTTATTTATTAAAAAGTTTGTAACTAATTAACCTTGACATTATATGAAATTTAAAAATAGTATTTATTCAGTATACATTTAATTAATAATTATGATTATTTTAAATATAATTTAACCTTGACATTGTACCTAATTATAATTGTGATATTTATTAGTCTAAATCGTTATTGAAATCTATTTTGTTTTATAACCTTTTCATTGTACATTCATCTTTGGCATTCACTGCTGCCATCAAAACAGGTACTCTTGGATCAGGATCCATTCTCCAACCACCAAATGATCTGAGACTCTGTTTAGTCCCTTGACACAACACTTCAGAACTTTTGATTAGATGTTTTTGGTGATTGTGACAAAATCTCAACCATTTGCTCCCCATGATAATATTTGGTTTATGAGTGATGATGTTAGGTAAAATGCATGTTTGAGCTATGAGGGACCAGACATATAGGAGAATCATCATCCCTAGCTGTGTTTATATGTTATTGAGTTATGATGCGTAGGATGACACGTAGTGAGGAGAAGTGGATGTTGAAGGATTGTTGTGGTGGTTCAATAAATGAATAAATGTGAAAGGAGTTATATAAGGGTTTATGTGTAAATGAAAGTTAGAGATATATAGTAAAAACTTGCTATGGGATGTCTTTAAATGGTGTGCATAATTAATCTCATGACTCTATAACTACAAAAGAGAATTCAATGAATATTGAGAAAGAATTAATGTTATATTTATTCATGGTTTTGGGTGCGTTACAAAGTTATATTTGGAAGTTAAAATGGTAGAGAGGTTTAAGAAAAAAACATTTTTATATGACTTATTATTTTTCGTATATCTCCTTCATATATTTTCAAAATTTTATACATTTTATTCTTTAATTTTACATGATAATGTATAATTGTGATGTATAATTTATTTAATTATACTCAATGTTGCGTTGTTAATTTATTTAATATACATTTAGTGTCACATCATTAACATAGTATCACGATAGTAATCACTGTCGTCATGTCAAAATATAACTAGGACTAATAAATTTGTGAATTTTGAAATATAAGAAAAGTACAAGAAAATAAAATCAAGAGACAAAATTAGCCATAATTAACAAGGTCTAATGTAGACATATTTATAATTAACAAGGTCAAAATTAGTCATATTTATTCTTCCAATAAATACCTACCTAATATTTGAGATTAGATATTGATTATATAATTAATAAATATTTAATAATAAATAATCCCTAAACTATGATTAAAAAGATACCGAATTTATGTGAATCTATTCTGGTCGTTTATAAATAGAGACACAATATAATTAGATAACATTTTAAAGTAAAAGACATTTTATTTTATTTTTATTATATAATTCTTTCGTATTGATTTGAGAACGGATTTAAACATCGAACTAACATTATAAATATTTTATTAAAATTAAAGATCAAAAATAAAAAATAAATAAAATTGTATAAGAGTTATATAAGTTATTCGAATTCAGCATAAATAATAGTTAATCAAAATTTCATAAATTCGTTGTAAGCAAATTGTTATAGAATAAAAAAAATAATTACAATAAGTTTTACATAACTAACTTATAAGTTGGTTGGGAACTTATCAGTTAGTTGAGAACTTAGCAGTTAGAAGGTATAAACTAAATTTAAAAACTTATAACGTTGTTAATGAGTTAATGAATTGAAAGTGATTGGTATACTAATTATTTATTTGGTAAACATAAAATAAAACAAAAAATAATTAGTTATATATAATTTCAAATATATAAAACACTTCTAATATTTGAAATTATTCTTAAAGTTTACGAGCTTAGAAATTAAGAGAATGTAATATATATATTACAAAAAAAATCTGATTATATGATGATTATAGTAAAAAGTGTCACAATGAGCACTAACGAATCAATAATAAATGTCTTCAAAAAAATACACACTGTGTAAGAATAAAAGCAAAGCTGATATCATTAATAGTTACCGGATAGAAAAAAAAGAAGGAAATAAACATTTGTAACTCAATTACAGGTTATATACTAATTATAATAACTTGTAAAATTAAATTAAAAACTTATAAAATAAACTTGCATGACAAACAATATTTTTTTTTTCAGATAAACTCATTTCATTAATTATAAAATGGGAAATTTAAGAAGTAAACTGATTACAACTGTAAAGAATACAGACGGTGAGCATTAACTACCTCATTAATTTATGTTCATGTAAATCGCACTTTAAAATTAATGACAAAAAAATTTATTTTAGCAAACTTATGTTATTGTCTCAAAAAAAATTATTTTAGCAAACTTATGTTATTGTCTCAAAAAAAATTATTTTAGCAAACTTATGTTATTGTCTCACATAGTAGACTTATGAATATTTAACAATTCATGGATTAATTTTTAATAACTAGTTAAACTTTTAATATGATAATTTACTAATAATTGTAATCAAGAAAAAACTTCTAAATATACTCATTTAATCTGTTAGTTATACATATCTGAACAGATAAAACTCAAAATTAAATTGATTGGCAATTATGAGACCACCAACCCTTACTAATAATTATTATGCCTCTTACACCAATTAATATATATATATATATATATATATATATATATATATAAGGATTGATAACGATAAAAAGATATTATAGTCGATCGTTTAGGTAAGAAATGAATTTTAATATTTACCATAATAGTTAAATTAATTCTTTTAATTAATAAATATTTATAATTTATTTTAGAGATATTTATGAAATTAAATAGATTAAATGATGACTATATTTAATAACACTGTATATAACTTAAAGATGTTTTTTTATCAATTAGTTTTTTAAATTGTTAATGGATAAATAAATATACTTTTTATTTTCAAAGAATGAGTGTGTATCTATTAGTAAATTTTGAAAATTAAGAGTATAAAATTAATAATTAACACCTATAAATTGAATATATATTTTTATAATTGAGAAAAAATATCAATCTTCATTCTTATTATATATATATATATATATATATATATATATATATATATATATATTGAACATATGTTAATTTGATTAATGCAAAGAAAAAATTAATTATAGTAATAAAGTGAAAATGTAATAATAGATAATATATATTAAAATTAAAAAAATAAAAATAGATAAAGTAGCGATTTATTTACTCTAAAAATAAGTATAATAACTTCTTTTTTTCTTTTATAAAACTCATTAATATAAAGTCATCACATAAAATTTATTAAAAAGAAAAAAAATAATCATGAAGAAACTAAACCAAACTCATTATTAAAAAGAAAAAAAATAATCATGGAGAAACTAAACCAAACTCAAGAAAGAAAGAAATAAAGTACATCACTAAATTAACTTACAAAGATAATATGAAAAAGCACAAGAATAAAATTTAGGAAACCAAGAAGAAAATCAAAATTGATAACTATAAATTCCTCAATCTTTTCTTTTTTTGTAATACCTATTCTAACAGATTTTTTTAGCAGACTTAGAAGTACTCTTCATCGGGTTTCTAAGTTTTTTAGAAGTCTGAACACACGCTTCCTACATATTTGAATTAATAGGAAATTCTGACTCCATTTGATTGATTAGAAACTAACTTATACTCCTTTTCAAACTTATAAGAAAGAGTCAGAGTAACATGCACCCCTCCATCATTGACTATAACCTCACAAGGCAATAATTAGAAACAGTTAAGTACAAACCAGCAGGGCTAAAACGAAACTCCTAAACTTCCAAACCAACAGCCGTTGTGACATCAAGCTTAATCCTATTAGAACCATGAGAAGTTGTTTTTTCAGTAGCTATAGAAACATTTTTAGGTGATCTACCATGCCTACGAGGTTATTGGACTAGATCATCATGATCATTAGAGTATGAGTTAGAACCAAACTCTACATACCAACACCCTACAAGAAATTCTCTTCAAAAGTAACAAGCTCATAACTATTATTATCTGTCCTTGGAAAAGGACGATAACCGAAGCAACCAAAGGGAATCCATAATATTCACATTTTCATGCTTATTTTAGGACAAGTTTTCATCCAAAATAGACAATTTAAAAAAAAAGAATTTGAAAGAGACAAACCAGATGGGTAAGCCAAGTCATCCTTAAGAGAAACATATTGTATGTGCTCTAAACCGGAGAAACTTGCTCAAAATCATCAACAATAATTGTCATCTATTCTAAACTATCTTCTTGATCAAAGTCATTATTAGGAGCAACAACATCACTTCCTAAAGAATATGGTTTAGAGTCATTACTAACTATACCTTAGTATGCAGTTTCATATTTTCCTCCCTTGTCCTCAAGTTGGACTTAGGAACATAATATTGTTTAGACCTCACTTATTTATCGGATTCCTACAAGCAAATAATATATGACTAATCATTTCACAACAAGATAAAAAGGGTAAAAGTCATTCATACTCGATATCAGCCACAAAGGCAAAGCTTGAACACTCCACCAAAAGTTGTTGCGATAGAAAGAAGACCAAATCCACATCAATAAGCATCCGAGCATAAAAGTCAATGTTTTTTGTCATAATACAACCATTGCAAGAGAAGTTCCAATCTCTCTTGTTATAGAGAAAATAACACGAGGTTGTCAATACTCTAAAGGGAGGTCATGAATTCTGACCTAGCACTGGGCCTTATTAAACTTCATTGTTGTTAGAATAAAGTCCTTAGTCTAGGCAAAGATCCGTAAAATTCTAGAGAAAGATTTCAAGATTCAACCATCAGCACACGTCTCATGTCTTCCAAAAAGGTGATGAAAACTCATAGGATCCCTTGCCAAGAAGAACCACCTTCCAAGAACCAAGGAATTTCCAAGCAGGATCCAGCTTCTTGCACGTCTAGGTGCTTTAGAGGCTTATCTCCTTTGGCAAGCACAATCTTACCGTGAAAGTGATTATTACACTCTTCAAGCCCCACTAGATACGCTTCTTTTGGGATCTGTTCATAAATAAGATCTCATTTGAAGTAAGAGAATGACAACTGTTGCAAGCGTTATTCAAAGCATGAACAAACATCTTTTTTTGTACAACAGTTATAAAAAAAAAAATTCTAATTTGTTTTATATCTTGGTCATTAAGACACCTTCATAAGATTAGGAATCCTACAACTATACATCTATTTTGTAGGAAAACCATATAAAGCATGAGAAGAAAATAGTCCACCACAAGAAAAACTCAATACCAAAAAATATGATCAATAAAAAAAAATCACTGTACTCTCATCAAAATAAATGTGAACAAGAAAATACTCACCTCAAAAAACCAATTAAATAAAATAACATACTCTTATCTAATATTTCATTTTATTTTAAATTAATCCTATTTTTAATTAGAAAAATTTCCGTAACAATGTTTTTGATGTTGAAATAATGAAGAGATGACACAATATTTTCGTACTGACACATTGAATAAGAGAAGTTAATGATTCTTTGAGAGATAATAATTGAGTAAATTTATTATTTAATTAATCTCAACGATTAATTTAAAATAAAATAACTAAAATTAAGAATAAATTATTCAACTTATTCGAAAGTGTGAAATTCTACTTATATATATAACATGCAACCCACTTAAAATTATACTAAAAGTAAAAAATTAAATAAATTTTAATAAAAAAATATAAATAATTTTTAGAAAGTTATAAGAAATAGATAACCACATATAACATGTAAATGCCATCAATGTGTATAAATGCCATCCATTTTAGGAAATAGATAACCACACACAAAAAAGTTAACATAAATGCTTGAAATTTATATCGAAGGACGAGTGCCAAGAATAATAACTTCATCATAATTGCATACTCGATTTAACAATTAACTTCCTCCTATTAAATATATTAGTTGACGAGTAAATGAACTGAACTTATTATTAGTAAAAGAAATTGAATTTAAATTAGGTATACTTCGATATAAAATAACAAATTTTATACACACAATAATTATGATTATTATATATACATAATATATATAATAATTAATGAGTTTTAATTTTGGCTCTTACAAAAATTTATTATTTTCATTCCTTTAAAATTAAAAATCATTTTTTATCTTTAATATTATGGGATATTCATTAATTAGTTATGTTTTTAAACAAATGTGTAATGATGTTTTTATGTTTGGTAACTGCCGTATAAAACATAGCGTTATTAAAAATCTCTAAATCAAATGCTATTTTTATATTTTAAAATAAATGTTTGGCGTATAAATAGGAATTTCAATTTTTAAAGAAATGTTTATCATCGTTATATACATTCTAATATGTTACAAGTGTTTATCCTTGTTAAGCATATTGTATAACCTGATATGTTGTATATGATATTGTACTACTCATATATATATATATATATATATATATATATATATATATATATTATTAAAAAAAATTATATTTGGTGAGATTTTTCCTATTAGTATATTTTACAAGACTTTACAAAATTCACATGAAAATTCATAAAAAAAAACGTATTGTTACAATATTTTGTAAAATATAAACAATCAAAATTATTACAAAATATAAAATATTTTAATAGTGCCACTCCTAATATTCAGTCTTCTGTTTCTTATGTTTAAGAGAAAGAGAATTATTTGTGAATCTAATGAAATTGAGTGGTAACCAACAAGATCCCTATGAAACTCAAACCGAATCATAAAGCAAATAAAATGTGTTAGATCAAACTTAAGTTGATTATTCTGAGTGATGAACACTTGTGGCTCTGGGTTAGTGGAGAAATTGTTTTATCGTATTAATAAGACAGTTGGTAGTTGGCAAGAAGCACTTACATTTCATGCATAATATTGAACTCTTCTATTGATGATCATTTCTTGTCACTGTGCCCTACCCTTCCCACTGTCTTAAAAGAAATTTGTTAGCACGTAAACTTGTATGCCATAAATACTCATCTAGGTCACCAGTCATTTTGTGCTTTTAATTGTGGAAATCAATATCATCACCATTCTCAGTTTACAAGACAAAGCCCTAGTTTTTGTTTCTCACTAAACAACAATAATCAACCTGTAATCAATATCATTTTGCATAAAATATATTCTGTTGTGTAAACATAACGGAAAATTTAAACCATGCATAAAATGTTTTGGATTAAATAAATTAAAATAGATGGGTGAGCAAGCTGTATCCATGTGGTCTTAAAAGGGATAGAAAGGAGTTGAGCAAGCTGTATTTGGACAATGATAGATGTTTACTGTGAAATGATAGCCGACACATATTAATGTTAAAAGCTACCTTAATTAACTCTCCTTTTTTTTTTTTTTTTTAAAGACGAAGAAAACCTTTATCAGGGATTCACTTATCCTTTACTCTTGTTCGTTTCTTTAAATATAAAACTTTTTTTTAAACTAGTTCATATTTGTTAAAAGAAATTAGTTTATTTACTTAGTAATGCTAAATCTGGTAATGATTGCTTATAAAAAATTGATTCGTTTTTTTATTAATCAAATTTAAAAACATTTCTCTATAGTATTTTTCATTAAATCAAAACAAAAATAATCATTTCAAATATTTGAACAGTTATTGGTCTATATCCGGATCATGTTTGATAAAGCATTATATATTGCTTTGAAAAAACAACTGGTAGGGTCGTAAACTGGATCGTTTGAGGAAGGACTCAATATAGATGAAATAAAACAATAATGTTTGCTATACCTTACAAGGTGATGATAGGAAAAAATTACCTTATTTACATTTTAGTATATTGTTTGGAGGTTGATGATAAATTTTTAGAAAAGGTATGAGAATGCAGCTACGTTTTGTCTCTTTCTAGATTGAAGAATATAAAAGAGGAGATTTTATGTCTTGACATAGAAAAAGATGAATTTTGGGTTAAGAATAGTTACACAACCTTTATTAGTATAAGAGAAAAAAGTCGGGAAATTTTTTGTCAAAGGTTTAGATGACTTAGGAATTTTGTTACGCAGACTTTGTTACTTTTACTATATATATATATATATATATATATATATTAAGATAGTAAAAACGTTTCCCATTCATATAATTTAATAATTTAAGATAGAATTGAATATTCTACATTAAATAAGAATGAATAATATAAATAATATAAAACTAAAACAGTATGTAAATATATTATTTTAAGGTTCTTCTTAAAGATGGTGTCTTGACTTTTTATATAAATATGTTAATTACTCATGAGTGTTTAATATTTCAGTTATTTCTCAATAAAAACTCATAATTAGTATCAGACTCTAAAAGACAAAAATCTCACATTTTCTAGTTCATTCAATTTTAAATGATTTATATATCAACACATTTCTCATATTTTCAAAGTGGATAGTGAGAGTTACGAGGTTACATACAGAAAGTTTAGGCATGAGATTGGATCTCTTCTAAACTTTCTCGACATGTTTTAGTTCAATTTTTTATTGATTCTCTCCTACACAAGAAGGTATAGATTCTTTTTATCCTAAATTTTATTTTATTTCTTCTTTTATATTTATACAATTTTTGCTATATGATTGCTGGGCTATATATCGGCTCCGTATTTCAAGATCTTCACTCCCATATTCCTGTGCCTTATGAGAACACTCTGGTTATACTTGTTACTTCCCATTTTATGACCATTGTGCATACACATCGCCGTAAATTTTATAACATTACTTTACATCCTGAGAGATTGTGAAGAAATCCTTGAAGACAATATGTTATTACATCTTAGAAAGTTCTTTGTTTAGGTTCTTGGTAAGATTTTATCATAGTTATCCCAAAATTACCACTACTTTAAGGAGATTGCTCAAAAAGTGTTAAATAGACTTAAAAGAAAGAGTGGTGTAACATGTACTCTCATGAACTCAAATACGAAGGTCCACCATAGTTAACATTCCAATTTTGATAGGGATATAAATACATTAACAAATTAATGTATATATATATATTATGAACATTGGGTAGTGTAAACTAACTATATTTTTAATATTTTTAAAAAACTGATATAAGAAATTATGATCGTTATGTTGTGCAATCCAATGGCTACATTCAACTAAAATGTTCTGGGCTTGTTATTTTCGATATTGGCCTTTGTTTAGTAACTTTTGTGTAGGGATTAATGTTTTCTTTCAGAACAGGACTGGTATAAGTACGCTTATATGGCTATTTTTGTTAACAAACCCAACATTACTATATAATATACAAAGTTTTTTTTTTTTTTGTCCTTATATATGATTTTGTTATCTTATATGTGGAGTCTTTGAGTATGAATCTTGTTATGAACTTAATAAAAATCATTTTTATCATTAATTCATAGAAGGTTTATTTGTCAATCAATTCACATAATTTAAGATCAAAATGAAAAGTTCATATGCTAACAAAATTTAATGTAAGAAACATTTATTATGAGTAATATCATTTATAGTGTGCCATACTTGACAACAAAATAACACTTTTAAATGTATGAACAATGCCAAAAAAAATAACACCATTAAAATAAGAATCATCTAAAAAGCATGCTTACACAACGGTCATTTTTACTTATAATAAAACTATATAGGTAGAAAATAGCTCATAAATTCACTAGATTCTTTACAAACACAAATGAGTAATAGAAAATAATAAAAAAAACCCACAAGAACTCTCAATGTATCAACTCATCATATTTCATATTGAATTCTCAGTTCCAAATTGATTACAACAATTCATACAAGGTCTTGTTTATATAGAAAAATAATTATCAAGACTAACTTCTCTAAAACACACCAAAACGATCAGAGAAGACACATGAACAATGCTTCACATCTAAGCTTAAAAAGTCAAAATAAGTAGACTTTGAGAACATATGAGACAGATATAAGTGATGTAGAGTAAACAATATGATACCCTTTTATACTCTAAAGACAAACGCATGAAGAAGACAGACAATCTGATCAAGATAACAAGCTTATACCACATATGCTCTTAAACTATCAGGCAATCTACTGCATCACACAATCTATGACCTTAAAAAAGAGTTTACTAAACCAGTTCTTCATAAATCTCCATCTTGATTTCGCACAAATCTTTTGAGTAGTAAACACTCACTGGCTGTCTTTATGCCTATCACAAACTTAATCAGCAATTAGCTAGATTAAATCCAAGCAATGAAAGAACTTATTGTTAGACAAAACTTTCATGATCATATAAAAGGGATTATGATTTGTTGATACCTTCGTCACCTTCAGAGATTCTTGAACAATCTTCTATCACGAAATAAGTTTGATATGAATGTGTTTAGTTTTTTCATTGTAGACTTGGGTCTTAGATAATTGTATGGTGTTGTCATAGTAGAAGGTAACAACTTGGTCTTGCACCTTTAGCTCTTTAGTTAGACCATTCAACTATAAAACTTATTTCGCAGCCTCTTTTGTTGCAATATACTTTACCTAAGTGGTTGACGAAGTCACTACACAAACACACACATTAATAAAATAAAAAATATAGCATATACTTATATATATATATATATATATATATATATATTGGTCTTCATTTAAATAACATAAGGATAAAATCATGTTAATATAAAGTTACTTTTACTTATTATTTTCTATGTTATTATAATCTAATATAGATATGACAATGGGAGTGAGATAGGTATGAATTTGATTATCTCATTCTTATTCTCGAAATTCTCAAAGTAAAAAATCATCTTCATTCTCATTATCATTCTCACATCAAATGGATATGAATATTTTTGTCTTATCCCCATCTCCACCGAAAAATGGGTATACATGTATATACTTGTATCATCTTCATTGAAGAATAGGTATACATGTATCCACGTCCTTTATTATTTCAAATACTAATTAAATTTTATAAAAAGATAAAAATCACAGCAAAGGGAACCTGGTATTATCAAGTACTTAATGTAAAAAGGATATACATTTTCTTTTTTCAATGTCAAATATCAAGAAAGAAATTATAATTATATAAATATTAAATGAGAATATCAAATAGCAAGCATGATTTTAGATTTAAAAATTAAAGTTCAACTATTATTAATTTCTCTTCATATATTAAATAGCTAACAGTATTCTTAGAAAAATATTGTAATAAATAAATAAAATTGTTATTATTAGAGGTGATAAGGCAAACAAAGTAATATAGAGGGAGTTGAATCGTTAGTTAATAAAGAATTGTGGTTGAGATGAGACGGAAGTTTTAGTATGCATGGTAAATAGAGTTATTCTACTTTGCAGTGTACGTAACTTCATTTTTCCTTTCAAATATTTCATTGGTGTATATATGTTCGGACTAGTTCAAGGTCTTGGGAAGTAAAATAATGACTCTAGACTTAAAAAATTAAGACTAATATATTATTATAAAAGTAAAAAATATTTAATTTTAAAATTATATTTAAAAATAATTTTCAATTAAAAATTTAAAATATAATAATATTATTAAATTTATATAAATAGTATAAATATTATTTAATGAATAATTTTAAAATTTTATTCTAATAAATAATAAATTAATAATATTTGTATTCTTTAAAAAAATACTAAACAGTAAAGAATCTAAAGGTTAAAACTGATATTTTAATGTCTTTTTATTATTTTATTTAGTGACATTTATTTTTATTTATTTATTAATTATTTCTTTTATATTATTACTTCAATTTGAATGTTTTATTATTAAGCTCATTATACCCAATTCTAGATTTATTTAATCATTATATACTACTATTGAGTATTTGTACCTATCTATTTAGAGACTTGGAGTAAGAGATTAAGAAATTGTAGTTTGTGTTGACTTTAAATCTTTCTAAGTATATTAATATTAGATAAAAATAAAAAATTAGAATTGATTGTACTCTTATTCAAATCAATTTTTCTCTTGTCAATACATCATTGCTTCTTACATATCCTTTATCAAATTACCATGTTATCTTTCAGTATTGTTAATTTAAAAGTTTGAAACCTAGTTAAGTATTAACAATTTAAGAACTTGAAAATTTTGAATTTTTGTTAGACATGACTATTTGGTATGTCATATTATTTACAGTTACCTCGATTAAAAAATATTTATAATCAAAAGATATTTGTATTAATATAACTATTAAACAATTGAAATATCTTATTTGATTTTTTTAAAATGTATAAGAGGAAATGGATTTGAAAATGCATTGATTTATGTCAAGAAAGATTTTTTTTAAATGGATGTACGAATTAGTTATAGAAAAAAAACTAATTTGATGAAAGTATTGAGAATGAAATTGTAAAATCACCTGAAGAGTTATTTAAAATTGATTATTTTTTGTATGTTTGTAGATAAACGAAAATAGATTTGAACAATTTAAAATATAGGAAATATTTTTTTTATTTAGTATTAAAAAATTTAAGTCATTAGATTCTGTATTTTTTGAAAGAAAAAATGTCTAAATCTTGAAAAACCTTTCAAACATGATTTTTCTTTATCGGCATCTTTGAAACATGATATTTGTTAAATTTTGATGGCTAAGATATATTTTCATATTTTAAAAGAGATTATAAAATTAGAAAATAATAAATTGATTTACATTACAATAATACACTTCTTTTTCTAAATACATACATCGCAATATAAAATAATGTTAATAATTTTAGTTAGATTTAATTTGAGATATTTTAAAGAATATTATAAAATTGGAAATTGAAAAATCAACATTCTTAATTACGTAAAAATAATAAATTTTTTTTCTAAATGCATATATATCATATAAAATAATATTAACAATTTCAGTATAATTATTTAAGTTAATAAGAGATTTTCAAAACTTAAATTAGTAAAATCTTGATTTAAAATTAATGATGTCTCAAAAAAAGTTTAAAAAAATTACCTTTATTTGTCTATCAAAAAAGATATATTAAATAAAATTAACTATGATAATTTAAAAATTAATTTTTTTTTACCTTACCAAAAGTTGAAAAAAATAAAGTTTAAATAAAAATATTGTAATTTTAATTATTTTTTTATTATTTAAGAAAGAGTTTATTTTGTTAATAGCCTTGAACTGTTATATATATTAATGTATGTAAAATTTTAAAACATTAACTTACTCTTTGTTGTGTGGTTTATAATATAATTTAAATGTAAAGACCGTGATTTTATATGAAAGTATATATAGTGACAAGTGAAAAAACTTGGCATGAATAAATTTTTATAGAAGAGAAATAAATTATTTTAATTTATAATTTTAGTTACATATATAAATCCTTACAAACAAAAAATTTAATTTTGATATATATATATATATATATATATATATATATATATATATATATTCTTTTAAAATATATATTTTTTATAAATTAATTTCTAAAAAATTAGCTTTTAGAATTATTTAATACACTCTGAAAACTAATATATAAATCTATTAACGAAACTTGACCATTTATTTATCTTTCCATTTTTTGTTTTCACTTTTAAATTATAAAACTGTGACATTACTTTGTTTCTTGTTTTCAAAGATTTCATACATAAAGAAAAAAAAAACGTTATTAATGATTTATACACATATTTTGAAAAAAATATATAATTTATACAAAAATAATAGAAAATAAAAATAGAAGCAAATGTAAACGACCCTTGGTGTGGGAAAGGCACTTTGTTTCTTCTGCCAAATTCAAATGTTTGAAAACATTGCATAGGCCACTATGGGCTATTAAAAGGATTGGTTTATAGCCATATCCCTTTTCATTGTATCATAGAACTCAACTTATATGTTTGCATCTTCTTGTGGACCACATCCACCCATAAACAATTAATTCCCAAAATTAATTCTTTCATAAACCCATCATCTTCTTTACTTCTGTGAGTTCAACTTGCTACATGAATATGTGTATCTTATCTCACCATTTATACCTTCTGGTCCTCAGATGGATAATGCCCTGCAATATGCTCAAAGGAGGGAGAGAGAGAGAGAGAGAAAAAAGCAAAAATAAAAGAAAATGAGAACTTTATTTTTGATTGGTTTGTGGAAATTAGTTTTCAAAATCTCTCAATTAATAAAAGAGATAAAATGCAGCTATACATACAAAGTAGCTATTTTAAAATGATTTAAAGTCTAAACTTTTTCAACTTAATAATAAACTTTTGTAAAAACCTTGACCTAATCCCTACAAAAGAAAAATCTATTTTTGATTATTATTTTAATCATAATTAAAATCATTTTATTAATAGTTAAAAATTAATTTCTAAATAATTTTTTTTTTATAGAATTATCTCTCTAAATGACATTATTTTGTATGTCGACAGCCGTTTAGTTAGTTTACAAACCGTCCAACACTGTAGTATAGCAGGTAAATGAACAGTAAAGAATTCATTGAATGTTTTTAAACAGTAAAAACTGTTTGATGCAGATGGGTGCAAGTGATGCTATTAAAATGAGATTACCATAATAAACCCTTTAGTGGGATTTGAGCATGCTAATATTAATGTGTTTGGTCTTGCATGTGAACGTAAGATTTTTGTGCAGATGAGCAATTATTGAAGGTTTAAAGTTAATGAATAAAATATTTGGGAAGAAGTAAATGCATGAAGAAGAAGCCTATTTGATTTGTTGTTTCTGGGAAGCAAGTGGTTTGGGTCTTTAAGGAAGAACATGCAAACCCTTTTACCCTTCAGCAAGGCAATGATTATATACATGTTAAATGCCTTCCATCTCTGTCATATTGATGCAGACTTTGAATATCTCACTGGAAAAGAAAGTGTAAATGGTGGTCAAAGAAAGGAGTATATGATTTAACAAAGCAACAAGGAAAAAGACAAAAAAATGAAAGAGAAAAAAGAAGAAGAAGAAGAAGAACAGGACCACAACTATTAGCTAGTGTCTGAACAAAATTAATTTCCTTCTGTGACTTGAGCAATGATAACTTTACATGCTTTCATCCAGTAGGTGTATCATTGTAATTTTTTACTATTTGTTAAGTACTACACCTTAAATGTTTACCAAATATTATGTTTTACAGATCAATTTATTTTATAACATGTTAATGCAACTTCTTTATTAATATTTAATAATTAAAATTTAATAAATATATATGTCATCATGTTAATTAACTGTCAATTTAACTATTAACATAAATTAATCGTTAAATTTTGTGTATATGTTCTTAATTTTGTCTTTACATAACTTTTTTAAATTGATATTTTATTGAAAATTTGAGAAGAAAAGGTAAAATAATCTATGTGGAATATAATAAGTAACTCAATTGAAAATTTAAAAAAAAATATTTCTAGAATTATTAAGTAATAAATTTTAAGATAAAATTTTGAGAGTCTTTTAAGACCAACAAAGTAAAGCACAGCAATAAATAAATAAATAATAGAAATAAAGAACATAACTTGCTTGACTTTTCTTGAACTTACATGCCATTCAATTCAATTAATGTATGGATTATTTTACTATTTTAGAACAATAATATATACACTTTACCACAAACAATATATAGCATGCCATATGAAAATTTTTGAAAACCTATAAAGAAACACTATCAAGGGTGGAAGTTTATTATATCATCAAACCAAATCTAGATGTGGAAACCAAATCAACTAATGAGGTAAATAAATTATAAAGATATCACCTAAATGTGATTTATTCTTAAACAAGTCCAAAAGTGTAACCTTTTCTAAAGAGCTCGTAAATGTGACTTTTTTTTAAGTACTTGCTCATTTGGTGAAACTCGAAAGAAGTTTCTAAAATAGAAAGAATCTTGAATTACTTTTGAAGTCTTCTTTTAGTAAATGAGTATTTTTGAAAAACTCTTTTTTATTTTGTAAGAAATTCTTATATGTGTACTTTTAAAAATAAAATTTAGTCTATTATTATATATGATGATTGACTATACTGTTCTTGCTAAAATATAAAAATTAATTACAAACAATTTAAACGATTATTTCAAGTGAAAATCAATTATATGGGTAAGCAGTGTATTTAAAAAAAATCCAAATGATCATTCTATCTTAAACATAATGAATTATCTATATTATTGATGAGCCTAAAGTTTATAAAAAAAATGATTAATGGTTCTTTAATTGATTAAATGGTTCCTCATCAGTTTTCTAAAAGTATTTTCAAAAAAAATAAAAGTGTTCAAGAATTAAATGAACATATCAAGTTCATAAAATTTACTTAGCATACATAACAGTAAAGCAATTTACTTAGGATGCATAATCTAATGCATGTAACAAAATCTTTCATGAAAAAGATTATACTTATTTGAGTACATATTAATTACATAATCAAAAATAATTATGTCTAATTCTTCAACGGTTTCATAATCACTATAATTAACTTTTGGCACTTACAAAAGTTTTAACTTATACCAAAAGACTAATGAGTTATAATTTTATTATTATTATTTTAATAAATTTAGTGAAACTAGTTATTTTTAATAACTCATTCTAACATTTTTAGAGATTTGAAGTAGACTTTTAGGATATGATTTTTTTTTAAAGCTAACTCACCTTTCTTTAGTAAAAATATAATTTCAATAACTTCTTTCTTTAAAAAGGGAAGTGTAATGATAATTGAATCTTAATATAAATAAGTGTAACATTTAAAACAATAAAGTTTTAAGTATAATTGAATTAAATTTCAAGATAGCTCAACTTAATTTACCTTTCTTCTCAAACATGTGTGAAAATGATAAAAGGACCCAAAGGGGTGTTCGCAAGACCAATATGTGCTTGGGTCAACCTTTAAAACTATTTCTAGAAAAAAAAAAAAAAACAACTTTGATTATAATTGAATTTTGAAGTTGAACTATTTATGAATTATGGTTGAATGTTTAAACACACAAATTGAAGTACTTTTACTCAATGTCGATTTTGGATCCTTAATTAATTACTCCAAATGAGACCAAACTACTTAAATTTATTTCATACAACCTTTTAGGAAATAAAAAGAAAAAGAAATAAATTTATCCATAATTAGTTTATACACATCAAAATAAAATTAAAAAATATTAAATTGTTTCTATAAATTAACTTTTATACAAACTAATTTTGAGAAAAAATATGTTTAAAACCACTTTCTTTTTATTAAGGCAAATAATGGATTTTCAAACAAAAACCCAACGTGAATGAAATAGTGATCATAGGTCGCCTTCAAAGAAAAGGAAAACCTGCGTTCTGAATGAACCATTTCACAGTGTAAAACAAATTCCTCTGTATATTTCGGATTAAGTCATCAAAATGAAAACTTTTAATTTGGGATTCATCTTTCTGTAGCAAAGAGTATGTGAAGTAATATTGTTGGAGTTCAATAAAGAAAAGACCCTTGTTTAGATAACTTACAAACCAAAAAGAAAGAAACTCTAATTTCCTTTAATTGAGACATTATACAAAGAAGCAAGCTCCAAGATGATGGGAGAAGCTACAAATGTAACAAACATACAACTCATGATACCTTTGTAAGTGTGTGTTAGTGAGATCAACTCTTAAGGAGAGCTATCAGCAATGTTTCCTATGGGGGGTACATGCATCATGAAAGTAAAAACATGAAATTGGCTTCATCCATGCCACTACAAACATCCCTTGTTGAAACACTTCTACCCTTAATATTGCCTCCTATATGCACAAGTTGAGCACTACCCTTATGCATCCTGGTTAGCTTGATCTGTCATAGGGGTATCTGCATTGCCTTCATTTGAGAGTGATGGAGGTAAACCTGCTTGCTCCTTTTCCAGTTGGGTATTGTGATCCAATTTTGGTGGAGCAGTGTGCTCCTGAGGTGTTGCTAGAGAACTGCCTTCAACTGGATTGGTTGGTGGTGAAGATGAACTCGGCACTGTGCGGTTTGTTTGGTCTTGATTAGCATCAATGATATCGTATTCGGATAAAAGATCCATGAATTCATTCAGCAATCTTTGGACTTTTCTGTTTGATGCCATGGATGGAAGAATGTCTTCCCTAAGGAGCTTGTGTTTCCTCATTCCCTGCAAAGATTCAGCTAGAACATTTGAGAAACTGAGAAGATCAAGTAATCATTTGGTTTGACAATGATAAAAGCTGTGTTGGTCAATATAGATGTTCCAGCATTACTTGTTTGGGTTTGACATGTTTTAAGGTAAATAAATTATTGTGACAAGCTAACAAATCTCTTCCATGCATTGACTCGCTTTTAATAATTAGCAATAGCAACTGGGTTCAAGCAAAACAGACATGAAGATAGAGAAAAGCTTACAAGCACAAAAGGATCCCATGCTAAGTTCGTTGAACCCGAAGATATTTGCTCAAACATCCCTGTTGGAGGTCCAAGGAAACTCTCACAGACTTCTCGTAAACGAGATTCATCTGCTTCTCTGCAATAATTTTATAATTTAGTCTGAAATTGTCCAAAATCACAAAGACAACAGAATATATAAGCATATATATAATCACAAGTATTAAAATTAAGACTTAAGGCTACATTTTCCTGCATGGATAATATAACTGCCATCTTCCGAATAAAAAAAAAATCTTGAAGACTGTTAGAGTTGCATTCCGTTCATCTTAAGGATAATTATCATACAAATTAAATGATTGAGCAAAAGCACCATCAAAAGATTTTTAGCAGAAGAATATGTAGTACACTTTCATAAAATTTAGAAAACTATAAGTGTATGTAAGCATTTGCATGTTTTATGTAAGGTCAATGAAGTGCTAAACTTGTATTTGAAGGATATCTCAAAGAATAGAGAGAAGAATAGCACCTTGCAAGAAAGCGTACATATGCCAATAGGCATTGGCGATATTCATTGGGGGACCCCAAAGCCAAGGAAGCAGCCATTTGAGTTTCCAAGTGAGCACGTGTCTGAACTCCATTATCAGTAATTCTGTATCATGGTAGTCATGATCAGAAAGTGTTCTTTTAAAACATCAGAATTCTTACAAAAAGGGGGAAGGGGTTAAAATTACAATCGAGAACAGAAGCCTACACATAACAAGCACAGTCCTTTCTTATGAACAAGATTATAAATACACATATATATAGGAAATAATTAAAGGTTTTTCAATTTATTTATGCTTTGAAATCCTTTGTTGCTAATAGTTAGTTAAATGAAAAACAGTTCATTGAAGACAGGGTAGAATAAGACAGATGGGATTCTGCAATGAAGATACTGTCAGAGTATTTCTCACTGGTACCTTTCATGATCATGCATTTTATATAAGGTGACGTGGAACAAATGTATCCAAGAAAAAGTTTAAGTCACACCTATGAAAGAGAAGATGACAAAAGTTTGACTAAGATGGTTAGGTCATGTGAGAAAAGAACAAAGCGGCTTGAATATGAAAAATGTTCATCAAATGAACGTTGTCAAATTATGGGGTAAAGGAATATAATATTAATAGAAACAACTAAAAAAGGTTCCAAATGGTTTCACAAGAAATTTGTTTTTTTTTTTCAGAGCCCAAGCATATTGATTGATCCATGTATATCACCTCAATGAGTGATATAAGCCTGGTTGTTGTTGTATATATTTAGCATGCATATATACATAACTATTTCTTCAGATATATCAGTAAACTGCATAATAATTTGACAATGAAGCAAGGAAAATTACAGTCTGGAGAAATACTAATATATATCCCAGCTTTCACATCCCCTTAATTCACTTTCATATTCATAGTCTGGAGAAAGTTTAATATAGATGCTGATCACTACACACCTAGTCCAACCGGGCTTCCGGGCCAAATATTTTCTAAGATCAACCTGCAATGCTGCCAGCTCACCGCTTTGAACTGAACCCAAACTCCAAGAGCTGGAAAAATTTGATGCGGGAAAGCAATCATCCGCAACCCTCAGCCAACACTTGATATTCATATCAAATAAGAAAGCATGACGAGTGGCCAACACTACGAGAGGGGAACCCGATTTTGATATTTTCACAGATATAACTTTAATGGTTCCTGAAAAGAAATTGTATGTTTTAAGACAACATAAAGCCACCGAAAAAAATACAAAAAATACTGGAAAACCAGGGCAAGTTGTCCTTGTATAAGGAAAAAACAAATAAACTGCTAGAAAGAGGCCATAATATCAAACAAATGGAGATAGTACATGGTACCTGCATCTTTAGCAGATGAGTTAGAACTTGAAGAAACTAGAGAAGTCAATGAATGTTGAAGAAGACAGGTTCGGTTGAATAAATCCCACAAGTACAGGGATCCGTCCCTTGTCACCAGCAGTAATGTCCAGCATTCATCACAGTCTATAAATGTTGCTGCAGAACCCATCATCATGGTAGGCATTGCTCGTCTCCCACCCTTTGTATAAATCTTCTCGGAAGCAAGCAAAAGAAAAGAAGAAATTAGAGATTTCTACAGAATAAGATTTACAGCTTGCACACCGCTATAATAATACACTATGCACGTAGTATTACAAGCTTAAGAAAAGTTTGAACTATACATCTCACCATATACAAATTAGTGCTAGTCACACAGTACTTAAGCACTTATCAGAATAGTAATTCAACAATACTTTTTCTCAAATCAGAATACCAAAAGCTAATGGGAGTAAAGGGACAGAAGAACACAACTTGAGATACAAACAGTAACGTGTTGACAGAGAGATCTTTCTTCACTCAACTGGTTTATGGTTTCAACCTCAATGTCTTGTATTATGGGATATTGTAAGTGTAAGCAACTTTTCTAATTAATTATTAATCATACAACCAAAATATTTAAGTTCATGTCAGTGGTATGCATGCAAGGAACACACACATTAACAACTTGAATGGACTTGATCAATGCTACCAACATACTAAAAAGTATAAAACATGTGATCAAAACTCTTGAAAGGAATAGAAGAGACAAATTTTAATACCATTAAAAAATGAGGGTATTATTAAGAAAACACAACTAAGTTCAATAATACTAAAAGAAATTAATATAAAGGATCTTGGGTACAACTACCAAAGCTCGACATACAGTCATAAATCACATCACACAACACATAAGAAATGTTAACAAAAATTTAGTATTGAAAAACAATGCATATAGATGCAGAAAAGAAAAATACCAGCAGACATCCATCTTCACACCCAACTGCCCAAAAATTTCCATTGCCAGCTAAAACAGTGACTTTTCCTGATATCCAATCAGACCAAAGTATCTGAGACCCCTTTGAGCACACAATTTCTGTTTCTTTCATCATAGATGTATTTCCCAGCCAAACAATGTCATTTACAGCATGTTCTCTTGACCGTGCTTCCAAAAGAATAGGTGAAGAATCTTCTCCACTTTTCTTGTCAAATACTCTAATGGAAAGGGTACCACTACAAGCAGCTGAAGAACTGGAAGTTGTCAAATTGCCCAACTGGTCAACATTGACATTTCCATCACCAGCAGAAGCTGGAACTTTCTCAATAACTAGGCTCTCAGAAATTGTGGTCTTAGAAGTGACCCCTGAACGCTCTTTTAAATCAGTATTTCTTCCATGTGCTCCTCCCAATGTACTTACTCTTACACCATCATCAGTGGAAACATTTCGGTGGGTATCCTTTCTGCTATCAGAAGACACTATAGGAAAATCAAGTGATTGCTGAACTGCACCAGAAATGTTTTCCTGTTGAACAGGTACTCCAACTGCTTCAGGAATAATTCTTTTACGGCCATCAGGTCGTCTATATTCTCTTTGCTTAACAGGACTAGAAATCCGTCCAGAGGTTGTAACTTTGTTTGATGCATCACCAACTGGACCTATGCTCTTCTTGCCATCATCATTTTGAGGCTCGGCATTCTTTGTAGTAACCACCACATCAGCATAAGCCTTTGCCTTAGTTTGGTTTTGCTGAACATCAGAAACCACTTTTTTGCTAATTGTTTGCTTGGCAGAAGCAGCTTCTAACAGTAACTGCGCTGGACTTTCGGCTAAGTTTGCTTTACGACCCTTCACATCACCATAACGACTTCTCTTCAATTCATCTAGCTCAGCATCACCTAATCTCTGACCAAGTTCCTTTACCTCAAAATGAAATGTAGCCACAGATCCATCCAAGGAACATGCAAAAAGTGAATATCCATCAGGGCTCCTGTTTGGAAAGGGAAAGAAAGAACAACAAAGAGGAGTCACTCACACAAAAAACAATTCAAAATAAATATAAATTAGAAAAAAAATACAACATTTGCATGTCCCATCAACCACAGCTAGAGATGAAGAGAAATACCAGGACAAATCCACAACACTTTGAGTAAAAAAATGCTTGGCCACAAACAGAGGACGAGGACTTGCAGTAGTCCAAACTGTTATAGTTCTATCCTGACTTCCAATGGCAATAACATTGTAAGGCTGTGGTTCTTTGCTTCCGGTCTTGGAAGTGCCATTTGACCAGCCAACAGGTGCAGATTTCATTTCCTGAGCATTGGTCAAATTTCTTCTGAACATAGAATGGTTGAACTTCACCACGATAATAGGAGCATTGTGTCCTAGAAAATCAAACGTCGCGGACCATTCCCCTCTCTCTAGCACCGGGGCAGAATGCCTTGGTTTTTGGAAACCATGAGTAGTGGTGATAAAATGACCACAAGGTGACCATCCAAGACGCCTGAAAAAGGTTGATCCAAGCTGAAAGGAAGACACATTAATTAGGAAATGGAGTTGCTTATTTCATGAGAAAAAAATTTCAAAATAGAAACTTACTGATTTTGCCCAGTGACCATCTGTCCTATGGGCAAGACTCCAATCACTAGTTCGCCAAATAATTACAGTTTTATCATCAGATTGACTTGCTATAAAAGAGCCAATAGGATCCCAAGCAACCCCCTTAACTAGACTAGAGTGGCCCCTTAGAACAGCAGTGCAAATGCCATTGCTCATATTCCATATGTGGATAGTGTTGTCCAAACTCCCACTAGCCAACGCAGAATCATCAGGAGACCAATTAAGATCCACCTACTTTAAGCATGGAGAAATAGATCCCAAGTTAATGATGATCATTGAAAACATAAAAGCATTTGAATAAGCAGCTAGGGATCCATTTACATGATATAAATTAGTTCATTCAATTATGAGAGCAAATGTCAGAATGGAATTAGATGGTTGAAACAAGAAAAAACTTTTTGTAAAGAATGAGATTGAAAAACAAAAGCAATAGCATTACCACATCTGCAGTGTGCCCTCTCAAAGTCATTGCAACTTTCCAGTTTTCAATATCTGGGGGCTCTCCACTGCCAAATTCAGTGGTTCCTGAACCAGGCTTTCTCTCATGAATTAATATAACCTGATCATCAGATCCTGATGCAACAAACCTTCCATGTTTTGCCCACCTAACACAGTTGACAGATCCAAAGTGATCCCGCAGGGTTGCAAGAAGCCTTTGAGAAGAGGCATCATTTTCTATGTCAGTACTAACAGACTTCATATTCCATATTCGAACCTGCATAATTCATAGTTGAGAATGTAATTGTATGAAAATTAATTCAGGGGAGTTGAAGTAAACAGGAGATGTTAAGGTAGACAGGAAACTTATGAAAACAAAAGTGAATGAAATCAATAAATTGTAGCACAACTACTACACACCCCATAATCCTTAGATATGTACCTGAACTGAACCCGACACTATGCACTGTGTTAATGTTAGATATTAACTATTTCTTACCTTCTAATATGAAAAAAACAGTTCATCACAAAGCACTAAGAAAACTTGGTTTAGAGAACAAAGTTGTGTCTAAAACAAAAACAACTGCCGAGCTAGTAAGGAAGCTATTCTTACAAATATGAGACAAAAGATGCTCTCTACCCTGAAAACCAGTGGTTAACCAGAAAGTAAGTGTTGAATGAAGAAAAATATTTAACATTTTGTAAAAAAATCCCATATTCGAAAAATACAGTATTGATAAGTTTAAAATCTCAAAATCAAAATGGGGAGCCATTTCCCAGAATATCATACAACTGAACATCCAAAATTCAAAATTTTCCACAATTGAGCTCCGAAGAAAGTGAAATTCCTTACCTTGTGGTCACCACCACCAGTTGCAAACCTGAGCCCTCCTGGTTGAACATCAATGGAGAAAATTTGCATGCCTTCATGCCTAACCCAACTAGGTTTCTCCGCTATCATCTTCCCCAAGAAGTAAAGTTTCTTCTTCCACACAAAAGAGACTATCTTTATTCCACTCTGCGCTGCAAATTCAAAAGAAAAAGGAAGTTTGAATTTGGGAACAGGGGAATGAGAATAGAACTTCACCCACTACGCTCAAACCCCGCAGATTCCTGGTTCTGAATCCCCAAAAGCACAGTGAAACCGAAACAGTAAAAAGGCAGAAATTTGACATGCACCCACCTTCAGAACTTTGCAATTTTTCTCAAAGGGTGAAAAACCTAGATTGATGAACACCCATGAAAAAAGAAAGAATCTTTTCTTGTAATTAAAAAAATAAAAAATAAAAAAAACTAAAAGAACAACAAGGGTCTAAGCTTGGGGGTAAATGGGCAAAAACCCTAAAAGGTGAAGATGTTGATGGTGGAGAAGATCGAGTATTAACTTCCTCCTTAACGGTCAAATCTAGCTAAAATTCCAATGACTAAAAAATAACAATTTTTTAAGGTTGACAATAATAAAAAGAAGAAGCAACAGCATAACAGAGATTGAAAAAAACCAATGGGTGTAGTGGTGGAATTAAATGGGTAACTTACTTTATGAGTGTGACCTTCAAATTCCCTAACCTTCAATGTGCAGATTATGAGCAGATTCTAACTGGTAAGTAGCAGTAAGAAGCAAGAAAGTATACTACAATTATTTCTGGTAAACAAATACACAGAAATTGTGTGCAATATCCTGTGTTTTTCGAAATAAATATGTGTGTGATGTGATGTTCCTTTCCAGTGTCAGGTTTTAGTTTAATACTTACTTGTTTAAGAATTTAACCTAATTAAATTTTGATAAAGCACTAGATAAGGTTGGTAGGTGGAAATAATCTAATTTGTGAATATACAATATAAATTTAACAATAATAAAAGGAATAAAACATTAAATTGATATCAATGTAAATATATTATGTACAATATTATTGATTAAAATTAAAATTATTGTTAATTTTTAAGTGTTAACAAAGTATAATAATAGAATATGAATTTAAGTCAATTACATTGAATAGTCTAAAATATATTTTGAATTCATTTTCAAAACACATTAAAATTAATCTTTTGAAATAAGTTTAGTTACTAGAAAAACATTAAACTTAATCTATACATACATCAAAAATAAATTTTAAAAAAAAACTAATATAAAATTTAGATCAGTTTTATAATAAATTGACCATAATACATTGTGAGGTCCCCTAACATATATTGTCTTATAGCATTTTTTTCAAAGAAAATGTCTTTTCTATAACCAAGTTGAGAATAAATTAAAGAAGAAAAAAAGGGACCACTTAGGTTTTGTATAAGGGTACATTTGGTGGGAATAAACAAAAGGATAGATAAAGATGATAATTTAAATAAGAAGTTATTTGATGGCACTGAAAAATATTGAATTGAAAATAGAAAAGATTTTATGGAAGAGCGATAAAAGAAAAATGGTATACAATTATATTCTTTAGTTTATTTAATTTTAAAAATTATATTACTATTATTTATTAACAACATTAAACATCATTATTTTAATTATTTTTATTTTTAACATTAACACATTTATTTATTATTTTATTGAATTATTTTACTGTTGATTTTTTTAAAAAAATTATTTATTTATTATAACAAGCATAAAATTTATAAAGGAAACACTCCCATTTCTATGTTCAATTGATTCTGTTTCCTGAATTGACCTAGTCTGATTAATGTATATATATTTATGAATTTATATTCTTATTTTGAATATCAGTTATTTTACTTTTATAGTATTTTAAAATTAAAATTATGAAACTTTATTTATTATGGTATACATTTCTTATTATATGAAAAAATAAATTTAATTTTATTTATCAAATTAAATATATAATACATTTATCTCTTCAAAAGAATATTACCAAACAAAATAATTTAAATTTTAAAGTCGTGTGAACATGACAGTCACACGTGGGCTTTATCCTAGTATCAGTTCACATGTCACTGTCTCCCTCTCCCCACAAAAGAACCCCAACAACAACAGAAAAACCATAGCCATTATCATGGTGCGTAATAATCATCGTACCTCTGTCACTTCTTAAAAATATGACACAAACAAAAACCCTTCTAAAAAGCCACCATCTTTAGAGTAATAATTTTCCAACAGAACATGACTCTGAATGCTACTTTAAGGGCACTCTCCAACACTTCTACCAACCCAATTCTCAGACTTGGACGTTGCCCATTTCACTGTCACTCTAACCCTGTTCTGCAATCCCACGCTGTTGCCATAAATTCAGAGACCCTTTTACGGGACACTGACTCTCCTATTGCACGACAGCTGTTCGATCAAACTCCCATTAGAGACCTCAAACAACATAACCGGTTGGTCTTCAGTTCCTTTCGCAATGAACAATCCCAAGAAGCCCTCCACCTCTTTGTCTCCCTTTGCCGTTCAGGTTTATCCCCTGATAGATTAGGCATGTGCTATGTTTTGGATTATTGTGCTGATTCCTCTGATGGGACTGTCGGTAAACAAGTGCATTGTCAGTGTGTCAAGTGTGGATTTGTGCACGATGTTAGCGTAGGAAACGCTATTGTTGATATGTACATGAAAAATGGCAATGTTAGAGATGGGAGGAGAGTTTTTGATGAAATGGGTGACAGGAATGTGGTGTCCTGGAATTCCTTGCTCACAGGTTATTCATTGAATGGGTTTAACGATCAGGTGTGGGAATTGTTTTATGAGATGCAAGTTGAGGGATACAGGCCTAACTATTTTACTGTTTCTAGTGTAATTCCAGCTTTGACCAAGCTGAGCGTGGTTGCTGTAGGAATGCAAACTCATGCCTTGGTTGTAAAGCTCGGTTTCGTTGCAGAAAAACTTGTGTGCAACTCTCTAGTTAGTATGCTTTCAAAGTCAGGGATGTTAAGAGATGCTAAAGCTATTTTTTATAATATGGAGAACAAGGATTCAGTTTCTTGGAATAGTATGATTGCTGGACATGAGATAAATGGACAACATTTGGAAGCTGTTAAAATATTTAACAACATGCTATTTGCAGGGGCTAAGCCTACAAGCGTCACATTTGCATCTGTTATCAAGTCATGTGCCAACCTTAAAGAGTTGAGGTTGTTAAGAGCTTTGCACTGTAAGAGTCTGAAGAGTGGGTTTTCCACTCATGAAAAGGTCCTAACAACACTCATGGTAGCACTGACTAAGTGCAAGGAAATGGATGATGCCTTCAGTTTATTCTCCTTGATGGAGGGGGTTCAAAGTGTGGTTTTATGGACTGCGATGATCAGTGGTTACTTGCAGAATGGGGGCACTGACCAGGCGGTGAATTTGTTTTCTCAGATGAGGAGTGAAGGTGTCAAACCAAATCATTTCACTTATTCTGCCATCCTTACTGTGCAACATTTTGCTTTCATTTCTGAAATACATGCCGAAGTCATCAAAACTAACTATGAGAAGTCATCTTCAGTGGGAACTGCTCTTTTAGATGCTTATGTTAAGATAGGAATTATTAATGATGCGGTTAAAGTTTTTGAACTAATTGAAGCCAAGGACGTAATAGCTTGGTCTGCAATGCTAGCAGGATATGCCCAAGCAGGAGAAACTGAAGAAGCTGTTAAAACCTTCCACCAATTAACAAGGGAGGGGATTAAACCAAATGAATTTACCTTTTGCAGCATCATTAATGCCTGTACAGCTCCTACAGCATCAGTAGAGCAAGGAAAACAATTTCATGCATATGCAATTAAACTGAGATATAATAATGCTCTGTGTGTAAGTAGTTCTCTTGTTACCATGTATGCAAAGAGAGGCAATATTGATAGTGCACATGAAGTTTTCAAAAGACAGAACGAGAGGGACCTGGTTTCTTGGAACTCGATGATCTCTGGATATGCCCAACATGGCCAGGCAAAGAAAGCATTAGAGGTATTTGAGGAGATGCAAAGACAAAAATTGCAAGTAGATGCTATAACATTCATTGGTGTCATTTCTGCCTGCACTCATGCTGGCTTAGTGGATAAAGGTCAAAACTACTTCAATGTAATGATCAATGATCATCACATTAATCCAACAATGGAGCACTACTCCTGCATGATTGACCTATATAGCCGAGCAGGGATGATAGAGAAAGCCATGGATATCATAAATGGGATGCCATTTCCACCAGCTGCAACCGTGTGGCGCATTGTTTTGGCAGCTTCTCGAGTACACCGCAATATAGAGCTTGGGAAACTTGCAGCTGAAAAAATTATTGCACTCGAACCACAAGACTCAGCTGCATATGTCCTATTATCAAATATGTATGCTGCTGCAGGAAACTGGCAAGAGAAAGTCAATGTGAGAAAACTAATGGATAAGAGAAAAGTGAAAAAAGAACCTGGGTACAGTTGGATTGAGGTGAAAAACAAGACTTACTCATTCTTGGCCGGTGATTTGTCGCATCCTTTGTCAGACCATATTTACTCAAAACTTTCAGAGTTAAATATGCGGTTGAGGGATGCTGGTTATCAGCCTGATACAAATTATGTGTTCCATGATATTGAAGATGAACAAAAAGAAACGATTCTTTCTCATCATAGTGAAAGGCTTGCCATTGCCTTTGGCTTAATAGCTACACTTCCTGGTGTTCCTCTCCAGATTGTGAAGAATCTTAGAGTATGTGGAGATTGCCACAGTTTTATTAAGTTAGTATCACTCATTGAACAGAGATATATTGTTGTTAGAGATTCAAACCGATTTCACCACTTTAAAGATGGTTTGTGCTCATGTGGAGACTACTGGTGATGTTTGGACTAATATGCTTTATTTGTTTCGAAAATTCTTTAGTGGATCAGACCTTTGTTTTCCAGATAATCCATGAAGCCTCTCCAAGGCATAAATTTTCTCATGGCAGCTTTAAGGAAAGAGTGCCATTGAAATTCCAGCTATTTGTGGATACTTTTGAGGTAGATTATGGCAATGAGTATGATGATATTGGTTCTCCACTGTTGAATCGACCATTATAGATACTATTGAACTAAGAAAAGAGGATTGATTGACAGAAATTTTAGAAAATATACGTTTAACGTTTCCACGGTAAAGTGCTGATAGCATTGCTAAATTTGTTGGTTGATTCCAGGAATGCTGAAAGTCCCTACAAAATTTGCTGCTTGACGGTTCCTGCTATGATTAGTTTAGTTATTTATTTGCCAAACTAGCTCAGAGAAAAGCCTGAAAAAGTTTCTAGCCAATAATTCCATCTACCCTTAATCGGCAGTTGCACGTTAACCTTTTTAATTCTAACAATTTTGTTGAAATTTTGAATTTTTTTTACTATTTAACTCTGTTTTTAAAATTTTAAGATAATATTATTTATTTTATTATTATTATATATTTTACTTAATTAATTTATATATACATTTGTTTTGACAAAAAAAGATAAATGTAGTTAAAAATATTCTAACTATTTTATTAAGGGGGGGAAAGTAATTAAGAATATGAAAAGAAAAATAAAAAGATACTATGCAGAGTCTTTATTCCATGACTAGGTAATTGGAAGAGTATAATTGATGTGATTTGAAAAAAGAATACAGAAATCAAAATTTAAAATACGATTGCTTTGATATCCTAAATTTTAAGAGGGCATGCGTGCCTTTTCCTTCCTGCACCAATAAAAGACAATAATATGCATATTTAAATCACGCCATAAATGAGTTAGAATTTAATTTTAAAGATGCTTCAAATTTTATAGTCGCTAAAGACTTCTTCAATATTTATTTCAAGTGTTTATAGTTCAATATTAAATTAATACGAAAAATATTCTAAATATAAACAAAATGCTACAAGTCATGTAACAATTATAAATAATAAATCTTAAAGAATAAATCATATCATTCGTTTTGTTACCCATAAAACGAATGTTGCAAATGCATGTGTTTATAACTTACTAGTCTGATCCCAATGCACTGTAATCTTTCTGACCATTTATCAACTTCAAGCGATCTTGTTTAATCTCTATCAACAACATAATATAACCCGAAAGGCCAAATTTTGTAAAACAAAACATCAGGGATCAGAGCTCTAAAGCCTTGAACAACAAAATTCAAGAAAATCTCGTCTAAACCATATGATTACATAAACTTGATCGAACATTTAACGAGCTAAACTAACTCCACTAACAGTTCACATGCCCCTCCCTGACTCACAATTCCAGCGACCATGGCAACATATAAAATTAATAACTCTTGCTGATTGATTCAGTCATACAAAAATCCTGATAACGTCCAGTGGAAAAAAATATCAAACAATAGCTGTGATGTGACCTTACAATGTAACCGCAATGGCACACAGACAATGGCCTTTTACAAGAATAAAGAGTAACTATGCAGTTGAATAAAAAAACCATTCTATCATTAAAACTAATCAAAAAAGTTCATGTTAAGTCGAAGGCCTGATCGACATGGCATCTTTTATTATGAGTCTCGTATGTCCCATCAGCAGTCATTTACTGCAACATATCTGCAGAGTATCTGATCCGTCTCGAAACTACAAAAACACTAAAATCTATGGCTATCTTAAATCCAAAGCAGACAAACATAAGAAGCCAGAATCACACTAGTTATTTTTTCAAATCATTTCAGATGCTGTTATACACAATTTAGAAGTAAAATGAGTATCGACCTTTATATAAAATCCACCTCGGTACAAAATACAAAAGGGGCCTTTGCATCCCCCAGAACAAGATGAAAAAGATGCATTTCATTTGATCCAGCAGCTAAATAAATTACAGATTATAACAATATGTTTGAAACCAGCGTGGACCCTTCAGAGTGAAATTCCATCAGTATTAACCTTCCTCTCCAAACTCCTTCGTGAATCTCTCGTGAACATCAAGGTCGGCTTTGCTTACTGTAGGCCTTTGTCTCGCGAGTACCTTCTCAAAATCTGTCCTCGTGATAGGGGGAGGAAGGATCTGCAGTAAGTTTCAAAGTAGTAAGCATTTCCCAGCTTCAATTAGATATATAACAAGCTCGTCCAAAGACAACTCAACTTCTCCAATTATCATTAAGAAAATGAAGACACTTGGAACAGTCCTACTATACACATTAAATACCTTAGAAGCAAGTCCTTTTGTAGCAAGATCCTGCATTGTGGTTTGTACAGCACCATGTTGCTTTGGTCCACACGGGATCCACATACCCTCGGGACTTTTAAAGAAGAACATCGCATCTTGGGTTTTGCGAACAGGTTCAAATAACACATCTTTTACCTGAATAGGAAATCCAAAAACTTTTTACTCGAGATTCATTATAAGATAATAAAACCATCATTTCAGATAAAAGCCAAACTTACGCAGACAGAGATATCTGAACCAGAAAATCCCTCTGTCCTGCTCGCCAAGTATTCAAAATCACTTTCAGTCAAGTTATTAGGAGTATCTCCTAGATGCACCTGCTCAATTTATTAAGCCCGAAAAAATAGAATGTTAAACCCATATATTTATATAGCACAACAAAATCCGCCATTCAATAATCAAATTACATTGTACTTGCCTTGAACATGTGTTGACGAGCCTTCAAATCCGGTAGTGGAATATATATGCGCTTATCAAATCGTCGCCTTATTGCCTGCAATTACAAGTGGACTAGTTAAAACAACATAGTATTAATTCTATACGGGATTGCATAAACAAATACCATTTCTGTCTGACCTGGTCTAAGGCATATGGTGTATTTGTTGCTGCAAGAACAAGAACTTTCTGATCATTGTGTCCTACACCCTACAATGCAAGAGGATAAACTATATTGAATAAAGAGAACTAAAAAAGGAGAACATATATCAAAAATGTTGGAAGCATCACTGATATTAACAGCAAAAAAGTTAATTAAAATGAGAGAATAAAAATACAGATATACAAAGTAGTAACTGCTGAGTTCAGCTTAAAATGAAGCAGTGTAAAACAGAACAGAACCTAGAATTTCTTTAATGAGACGTAGATATAAGATAGAGAACACTTGAAAATATGCAACTTTATTTGTGAAGTGCAAACATTTCATCAAACAAGAACAGGACAGGACATGCTGAGTACACTGCCAGGGCAACTTTAAATCTAAGGTGAATTAATTATTAGCAATTGTGAAGAACTGCTTTGAACAAGAAAAACACCAGAGAAATAACATTCTGATTATAGGTTTAATGAAAGCATAGAATTAGAGCTAGTTCCAAGTGTTACAGTTATATGCTCTCAAACAGGATTGAAGACCCAAAAACCAGTAAGTAGCAAGGGCCAATATGAACTAGCTCAATCTTTCTATTCAACTAACATGCCTACTCACACGCAAAAACATGAAAATTTAGCTGAATTGTTTTAAACAGCTAGATTTAGCTTGTCTAATTTCAAACCAACAAAAAAAATTAAGCATGTAAGATGCATGCATAAGCATCCAGCCAAGCAAGGACATAGCCCAAGGAGGAAATACTTATCAAAATTAATCATACATGTTTTTGACTAAAAGGGTTTATCAAAGCATTTAACAAATCACTTACGTTCTCTCATCATGATTTGAAACTAAATTAGTAACAGTTCCACATATATGGCTATACAACTGGGACTAAGGCAACTTGCCAGCTTGTTGTGCATATGCAATACTGCAATTCATAAGTAAACCAACAAACTCTTAAAATTAATACCTGCATCTGAACCAGAAGCTCTGTTTTAATTCGTCTTGAAGCTTCGCTCTCATTGCCTTCCCCACGCTGACCACATAGGGAATCTATTTCATCAATGAATATGATAGAAGGGGCACTTTCTCGAGCCATTTGGAAAAGATTTGAAACCAGCTTTTCACTTTCACCCATCCACTTTGAAACAAGGTCCGATGAAGAAACACTGATGAAGAATTCAAAAGTTAAAAATGCGTGCAAGAAGAACATGTCCACTTATGGACCTACATTCACAACAATTCAAAAGGCCATTTTTGAATAGATATCATATCAAACATATCTCAAATTCTGAATAGAACTACTGCCAAGAAAAGTATAGAGAAAATGGAAACAAGAATTACAAGAAAATTACAATTATCCACGTGTCATCTTCTAAAGGCTACAAAAATGGGAAAAAGTATTGCACCATTTATCATGATTCTAGAAATTTAAGTGTTAAACCAAACGGTAAATAATTTTTATTTTACTTACTTCAATTAACTTATGCAAACAAAAGATTCAAAAATGAAAGAGGACAAGAAACAAGACTATATAGGAATATTGCAGTTTTTTATAATTTTATGGTTATTTTTCATTTGTATTATTACAAATGCAACTGCAGTTATGGTAGAACCAGAATAGTACTTGGATACTTAACTGATAGAGAACGTCCTAAAAGATTGCTTACCAAAGAATTCAACCATGGCAACTAAATTCGGATTATTTTAATGCCTCTGTTTGATTCAATATTTGCACATGAAATCGTGAGGAGGTAAAATTGTGATTTAAATCTAAAAAATTGAAGGATTTTACCCATTTTATGATGCCTCGTGACAGACCTGATAAAAAGTTTTGACCTAGTTCATTTTTTCTGACCCACTACTAAATTTAGTCTATCGTGCTGTTTTCTTCTCCGTGTATGTGTATGAACCCTATGAAACTAATACCTGTTCTTTTTCACTATTCTGCTTCATCTGAGCCAGACGTTATTTTTCCTCCATCTAAACCGTTTTCATTCTTCCTCCATCTTAGCCATTGCTGTTCTTCCTCAATTTGATGTACTGGTTTGGGTTGTTTCTTGGCTTTTGCTGTTTGTGTTTGTTCGAACCCCACACGTTTTTTCACATTTTTATTGTTAACCCACACACCATCTTTCCTATACCACTCAGTCACCTTGTCCAGAACTAAAGTAAAGATGGCTTCACAAGGGGCTGGAATGACCATGAATCCAGTGGGGCTGGTAAAAGCTAAAGCGCTGGTGGTAATACTGGTGCAGGATGCTCCTGCTAGCTTAAGTCTTATAAATTTGTTCACTGGTATTGCTCGTGAAGGCAGGTCTGATGTGGGATGGATGTATGCAAGCACTACAAAGCTTCAATGCATATGCTGTCAAAATGTATATACTGGAGTAATATATAGGTTTAAGCATCGCTTTGCTCAAACAATTCAGAATGTTGAACCCTGCAAAGTTGCTCCAAAATATGAGAAAATGGAGTAATTGGGGGTTGTGTCTGGTTTCAAAGAAGTATCAATAGTAAAGGAGCCTGTCAGAGCTGAAAAGAGGGGAAAAAAAAAGAACAATGAAGTGGATGGCGTTGAGACTGTTGCAATCATAAACCTTTTCATGAGAAAAGGCATTTAGCTCCGAAGACACAATCAACACCATGTTTAAGAAGGGTACACGAGAGAATGCATGTCAAGCAATTGCAAGGTTTTTCTACAGAAGTGCCACATAATGTGGCTAGAAGTGAAGAATTCTCTATTATGTTAATTCATTGTGCACCATAGCAAAGGTTTTTAAACCACTGTCCTATCATAACACCAGAGTAGAGTATTTGAAACAATAAATGAAGTTTACATTGGAGGCTATTGAAGAACATAAAATTGTTTGGAAGCAAGTGGTTCCACAATAATGACTGACTTGTGACTGACAAGAGAAGGGCAAATCTTAACATTTTGGTTACTAACATTAAGAACGTAAAGCATACAAGATGGGAAGTGGTTGCACAATCATCATTGATGGACGGGCATACAAGATGGGAAGGCCAGTTTTAAATTTCTGGTTAACAGCCCCCAAAGGAATAGTGTTTTTGAACTCCGTGATGTGTACCACATAACAAAGCCTCGAGATGCTTGATGGCCATCCAGAGATCAAAAGATTTACCAATCACATATTAAGCATGACATGCAGCTCCTCGGGGCAAGAAGTAATACAAATGACAATATTTTTAAAATGTGGAATATGAATTGTAATGTATTTATTAGTTTTAGAGATCTTACATCAACTAACCATATGATCAAATTATAGTAATAAGTTGGTGCAAATTCATATTACAACCGATCTTATGAAATTGAATTAGACTTAAAGTCCACTTTCTAAAATAATATTAAAGTCTATTAAAGTGAAGTTTGTTGGGCCTATTGTATCATTTGATATTATGCCTACGTAGAATCACCTACAAATAATTAGTCCCACACTTGAGATGTTCAATCTTCGGTGACGTCAGGAGGAGGTGTGTTGAAGATCTTACATCAACTAGAAATATAGGGTGCAAACCTCATCTACAAACCGGTTGTATGAGGATGAGATAGGCTTAAGTCTACTTTCTAAGAATTAGACTTACCTACTACCAGTCTATGTTCAAATTCCTAAGAGAAGAACCCACTTAAAGCAAAGACAACAGCTGATGCTTTTATCACGGCTAGTTTAAAATTGAGTAAGCAGAAGTAAGCTAGAAGAACTCCAGAGTTCGATCTTCCTAATATTTGGTCTAATGATGAGCAGAAAATGATGATGAATTTGAAGGTTTAGACCACGGCACCAAGTATTTCAGTACTTCAAATCAAGATGAAATGGAGATGACAACTTGGCTGAAGACCAAGTTGGAGCGGATATAGTTGGTGATCACGACATGGGGAATTAGGTAGGCGAAGTAGATGAAGTTGAAGATGAGGATCAAACAGTAGATCTTCATGATGATAATGCAAGCACATTTGTTAGATTATACAGTCTTGTATTAGGATATTACTATTTGCCTTTTGGTATTTAAGTGTTTTGTGCCGGATAACGTGTTGTGTACTTGTGTTCTATAATTATTAAGTTGTATACTACTTTATGGGTTATGACTTATGAATTTGATGCATGACATGGAAAATATGGCTTATAAAATCTTACTTTAAGACTTCCCCGCCCCCTCGAATTCAAGTCTCAATGCCTATAAAAGGTATGCAATGCGGAAATTGAGACACATGCATATTTTTGCTTACGAATAAGAATTCATTCCAATGGTTTTCCATGTAATCTGGTAAACACCAGACGTAAAGGTTATTCAGTTCTTTAAAGTCCATCCTTCACTTAAATCACAGAATCAAGAAGTTTACCTGAAAAATGTGGACTCAGCTTCTGTTGCAACTGCCTTGGCTAAATAAGATTTTCCCGTTCCAGGAGGTCCATACAACAAAAAGGCTCTCCAGGGTCGTCTTTTCCCTGAAAAAGAAACCACAGGGAAACACATCAAACATTCAACCAAATTCCACACAAGAAAGTCTCGCTACACTTCTCAAGACAAAATGCAACTCATTCTAACTCAGGATTCGCACAACCGAGTGAACCCACCAGTAAAGAACTGAGGGAACTTCACAGGCAAAATCACAGCCTCCTGCAAGGCCTGCTTGGCGCTCTCCAACCCTGCGACGTCGTTCCACTTCACGTTGGGCTTCTCCCTCACGATGGCCGAGTTGAGCCCAGCCCTGAGCTTGGCTTGCTCGGGGTCCTCCCCATCGCCGCCACCTTCACCATCTTTAGGCTTGGTCTTGGGCCTGGCGGCGACGGCGGCGTCCCCGTTAGAAGCCGGTCCCGGGCCTCCGTCGTCGAGGACGGCCCGAATCTCTTCGGCCCGGTGCAGGTACTCGGTGAATTTCTGCGTGATGGCTTCCTTGATCTTAGGGTTCTTCTCGTACTTGAGATGCGTCTTGAAGTACTCCAAGGCGTTCATGTAGAGAGGGAACGCTTTCGCGTAGTTTCCAGCATTGTCTTCCTGCACGGCCTGCTTCACGTACTCTATCGCCTGCTCCTTGAAATTGCTATACATCTTCTTCCGCTCACCACCGATGGCATGTACGATAATCGAGATTTCAGATTCGCGAGTGCGGAGAGAGGAAGAACCCTAGAGCTGCATCGCGATCGTGCGTTATAGGGAGAAAGTGCGGTGGTGGATTTCGAAACCCTAGCTATGAGAATCGGAACTGATCGGAAATTAGAGGACAGAAGGGGAAAAAGAGTAGAGAAAAACTCAATGTTTGCTTTTTGTAATTTTTTTTACCCAAAAATACGCGTTTCGCTTATTTTGTGTGAATTTTCGTTCGATAGGGTAGGGGTGGCTAAGACCACCACCTAATGCGTTGCGTTTTAATGTGATTTTTTAAAATGCATTTTCTTCTTTATAATTTTTTAAGAAATTACATATTTATCATTCATTATTGAACTAAAACTTTATATTATAATCGCTTAAAGAATAATCATAGGTACTGCGAAATACGGACACTGCTGGTATGACAGATCAAAATATTTTTAAGCCAACAAATATTTTTCCTGTATTATTAAAAACTAATTGTTAACTAATTAAAATGTTGTAAATATGATATTTTAAATTATTATTATAATTATTACTGTAAACGGAAAAACTTGTCATTTCTTATCGAATTCCAATGTTTATAAACATAAACATAATAACACATTTAAATTAAATTCTAAAAAAAGATTAATCCTAAATTTTCATTTTTTTTTTATTTTGGGACTCATGTCAAAACTACGAATGCGATCCAAGTTTTACAACTGGACTTAGGCTTAATCCGTATTTGCATGCTTTAATGTAAGTCCTTTAGTTTTTTTGTCACTGGAGTATTTTAAATTTAATATTATTAAATTTCAAAATTAAATCAATACATTAAATTAGTCTATAAAATTATATTATTAAAATATTTTAAAAATAAATTATGTATTTACTACATTGTAAGAACTTTTATTGTCTTTTTATCCTGTAAAAGGTTGTGCATAATAAATTTATTACTTTTAGAGTCATTATTTTTAATATATTTAATCCATTAAGAATGAGACAATTACATTCACAGTTCACGTTAATTCCAATTTTAGATTTAGTTTACAAGGTAAGAAAACATTGACAAGATAAAAGATAAAAAAAAAACACACACACACTTTTATTCAAAAACTTTTTCTTATTTGGCATGTAATAAAGGAAAAGAAACACAGGTAAAAAAAATAAAATCATACTGATAATAATATAAAAACACTGCTATTTATTATATCAATTTCTATTTTTTCTTTCTTTTAATTTAATAATAGATCATGTATCACAGTAAATGTTCCTAGTCCCTGCCTTGGACTCAAATATAAATAATATGGTTATTTTTTTAATTATTTTTGTGGTTGCATAAGCTTGCTAATATAATTGTGACACATGAGTGACGTTGGAATGTAAGGTAAAAAGGTATACCTCAATAATTTTGTGAATGGCACTTTTAGAATTGTTAAAAGAGGAGAAGACAAGTTATTTTATTTATTCCTTTAAAAACTGCAATAATTTCATTAAAAAAAAGTGTATAATGTATTAAAAAATAAAACATGTGTCATGACACAGATTTAGGGCAGTGAAATCTGTGGGACATAGGACTAAAGTTACAAATACATTTCTCCACCTTAATGGTTTTCGCATTCAATTTTTCAGTTATAAATAGCTTATATTTAGATATTATTTTAAAAATTAGAATAATATAATCAACATAAAGTTATTAAAAAATATTAATCATTTAAGAATGAATTATGATATCATTTTATAGATTTATATCTATTCAAATTTTAGTAATGATTTCAGGCTTATAATATAAAAAATATATTTAACATGTTTTTTTTTAAATATAACCGCTTAACAGTAGCTTTTATTAATATTATAATAATAATAATAATAATAATAACTATAATAATTTTTCAAAGGAGCAATAACTATAGAATTAATAAATAAAATATCGTTTTTTATGGTGCTTACAGGAATTATTTGTTAATCATTAAAACTATTTTCTTAAAGTCAACTTTCATATATTTATTATTGAAAGATTAATTGATATTTAAATAATCTTATTAAAACTTTTATATTATTTTTTTCTGTTTTAAGTATAGCTTCTCGCATACTCTAGGATGAACCTTTTCGTGAAAAAAAATTACCGTAAAAATATTAAAAATTATATAATAAAAAACTGAAAATGTTCCACTGGGTTGATTGTTTTGGTTGTCATATTCTTATACAATAAATTACTATATTTTAAATTTAGTTTTATATTATTTTTATGTGATTGTTTAACAGAAGAGATCTCTATCTCTAATTCTAAGAAATGATGAAATGAAATTAGTAATAATGAATATTTTAATTTAATAGTTCACTTAAGGTATTAGACATTATTATATATTTTTGTTTAACAACATTTATTGATTTTAAGTGAAATTCATTTACAGATATGTACTTAAAATTTTATGAGTTATGTTTAGAAATTATAAATGATTCCGTAATTTACGATAAAGTATTTATAAATAAAACACTTTTTTAAGGTCCGTGTTACTTTTTATAAAAATAAATAAATTGTATTCGGAATGATCACTTTAAAATAGAAAAATCTATAACAAATTACAACTTCAAGTTATAATTTTATTTTAATTATAGTCGTGTAAATTTATAAGTATAATGTTAGAAAATAAGTTTATTGATTAAATGGACGGTGTTAATGAATTAAAATTTAAGAGATAAAAAATGAGTAATGCATTACTAAATAAAAATAAATAAATAATAATAAGATATATAATTTAAATATAAATATTTGCTACATAAATATATTGGTGAATTTAGTTTTTAATTATGTTTCACATCACCATAATCTTTTCATTCTCACATTATATACACATAATATTTTTTCATAATGACCATGTATTTTTTCAAAGACATTAAACATGTTTAATACATATATAATGACATTCACATATCCATACAATTCAACGTCATTTATAAATTATTACATACTCATAATGCTTTTTTAAAGTGAAAGTGAACATATTCATATTGAACATAAAGACAATAATAATATTGAGTCCTGAAATATTTATCTCATCACAACGACTTAAAAAGATCAACTTATAACACTAATTTCCAATAACTATCATGCTTTTCATCTTTGTTTACATTTTACAATTTTTTTTTTCACCACCTCCATCAAATACACATTTTAATTTCAAATTAAAGTCTACCCTTTCTAATTATAAAAAAAGTACTTAACTTAAAAACAAAACTTATATAAATAAAATACATTTCAATTTAAAAAATAAAAACACAAAAAATATTAAATACAATTTTTTTCAACAAAAATAAGATGTGCTAAAGATACTAACCCAATTTACAACTTCTAAAAATAAAAAATAATCCTAAAATCATGGTTCGACTAAGACTTTAAAAAAAATCTCAAAACCTGACCTAGTCTATAATTTTTACTTAATCAAACAATAAAATTAAAAAATATATATAAAATATAGAAGTTGTGCGTTCATGACTCTCATTTAATTAAAAAAAATTTTAAAAATTTTAAATTAAAGTTGTGTCATTATGCACAACTTAAAAAAAAAAAAATACTGAAATCGTCATACATTTCGTTTAAAAAATAATCTTAACCTCAGTATTATAAATCGTCAACCATTGCCACTGGCAAAAGAAAAATAAAAAAATAAAAATATTAGAGAAAATTGTAAAACATTAAATATAAAGTGATTTAGACATTACATCTTTATATAACTGTATTATTTCTCGTTTTATTTCACACGACTTTAATTTATCTGGTTAATTTAACAAATAAATAAAGAAAACCAAATAAAATTTCATTATTAAAAAATTAGTCTACAATTTTAACTTCTAAGATATCATTATTCTAATGTCACCTCACCAATATCTTATGTGAAATTATCACCTTAATATATAATTATTATTATTGTATCATTTCATCCTATAAATGTTACATTAGAAGATTTCTTTTATTAAACTTTTCTCTTATTTTTGAGTAATGTAATGTTCATAGGATTAAGAAGTTAGTTTCATTCATATTTGTTTATATAGATAGTTACTCATTTGTAACGACTAACTTTGAGAAAAAATGATAATTATTTTATGATAATAAAGGTAGTCTGATCATTTAATAAACATACAATTTTATATTTTGTTTTTAAATTTATTCAAAGCATTCATAATTTTTTTTCTTTATTTTTCTTCAACTTTTACTATAATTATCTTAATCCAAATAATATCTTTCACCCTAAACCATTTATCTTAATTTCCACTCATAAATTCAAACACAAACTAAAAGTAGAAAAAATGATTAAAATTGTTAAATTTTAAAATATACCAAAAAACTAATTGATAGTATTTTTTACGAGATTAAAATTACACAGTGAAAGAATTATAAGAACAAAATCAAATTTAAAGTTGCAAAAGGCAGTTCATATTTTCCAAATATATGACGAAAATATTATAGTTTTTAGTGTATATAATATATTTATAGTATTTCATATCTGACCAAATTATTTATTTAATAAAATAAAAGAAAAAGAGTGCTTTATTTAAAAGACAGTTTTGGTCACCTCAACATTAACCAAAAACAAAATAATTTCAAACCACATAATAGTTTTCCAAACAAATGACCAGCAACTTTGCGTGAACGCTGTCAAGAAAACCGGTTCTTGAAAATAAAACTTAATAAAGCTGAAGAAATTCATTTTCAACTATTCCTTATTTCCGTAGAATTAAAATTTTATACATTATTTTTTAATTTCACTTTTTTAGTTACAATGGTATCTTTCATACATTACAATTGTATAATTTTTTAATAGGGCTAATTAAATTGTTTACATACGAATCCAAAATAATGGTGTGAATTAGATTATTCGGCCATACAAATATACCATCATAGATACATGTAAATCAAAATAACATAAACTTATTAAATTGTAGTAGACAAAAGAATTAAAATCAAATCATCGTTATTATACTAGAGATACATAATAAAATATTCAATTGACACAATTAAAAATGGGATTAATTAACCATAATAAAAACATGGTTTAAATAGTAACATAATGATAATTATTTATGAAAAGTTGGGTTAATTAAACAGGAGGTCACATCAGCGAGTTGACGATATCGATGATATGTAAATAACCATTTTCCGAGGCAAACAACATTCGACTTGTCAATTCCAAACGACTCCTATCATACACTATACAGTGCATTCTAATGTCAAACCTTTTTCTTTTTATTTTTTCTAAAAAAAAAAAAAGAACGAATCAACGACTCAGAAAGCGTCTGCTCAAAATCCGGTGGACTGGTGCCTTATCAGCGGCGCCGTATGTTTCACCCTCCAAAAAGGGCAATTTGGTAAAATACGCTATAAATCCTTGTAGGAAATTTTAAATTCCATTTTATTTTTCTGAAATTTTATCCTGTTAATCTAAGATTTTAACTGAGAGAAATTGAAAAAAAAAAAGGTAAATGGCATCATTATGAGAATTAATAACAATAATGGAAAGTGGTAGCGTGGCGTAGACGGCTTCGAGAAGATACCGAATCGTGACCCCATACGGCTAACCTAGAGAGAGAGAAGAGAAGGAGACTCCTTAAAAAGACCGTTTCGCTAACGCGTAACAATAGAGGCACGCGTTTCTTTGCGCTCTGTTTGGTACAACGGAAACTAGTTTTAAGGCCCAAACCGAGAAAAAGAAGAAAATAAAAAAATAGAGAGAGGTGAAAGAAGAAGAAGAAGCGTATCTGGAATTTTCTTCAGATCGTTGGTGTGTCGTGTGCGTGTGGAGGTTCTTTTCTTTGGGACTTTCCTTCAAATTCTAGATTCCTTCCTTTCTTTCTCTTATAACCACCAACCTCTCCTTTTCCTCCTTTTATTTCTTCTTCCATTTTCCAATTCTCCGCAGATTCGTTAACCTAATCATCTCTCTCTCTCTCTCACTCTCCTTAACGGTAATAATCTATCTGTTTTTCTATCGCTTTCTTTTTTTCCCTTTCTGCGTTTCTTTTAGCGTTTCGGTTTCGAAATCTCAGGTTTCTGACGGATCGCATCTCGTCGCGTTTCAGGTTGCTAGAAAAATGGCGGAAGAACACCGATGCCAGGCACCGCGCTTGTGCGTAAACAATTGCGGTTTCTTTGGCAGCCCTGCCACGCAGAATCTGTGCTCGAAGTGTTACCGCGATTTGCAGCTCAAGGAGCAGCAATCTTCCAACGCGAAGATGGTTCTGAATCAGTCTCTCGTTATTCCGGCGCCTCCGGCGCCGGTTTCTGAGCCGTCTTCTTCGAAGACGGCGGATCCGGCTTCTGCGGTGGTTGAGGAAGCGCCACGCGCGGCGGAGGAGGCTAAGGCGCCGCAGCAGAACCGGTGTATGACGTGCAGGCGGCGCGTGGGGTTGACCGGGTTCAAGTGCCGCTGCGGGATGATGCTTTGCGGGACGCACCGTTACCCGGAGCAGCACGCGTGCGAGTTCGACTTCAAGGGGATGGGGAGGGACCAGATCGCCAAGGCGAATCCGGTAGTGAAGGGCGAGAAGCTCGAGAAGATCTGAACGGAAACGAACGACGAAGGGTGTTATGGTAATTTCGTGTTTATCAAGTTGGTGGTTGCCGATGAGGAATTCGGGCCGGATGATTGACCCGTGACGTGGGCGTTACGATTCGGGCGCCCGTATTATTCGGTGGGTGGTTGGTGGGTTGGGTGGGTGAGTGGGTGGGTGGGTCATTGCTATGTGGTTGCGTTGTCATTGTAAATTAAATTTAAAAACATTTCAATTTCATTCACCAAGGTTTCAAAGCAGTTTCTAATTATTTTTATTTATCGCACTAAAACAATTAATTTAAATCCTATGCATCAATAATTGAATAAAAGAATAATAATTCTTTTGCAAACCCGTGGGCCGTTGCCTTTTCCTTCACGTTAGTAAAGTTAGTAAAGTAATAAGCTGTTTAATGTTTGGTGGGGTCCACCAAAATTATATTTTCATAATTAAGTTTATCTTAACATATAATATCTCCTACTCAAATCGCATCAATTAGGTGTGTAATCAATGTGCGTCATGTCTGATGTTTTAAAGGTTAGTTTTTATTTGTGTATGAAAAATATTTTAATATAGATCATTAAATTATAAATGCTTTATTTTGTGTCATTCACTTAATTAGAGTCGGTAGCAAGGGCTGTTTCTTTGATACCATATTGTTATTCACTGAGAAATTTGTATAATTATTTTCATGAACCCTTTTCTTTCACTTTCGTCGATCTAATAATACATGCCTCATTTCGAATTTGATTTTTTAAGAATATATTTGGTAGAGTTATTTGTAATTTAAAATATTATTAAATTTAAATTCATTTATGGCGTTGATTTAATGTATGTACATATGTAGTTGTTGATCACGCAGGATACACGGCACTGTGGTACAGAAGACTCCAATTTTAACCACCTTTCTTTTTATTTCTTTAATCCGCAATATATTTTTTTTTTCGTTTTATTTCATTAGATTGAACTAAATTCCTTCTAGAAAGACCTTAATAAATAGTATTTCCTAATAACTCTTCATAAGCTTTTAAAAACTGAATCTTAATGTAGGATCACATACACTTTATTAAAGAAAATAGAAACATGAGTTTATTTAATGATAAATACTGTTTTGTCCTTGACGTGTAGTGAAAGGAGAGTCACTAGGTTCTGTGGCGCATAAAACATAACAAATTGGATGAATTGAACGCAATTCATGCTTTTTCTTAACTATTCTCGAACAACTCTTTCTTTTTTATGAAATATTTTTGCGGTTGACAGACCATGAAAAGGATGAAAATTAAATAGAGTGCCACGTTAAATATGATACATATTTTAGCATTCAAATAAAATATATATCATAAATATTCAAGTGACTTCAACCTCTTATAATATTACATTTTTTAAAAGTTACTATAATAGGATTTAGAGTACTTTTTTTTTTAATTACCGACAGTCACTTATTATGTTTGTTCTGGTTGATTAAAGATTTGCTTTAACTCAATGGAATCAGAAAAGAACTTGATTATTTATTATGAATAAATGGTAATAAAGTGTTTTTCCGCTTTAGTTTTTTCAGATTGGTAATTATGAGTTACACTTTATATTTAATAAATCTTAAAAGTGAATTTCAATTATAATTCAATTTTTATAAATTAAGATTCACACTCATATTTATATATTATTATGAATTTGTTTTATTCGATGTTAGGTTTTAATACACTTTTTCATGATAAATATGTAGATTTTATAAGTGAAATATAGGTCAGTCAATAGCCATTATCAAATCTATAAATTTTCATATTATTTAAAAAATAAAATCTATAACTAATTTAATTTTATAAAATTGATTTATAAGATGAAGTTTGTACTAATTTATATTTATTTATATTGATATAGAATTTTTAACAATAAAATCATTTATATATTATGATGTAAAATTTTTAATAATAAATATTAGTTTCTAGCAATTTTTATAAAAGAAATGCAAATCAAAAAGAAAAACATAGCATTCGAGAAAGAGAAAAAATTCAATAAACTTGTATATTTCTTTTATATATATGAATGGATGGTATATGAAGCTTTTTATACACACATATGTAGAAGAAAAAAAACTCAAACATATAATGAGTTGGTCTAAATAGAAATTTTAATACATTCCTTCAAGTTAGAGTGTGAATACATAATACTTCAAGTTTGGAAGCTAGATTGTAAAAAACATCATAATCTAAAACTTTCAAAGTATATCAATAAGTTGCTCAATACAATATATATGTAGAAGTGGAAGAGTTGTTGTTCAATAAAATATATATGCAGAAGTGGAAGAGTTGTTGTTGAAGTTTTTCTCTTATCACATGATAATGTTGATGTGTTTAGTATGTTTATAAAAACTAGTATTATATGTTATGTACTTTTTGATTGATTGTCATATTATAAATTTATAATATTGTAAGAGTACATCACTCCTCAAGCAAATAGATCAATCATTGTATCTCACAATAGGTAGAGGTCAAAGCACGATGTTTTACTTCTGAGAAAGACTTGGATATAATGTTTTGCTTCTTTGTGCTCCGTGATATCAAGAATATTTAAGACAAATGCAAAAAGTAGTAGTGAATCAACGTGTAACAGAATAAGAAGCCTGGTTAAAGTCACTAAAAGTTTTTATCTGTATAATGGAGTTTACAGATAAAAAATATCTTGTGCAAGCAAAGATTTAACATATCTAAGGATGTGTTGCATGGGTTAGTGATGATGTTTTTAAGGAGCTTGCACAAACTGACTCAGAAACTGTAATGTGAAACTTATATTGTCTGGTGTTAACCAAGTTCAACAACCAATCCAATGATTCTTCGATATGTTAGTGTATCATGAGCGCGCTCGCATTTCAATTAAACAAGTTTTCATTTTTTAAGCATATTAATGGTGACAAGTTTAACATTTAGTATTTCAATATCAACCAAAATGTCAAGTGCATACTTTCTTTTTGAGTTTTAGCGACTTCTAAACCAAAGAACTTTAATCGGTCAAGATCTTAAATTTTAAACGTAGTATCTAAAGAGGTTTTAACATCTTTGATATCACTCATACAATTTCTTGCTAATATAATATCATCTACATATATAAGTAAAATAATGAAAGACGATTTGGTGTTTCTAATAAAGAGAGAACTTCCATCTTTGGACTGAGTGAAATTAATACTAAGTAGAGATGAAGTAAGCTTTTCATACAATTGTTTACTTGCATATTTTAACTCGTATAACGAATTTTATTAGATGTATACTTGATTATGCTTTTTCAGAGTGATACTAGGAGGTAAAACCATATAAACTCCTAGCTCAAGTCTCAATGCAATAATGTGTTTTCAATATCTAACTGTCAAAGGTGGCAATCTTTGATGACAACAATAGTAAGGATGATATGAATAATCATAAGTCCTGCAATTAGAGAGTATGTACCAACATAGTATATTCTTTAGCATTGAGTGTATCCTCTTCCTTTTCCATAATTTCTCCACCTTTAAGGCATATTATTATTTCTATTATTCATTCTTTGACTTTCTTGACCAATGTTGTTGATCAAAACCTTTGTTTCAATACCAATAGTCTCATTTAGTTGTTTTTCTTATTGAAGAACCAGAGAATAAACATGATTGATACCCAAAAGCAATTTCATGAGCAAAATCTAAGTTTTCATGGTGTTGTGTATTTCTCCAAGACCCTTTAGAAAGCACAGGATGCATTTATATTTTCTATAATCAACAATGATTGTAACAAGATCACTACTGCACTTCGCATTATAGATGCATGATGGCACAAGTTGTAAGGAGTATGGTTCTTCTCACTAGATCTTTGAATCATGTAGTAGTATATAATGGTTCTTTCTCTCACTTGATAAAGTTAATCTCTTGAAGAAGGTCTAAGATAAGAAACTAGTTGCTTTTTCGAAAACCTTTCCTTAAGATCATCCTATATGTCCTTCACATTATTGATATAAATTGCACCTTGAGTGATATGTGTGGTTAACGTATGCATGATCCAAGAAATAACCATAACATTACATCACTCTCAAGCTTTATACAAGTCCTCATCATGTAGAGATTTTGAGATCTCTCCATTTATGAACTTGAGCTTGTTCTTTGACAATAAGGCAATTTTCATTGCTCTACTCCAAGAATGGTAGTTAGATCCGTCAAGTTGTAGTACAATGAGAATCATTTCAAGATTTTTGCCTTGGTGCAAATGTAAAGCACTTGAAGGGTTTTGTGATAACTCCATAAGAAAA
>Ga0209489_101186_pt1 | contig 53105 bp, 24 predicted proteins | sample SiratrowhiteBW_FD_187527 | JGI IMG/M metagenome (GOLD analysis project Ga0209489, IMG submission 187527) | Root nodule microbial communities of legume samples collected from California, USA - Siratro white BW (SPAdes) (version 2) | ecosystem: Host-associated > Plants > Roots > Nodule | place...
AAAAAAAAAAAAAAAAAAAAAAAAAAAAAAAAAAAAAAAAAAAAAAAAAAAAAAAAAAAAAAAACAGGAAAGAGACTTACAAAGCTTGAATCCATCGCTGAGGGACGTCAACGGAAGCAATGACCACGAGATCGGCTTGAACGTTAAGTTTGGAAAGAGATTTAAGAAGTACCCGAACGGCGATGTAGAACTCGTAATCCCTGGGAGTGCCCACATACATCATTGTGGCATAGGCATTCTTAAACGATGTCGCTCTGACAGAAGGCAAATGGCACAGGCCCAGGCCCAATAAGAAGAGCATGGTAGACCATCTCGGAAAAGCTGCATTACAACCCATTGATAAAAAAATGGTGGTGGAGTTGGAAGTAGTAGGAAGCGAAAGGAGGTTTTATGAGAGAGGGTTTGTGTGTGTTTGATGAAGATTGAATGAGGACAAGAAAACAGAGGCAGAAGAAGAAACAAATTTTAAATGGTTGTTAGCTAGGCCAGTACACAGTAGCTGAGAATGAATCAACCCGCGGTTTTTTGCTATAGCACGCCATAGAACCAGCCAAGTCTTTTTGTAACGTAACATGCCAATACATATTTGAATTTTGGAATCTGTGTAATATTCGTTTTCTTCTGATACTCCGCCAAAAAGATACAAGTTCACGCCTACTGTGTAACAAATAATGTGTTTTCCTCTCTTCCTTTCTTTGCCCACTTTAGTCTCTCGGTCAAAATGTTTTCTACTAATTGGTGAAATCACTCTTTTAACACTTTTTATCATTTATATTGTAAGATGATGTCATAGCATCGTTTTACACTGTATGTGTTAAGAGACTAAGATATAATGAGTAACAAGTAAATCTATATAAAAATATTATAAAATGAATTTATATATATAGTTCATCTCGTTTATTTTTATTAAAGGTAAAACTCTCAACTCTACTCGTAGTAAAAAAGAGTAGGACCAAATGAAAAATTAATGAAGAACTTTGCCCTACTTGTAAATCTCAAGCAAACCAAAGGTTGAGGCAGATTTTTAGATAATGTTCTACCATTCCTAGCAACCAACCGTCTCACCAACCAAAGGATGGATGTCACCTGTCAGATTTAGGATTTTGGCAAAGATTTGATGTTGTTGTGTTTTATATTCTTTATCGTTAATAATTGGTGGTTGATCTTGCTGTACAATTTCATCTAAATCTAAATTCACTGGAGATATATTATGTAAAGAAGATGTAAAAGAAGAAAAATCAATTTTCCAGATTAAGTATGCGATTAAATATAGCATTTCAAAGTTAACTGAGATCACTCATTTTTTTAAGTGAAAGTAAAAGGTATGGAGTCAAAACTGTTATAAGATTTGTTGTTCTGTGGGAGTGTGTTATGTCTTCATTGCATAATGAGTTTGCTAATTATTGTGTTAATTAAGTTTAATTAACACTAAAAAAACTATAATAATTATTTAATAAAGTTTTGAAATGTGATAAAAAAATGTATATACGTTGTATCACTCATATGCACTCAAACGTTGATGAAATAGTGAGAATGACGATTTTATAACTTGTCAAGTTATATAATAAGTAACATCATTCAAGTTTTAAAATTACGCTTTGATGATATTCTTTAAATATTCAGTGAACTTTTGAGAGGAATCTGTTGAAGAAATTTTATTTTCTCTGGATATAGTCGCTTAAGTAATGAGATATCACTAAAGTTAGACAAATATTGTACCAAATCTCACTTTGTTGGAGTTGATATCACATAAGCGAATGATTCTTCTTATGTATAAGTAAGGTTACTTGAATGAGTTGAATTTTGCTGAGGCGGCATATACTTAATGGTGAGATGATATTAATGTTAAACTTTTTATAAGTATTGATGTGTGAATCTATAATATGATTAATGTAAAAAATGATGTTATTTCTGTATATCATATGTGATATGTGTATAATATTATTTTTATTGATGGATTATCCTTTTACAAGTATGATAAAAAGTATTTGAAATGACTTTAAGTTATTTTATGTTATTTGTATAATATTTTTTTTTACACTACTATCATGTTTAAGGTTTAAATTAAACTACGGTGTCAAGACATGCATATTGAAAAAATTTAAAATAAGTATTTGTTAATTTTTTGTAAAAGATGTTGAACACTAATGTTTAACAAGTATTGATAATGACAAAGTACATTATATAATCAAAACATTTTTATACTTTTTTTATACATAAATTACGTATAATATCTTATGTTTTACAATATAAGAGTGTGATGAAAATAATATATTATTTTATATGTATATTAATTTACTTGTATGTATATATGTTTGATATAAGTATTTAATAAAAAATAAAAAAATAATAGAGATACTAATTGAGGAATAAAATTAAATGGATCTCCTAATTTTAATCACGAAACTGTTTGTTTAATATCTTTTTATTTAATTAAAATCATGGGACATATATTAAAAGTAAGATAATATTTCATATTATTTTTTTCTATTTCTTTTAACCTACGCGTTTTCTTAATTAAAAAAAAACGTTACCGGCCTTCAACGTGTAAGAGCATGAATAGTAAAATGGAACCAAATTTATATATTTTTTTCGTCTTTTTCATCTTTATTTTGTCAATTAAAATATGTATGGATGGAATAAAGCCAAACATGTATAGTTTTTAAACCACACCAACCTTTTAATTTAAAAATCAGAAGATTAAGTAAGATGAAGATATTTTGAGTTGCCGTTTTACCCTTATTAATATCTAGTTTTATATTTTTATATTGTTATTATAATTTATCAGTCATAATAATGAGCCTTTTAAAAATGGTGAAAATATATTGAAAATATATTAAAAGTCAGAAAAAAAATTATATAGCGAAATTTTATTTATATTTGTTATGTCTGTCTTGAAATTTTGGCTGCATTCTTCTTCATAATTATTTTAGATAAAAAGTGAGGTGAAATATTCCTCACAATAATTTTATCTTTCACACATGTAATAAGAAATAATATATTTTTCTTTAAGTTTTTAGTGTTAGTATAAATTATTTATCGTGAAATCAAATGCAATGACTAATCTTAAGTTTTCTGGTGACACGATTTATTTCTTACGAAGTATTATAATATTATCAGATTGGAACATGTAATACAAATTCATCTTTTTTATGAAAACTTTTGAATAGATTGTAGTATTTAAAATATTAATGTTTAATTTTCGCCTGATTTATACCCAAGCATACAAAAGATCTCGAATACTGACAAATAACTCAGCAACCCTGTTGTTTATGAACACGTTTTTTATTTTATTTTTAATCATAAAATTGTCACTTGATTTCATAATTTACATCTATTATTTTCACAATCAAACCTGCAAGTCCACCTCCAAAGAAAAATCTCAACTCAAACAAACAGCATCAACTTAGCTGAGATCCCAAACAAAAAGGAACAACGAAATGTCAGAATTAACACTGATAGAACCAACCAACCATATCATATCCCACAACACACATTGAATTCTGCACAATGTTTATTGCTACTCGTGCTAGTTTTTTTTTTTTTTAATCCAACTACAAGCAAAAAGAGAAACAGAAAGTACTAATTAATAACAAGTAAGCCACTAAAGTGTGAGCGATAAGAGAGTGTTGAAGGTATCCTGGTTGAGTTGTTCTTCCTGTGTTGTCGTAGAATTATTGTCGTGGTTGTTGTTAAGTGTCTGGAAAATTAATCGGAAGGCTCGCCCTACCCTTGTGCCGTGAGCAAAGGGTATTTCTTGGTTGAACAAAATCTGAGACATTCTGAATAAGAACAACCTGGTTGAATAAACAGCTTCATCTCCGAACACCCGCAGAGCCAGGAAAATTTTGAGCGCCAGAGGGCAAACGGTCCAAGCCACCACAGGGCCTATACTGTGTCTGGAAACTATGAAGTGGAACTTGGTCACAGCCACCATGTGCAACACCATTTTCTTCACCTCTCCGCAGCTTCAAACCATGTTGCTCATTCTTCTTTGGGTAAAGGCTGGTTTTCGCTGCTGGCTCAGTGAGACATTTTCTTAAGGTCCCTTCGCATTCTTATGTTATAATCGTATACACTTGTGCTTTTGGGTGGGGGAAAAGAAACAAGTGTGTGTGAGTAGGTACAAGTCTACAGTGGGTGTTTAACAAGGTTTGGTACATAATCATTTGTATAAAAAATTATTGAGAAGCCTTTGTTTTAGTGTTTATTATGGCTTTCAACAAATTAGTCTTAGACTTTTTTAGGAAACTGTAGAATTTAATGAGAATATGTTAGTATTTTTTTTAAAATTACTAATTATAATTCTAACGATATATTAATATAATATATCTGTTATTATTTTAAAACAAATTTCTTGAAAGTTGTGTCTATGGTGATTTGTAGTTTGTTTACCATGTAAAATTATTATTTAAGAGTGCAAATTTGTTATAATTTATGAGAATTAAGCTTTTAATTAATTTTTTGGAAGAAATAAATTACGTAATAAATAATATATAGAATTATTTTCTTCGGTTAACATTTTTTTTTTCTTTCAAAATCTAAGTATAGCTATTAGGTGTACGGAACTAACAACTAGCTTTCTAAAATTGCTTTATTCAATTCTTATATTTTAATATCTCTTATTTTGAATAAACAGTAAAATGATTTAAAATATTTCTTTTAAATTTTTCTTTACAATATTTGATAATAAATCAGATTGTTTTAAAAAATGAAAATAAAGTTTTTGCCAGTAAAATATAATGTGTAAGAGATGTTTTCATACAATAGTTATTTTGAAAGGTATTTGGCAATATTTTCTAATTGATTAACAAGATAAAATAAGTTATGTTTTAACTCTAATTTTATAGTATCATTAAATGAGAATTGTTTTATGCAAAAATAAATAAATAAATAGGCCAGGAAGGCCAAATAATGTTTTTTAGCACTGCTTCAAATTAATGTCTGGTACAGAGACCGATGCTAGGCTAAAAGGCTTTAATAATAGAATTTTCTATAGTTAAATTAGTTGCAATTTTTTTTATTACAATCCTCATTGGAATTAAACACAAAACTACAGTTAACTTAGAGAGACTTTTTCAATCTTTTTTCATGAGATGCTCTTGGATGGCAGGAGTGTAATGGAACATAATATATGGTTAATTCATCCAAATTTATTCATAGTAAGTCAATGAGAGTTGTTTGAGTGATGAAGATGGAAACTTAATAATCCTTTTTACATTATGGGAAAATGACACTAGGGACGAAAAAAGTTTTAAAATCTAAATGGAATTAAGACTTTATAGGAGAAAATTTGATTTTGTAATTTAAAAATCCATATTGAATTCTCACAAATAAAAAGTGTCGATACTATGTAGTATGGATAATCCATACAAATTGGTTTTATGTATACAAAATAAATAAAGGATTTGGGAGTATATTGGGAAGGAGAAATTTCATAGGTGGAGCCACTGCAGAAATTTCCTCGAACTTTCCCGCAGGCAAGTGTATAGACGAAAATTTGTTTGTTTTGTTGTCACAAATAATATCGTGCCAAGTGTTGGTGGCTAGTACCTTGAATTTTTTTTCAAAATATAAAAATCTTATTTATTTATAAAAGTGAATTTTAGTTATCACTTCAACTTTTTATATTGTTTAATATCAACTTAATTCAAAAATATTCAAATTTATATTATTTTAATTAATTTCCCATATATTTTGGGATTTATTTCTCCAATTTTTCTTAACCTTTAACTTTGTTGGAAATCAATATATATAGCTAAGTAGTTTATGTGGACATTATAATCACAACTATACTGATATAAAATTTGTATCGTAATAATGAAAAAATAATCAATCAAAAGTAAAGTTATTTTCTTGTGATCTAAGAATCAAACACCAACATAGCAAATCTCAATTTCTCTTAAATGTTAGATTTATAGAACACTCTCATTCTACTTAAAATCAACCCCAGAAAGTAGCCTATAGCTCATTGCATTTATTGTCACGATGTAGGTGCAAAAAATTCTATGAACTTCTTTCATCTACTATATTAATAAAGTTTGAATGTCTATTGAAGACACTTTTTGAATTCACACAACCTTACATTTAATTTTTCATATCCAAAATTAAATATTTTTTTAATATAAATACTTAATAAAATTTATATAGTAGATAAAAAATCTTATATTTTACTAAATATCATATTCAACCAATTATAATTATTTATATAATATAATATACTTAATAAATTCATAATCATGACTCTTTATACTTATATTATCATTTTAAAGTTTAAATATAACATTTAAAGTTATATGAGTTTTGAGTTATGTTAATTTTATCACATTGATTCTTAATTTCATTAAAAACAAGTAAAATTGTATAATTTTTAAAAAAAAATTCTAGTTTGGTACAAAATTCATACTCAAATAAAAAAAAAATCTATAAAAAAAATACATCCCATAATATCTCACATTTTTCTCTTTTCATTCACAACTCTATAGATGGATCTTTAATGCTCAATTCTTAAAAGGCATCTTAAATATATTGGGTGCACTAGAATAAACCTCCTAGTTGAGGATCAAAGGAATAGGGAATTTGGAGTTTGGAACTATGTTATAGTTTTGTCCTTAAAATGTTCTTCAGTTGATTAAGGGAATAAGGTATATATAAACTGACATTGGCCTTAACTACTAGGCCATGTGGGACTATATGCGCCAATGTTCTAGGATGACATCGCTTTAATTACCGCATTTAAGGTATTGTGCATTTTAAAGTTTGGAAGTCTATCACAATTTTGTCCTTAAAAAGGCACCTCAAAGGGTTAATGAATGAATGTGTATACAATCTGACTTTGACCTCAACTCCTAAGCGATGTGGGACTATATCGGGTGTACTGGAACAAGCCCCCCAGTCGAGGGCTACGGGAACGTGGTCCTGTAGACGAGGTTAATGTTCCGACCTTAAGTCTATTGGTATGATATCGCCAGGGCCAATTACTGCATCCGAAATATTATCTGCTTTGGAGCTCGGAACTCCGACACAGTTTTGTTCTTAAAAACATATTAGAAGGTTAAGAAAAAAAAGTATATTTAAACTGACATTGACCTCGACTTGTAAACAATATAAGACTATTAAATATATCAAAACAACTCTTTAAATCCAGTATAAAAATATCAATATTCCGACCTTAAGTATATTTACACTACATCACTAAAATCAATTAACATATTCAAAATATTATCTACTGAAAACTTGAAACTGAAAACTGTAATGATTTTAAAAAACTTTGAGACTTAGAACTTGCACGATTTTAAAAAATAGTGCACATCACATAAGGTCAAACTCACTATTTTTCAAAATCATATTAAAAAATTCATTTATCATTTCTACATGGATATCATTGGGTTTAAATTTCATAACAGAATAAAACATGACAATAAATCATCAATTCATAATATAAAAAGAATCAATATAGATTTCCTATAGTTAGGAATTATTACATAACTTTATATAGAGTCTTCGTAAAAGATTTGAGAAAGTGAGTCTCATTTAAAATTATTATTAAACTAAAAAAAGAGGCTAGTTATAAAAGAATAGCTCAACAACTTAAAAACTTTATTTTCCCAACAACAACCTCCAGCATGCATGGGATGAGAGAACGAGAAAAAAGAAGAATGGAACATATTTGAAAGGTCGTAACTCCAAAATGACGTTAAGTATTTATTTATTTTTTCTATCATGAAAAGAAAATGAAAATTAGTTTAAGAGGAGAGGGTGAGAAAGTAAGAGAAAGAATATATCTAGTAATTTGTTTTTATTATTTGGTTAAAGAGATCATTAATTAATCTATCAACATTTAGTATATCTCTACTTTCACTCTTTAACTCCTCATTTAAATCCAAGGCCAAACCCCAATAATCATATTTTAAGCAATTAAACCTTCTTATTATTTACTCTCTTATTTCATATTCATTGTTTTCATATATAATCACAATTAGTTAAACATATAACTAAGTTGACTAAAAACTTAATTTGTCATTATTCATAGTTAACCAATAAAAAATGCTATTGTAATAAATTTTTGGCTATTTGTTTTTCCCCCTCTAATTTTAAAACTCTTATTTTTATGGTTTTATATTCACATACTAGAAAATTTATAATATTGTTTCAAATTTTCAAACCCTTTCCTTTTATTTTTAATCTCAAACAATCACAACTATTAAGGAAGAGTCTTTTAAAATAAATTACCATACTAATACTAATTTTTGGGTAGTGAATATGTAATATTTTCATAACTATCAGCAAAAGTATATTAAACTAAAAAATGTTAACGGAGATCATATTGCCTAATAATTTTTTTATTTAGACGAAGATTATATCTGTCGTGTAATGGAAAAAATTTATGCTGTGTTTAAATTTTTTTGAACAATGATCAAAATATCGTAACTAAAAATCCAATATTTAATGACAACACCACCAACAAAAAAATAAAATTGAACACTGAATAGAAGATAACTTCTTTGAGTATATGTATTTTTTTTTTTTTTTCTAACGTGTTGACAAAGGAAATTGGGCGTGAGTGTACGACTCGCGAAGACCAGTCAATAGTAACACCGTAAGGGGATTCAGTCACTCCATTTCCATCCACAGTTAGCGATTGATGAATTTGGACCTTTGGTGACGTAAGCCAAAAACCCTTAAACGTTAAACCCTTTCCTTTCCAAACTCAGTGAGCGAGCGAGTGAGTGAGTTCGATTCTCTGCAAAACCCTAGCCTCGCGGGGTTCCAAAATTCCCCCTACGAGGCACCGCGATGGAGGAGCGGAATGAATCGCAAGACAACAGAGAACTCTACGCACTTCTCAACTTGTCTCCGGAATCTTCCGATGAAGAAATCCGCAGAGCGTATCGTCAATGGGCGCAAGCGTATCATCCCGATAAGTACCAAGCTCCTCACGTAAGCTTCCCTCTCTTTCCCTATGTTATTTCCTTTTCGTTTGCACTTTCTTCACTCGTTTTGTTCTCTTTCATCAGATGAAGGATATCGCTACCGAGAACTTTCAACGCATATGTGAAGCGTATGAGATTCTGTCAGATCCACAAAAGAGGCAAATATACGATATCTATGGTATGGAAGGTTTGACTTCTGGTTTGGAACTTGGTCCAAAGCTCAACGGAGTTGAAGAGATCAAGGCAGAGCTGGAGAGATTAAAGAAGATGAAGGAACGGGAAAAATTGGCGGCGCATTTTCTACCTTCTGGTACAATTATCGCCAATATGTCTTTGCCGAGCTATTTAGGCGGTGGTGGCCTCCTCCAAGGGTATTCCTCTTTTCATCATAGTTTTCCCTTTTTTTGTATCAATATGAATGTGTTGTTGAACAACCCCCGTGTTAACAGTTCAATTTGGAAAATGAGAAGCTTATTTTATTTTTTAATCGTATATTGCTAATGCCTAAAACGAAATAGTTTGATATAGAAATGGCTTGAATGATGTTGAGGCTCAATGTAAGCAGCGGTGGACAGAAAGTGGAGCGTTCTGAAGGACATCACTCCTTAGTTTCTTAATTTTTTATACAAGCATTTTCCTGAGTCCAGACGATGAAATATTAGTTGCATAATGCAATTTGTATGTTTGGCTACTGTTTGGTTTTTTATCTGATTGCTTGTTTTTTATTACATCTATGAGTATCAGAATGGCTATGACGAGTGAAATCCAGTCTCACTTATCCAAGCGCAATGCTTTTACAATTGCTGGTAATTTAGCAGTGAATGGAGGTGAAGGTGGTGGAGCTGCGAATGCTGTATTTAGGCATCAACTTTCGGAAGTTTCGTCAGTAGAGTTTGTGGCTTCAGTTGGTTTGCGTGCGCTAATTGGCGTGCAAACAACTCGGTAGGTAATTTGCACTCTGTAGATCAATCTGAATAGTGCTGCTTTACCCATTTTAGTGACCCTTTTTATGTTTCTTGTGATTCATATTCCAGTAACTTATCATCACACTCAACAGCAACAATGGGCGTAGCAATGTCTTTGAGAGATGGTTCATTGAATCTTTCAAATTTGTGGACCCGCCAACTGTCAGAAACAGCAAGTGGACATGTATGCTTCTCTGTAGTCTCTACCTCAAACTCTTCTCTCTTCAATGACACGGTAGCTAGTGCACATGGATGCAAACATGACTGGGAACTGAGATATACAGTTGTACATAACATGGTGTCAACATATATGGATCATCCAGTCAAGTATTATATTAAAATTTGTATAATGTTAACTTTTAAATCAAATACTTTTAATTAGGATTCAGATTTGTGGACATCAGTAGAGTTAGCAACTGTGTCTTACATTCTTTGAGAAATGCAAAATTATATTGTACAAGCAACTATTCTATCACAATTTGATTATCAAAACCCAAGGAATAGAGGAGTGATCTGTCTGTTATTGGTGGGGACATTTTTTTTTGAATTTGTACTAGAGATCCATAAAGCAGTTGTGTTGTGGTAGAACTTAGTCACAATTAACTAAATCACAAGAGCAACCAAAGTTGGGACCATTTGTTGGAAACAGCCTTAATTGCATTCCTTCCTAGCCTGCCTTAAATGCCATCTCTTTGGTCTTTGCCTTAATTGCAATCTCAAGGGTGGTGTCTTATTTCTACGTCGACTAGAGATATAGTTTAAATAGTGGTTATAATCTGTTTTTACCTTTCAAACCGGTTTTGTGAGATATATTTATTTTAAGAAATAGACTTTAAATATAACTTAACCTTGCAAAAATTGACTTGGAAGGTGAGGTTTATACCTACTTATATATTATAAATTAATCTCATATCTCTAATCGATGTAAGATCTTCAATACCTTTCCTTACGCCGAGACTATCCAACTCGTGCGTGAGAATAGATATTTTTGGATAGTCCGATAACAGTCCGACATGGAGTTACATGATATGTCCATCAAATCTCGTTAGGATAGGTTCTAAATAGCATGTGCCTAATATCAGCTTGGTAGTTCTAAGACTCTGCAGAAGTATTGAAAATAGCCTTAAAATTGGTTACCCTAACCTGCCTTAGTTGTGGAATTTCCTTAATTGCAACTTCGAGGGTGGCAGTTTAGTGCTACATCAACTATATGTATGAGTTAAATAGATCTCATAAAACTTGGGCAATAATTACTTTACAAGTTAATTTTACGTTGTTAAGTTAGATTTTAAGACCAATTTCTAAGACCATTTTACAGAACTGAATTGGTTTTTTTTTTTTTTTTTTTTTTTTTTAAAATTTTTTTTTTTTTTTTTTTTTTTTTTTTTTTTTTTTCTGGAAAATCTTCTATATTTTATCAGCTTTGTTCTCATCTGTGTTATAGATAGAGCTTAATTTGGGACCGCAATCATCTATAGCTGTTGGGTGGCAAAAGAAAGATCAGAGAAGATCTGCCTCTGGAGAATTGAAGGTACTTCTATGTTTTTCTGCATAATCAAGTCTGAGCTGGTAATTTTACTACCTTAATTTTCCCCTTCATAATCCATTGTTCTATACGCAAAAATTTAGAAAAAAGTTGACATGTGCTTCAATCATTTAAAAACAGTGCCTTGAATATTGGCAATTTTTATAAGACTTTTAAAATCCATCTTTTCCTATACTGAATTAACTCTTTCTCAACTCCTTTAGTTGGGCACAGGTTTGTTTGAAGCAGCAGTTCATTGTACTCATCGATTTTCTCCTAAATCTCTTGGCTGCATTGCGGGAAGAGTTGGGAGGTAGGCATACAAAATATTATTAGGTGTAAATTTTCTGGGTGTCATCTTCCTGCTTCTGGTTTTGATTTGGTTGCTAAATGCTCACAATTTCATATGATATTGTTGGGAAATGTTTTTGTAGTTGTATCTCGTGTTAGTATTTGATTACACATGTAGTGTAGATTCAAATCCTGACTCAGATGCCAACACTTCGTATGAATATTTCCTTTGCTTCTTCATTGTCTTGATGAGTGTATTCTAAAAAGATGAAACTATTGCCAATACTTGCGAATTATTTGAGAATTTATTTTAGGTTCATAGCTTATATATTAAATTAATAATCCAGCTTTTTTGTATCACATGAAGATCCATCTTCAACCCCACGGTTCTTGTGGGGAAATTGGAAAAGGCTTGGTTGTTCAATAGATTCTTTATTGTGTTTTTCTTGTTCAAAATTGAATTGGCAGTTAGTTCAGATTTTTGAATACGTGCTTTTTTAAGTTCCCTTTAGCACTGGATAACAAATGAAGTTTCTCAGCGCTATAATGATCATATCTCTTTTATTGTTTTACGTGTTTGGGATCTGTTTTCTTGTCCAGCAATGACATCTCATATGTATGGTCAAAGTATTTTTTATCGTGATTAGAACTGAATTGGTAGGACCAAGTCTAGACCTGTTACAGTTGGTTTTTTGAAGCAAGGGAGTATTATGGATGTACTATTGGTTCCAAATTTCTTTTTGTAAAATTAAATCAGTATTCCTTTTGTACGTGAATAGTAGAATCTCATATAATGCTAATTTTATCTGAACCTATATTATTTTATGAGTACTAGCTGATTGTGCATGATCACCAGAATAATTATCATTCATATATTCAGTTACCCATTGATAGTCAATGTCTTAATTTGTTCTGTTTTGACATTAAGCCACTTGTTCTTATAGTTCTTCCCTCGAAATTGAAGTTGGTGGTGGTAGGAAGTTATCGAAATTCAGCTCAGTACGGTGGTTGTATATAATAGGAATTCAGGTAATATAGTTAAAATTTTTTTATTGTTACTCAAGTTGTTTATATGTTGTGTCTTTTATTTTGCTTCTTGACAAAATCCTGTTATCCCAAAAGGTTTTCACTTTCAGGCGAGTGGTAAGTGAATAAATTTTTATATTTTTATAACTTGAAACGCACCCTTCTGCAACATTCTCTAGGTTTCAAGTGTGGACTCAACTCTAACTAGCTCATGCTTGCTTTCAAATTTATTCTTTTTATTTAAAAGAATGGGCATGCCAAGGATTGAATTTTAGATAACTCAAACAATAGTATCATCATAAACCAACTATCCCAAAATTTTTAAACTGTTAGGTGAAAGTATGTGAATGACCTCGTCGTAGTAGTCAATAATAGAGGAATCGGGCCATCCTACAAACGGTACAGCAGAGAGTGAACTGTGTGATGATACCTAATTTGATGTCCAAGTAGATTTATATTACAGAATGTACAGTATTAATATATTTATATATAGATATACTGAAAAAGAATTAAAAAATTCCTCAAATTAAAATCATATTCATGATGGTAACATCAAGCTTCATAACCAAAACAACAACACACATCAAATTATCGATTAAATCAAAGAAATCTAATAATGCAAATTTAGTTCTCTAAGTCTTTCGGGTGAGAGCAACTAAATATTCAATTAAAATCGAATTTAACCAGCTTCAAGGTTGGCCATCTCATTCTCATCTGCATTTTCATTGCATACTAGGCAGCACACACGAGGAAGGAAGGCTGTTCCAGCCAAAACTTCTAGAACTAGGCCTCCCATCTCTAAGGGAAAAGGACTTCAATTACAACATAAGAACAGTGATGGAGTGAACAAGAGAAAAAGAACTTAGCAGATGCCCAGTATGTAATTAGAAATTCATCTCTAAATGATTTTCATGTAGGAAGATTAAATGAAAAATGGAATTTCTATAGAATAAGCATTACACACGAACCTAAACATTTAATATAGTAGTTTGCATTAGATGTGCAGTCTCCCACATAAAAACATAAATAGTAAAGTAAACTCTTTGAATATAATATAATGTTTAAGCAAGTTCCAATTGGGACATAACTATTTAAAGAAGGCATAAATTTTGAAGGAAATCATGCTTTATTTCATTTAGTAATAAGCCAATCAACCAAACAACTTCACTATGAAATTTGGCGTTATGCATGGACTGATTTGTACGAGAAAAGATAAGTCAGTATTGGGATATGTAACAATTGTACTTAATAAGTACATGTGCTATTTTGGAAGGCCCATTTGCCATAAAATTTATTTTTGGATAAAATATATGAAGCGGTTCAAGAATTTACTTCCCCATGTAATGTTTCCTTGTACCTAAAGTTCAATGTTTGGTGAATCCCCCACTTTCTCATTACCTGTTGTATAAACTGGCTTATATTCTTTTCTAACCTTTTCAGGGTATTTCCTGGAAATTTGAACTCTATCGTGGGGGTCAGAAGATAATTCTCCCAGTAAGGACACTTAGTTCTTTATATGTTTGGTGATATATACTAAGTAAATTTCGGACTTTGACCTATATTTTTATATGTTTTGTGATATATACCAAGTAAATTTCGGACTTTGACCTATATTTAGATATACTATGTTTTCAATTATGAGGAGTCTTAGAAGATCTATGTATAAAGAAGTTTATAATTGCCTTCTTAGATTTAATAAGTGACAAGCATGCACTATATTTCATGAGATGGTTTTAGAGAAATAATCACTTAACTTTTTATAAGTTATCTCAGAAAGCTGACAAATAAATGCAATAATATTTCTAAAATGAACGAGAAACTGAGCCCAAACATTCACTTACTCTGTTCCTTTTTTTGGCAATATACACAACCCTTTTTATTAACACAGACACAAGTTTATCTTTAAAAAGTCATGTTTTTTTATATTGGTTGTATTACTTGGCTTTGATCTGGACTTTTGCTTTATTTTAGATTTTAAATGCCTCTAATCTTTGGTATGCATTTGACTTGAGCAACATGTTCTTGATTAGCAACTATTTAGATAATATATCTATTGTTAAAAACAAGTATCTTTGCAATTTAAATTAGTTTGTTTGACTTCTTTGCAACATATATGGGCTTTTACTTGCAGATTTTGCTGACAAGGCATCTTAACCCTGTGTTTGCTACTGGAGCATTTGTCATTCCTGCATCTCTTTACTTTGTTCTAAAGGTGAATTCAGTTTAACCTCACATCAATAATCAATTTCTTTTATCAAAGTGCTTTCTGCTATTTTATTTTTGTGAAGACTCCTCACCTTTAACCATAAGTATCTGCACACAGTTTATTGTTAGTATGCCAATGAAGAGGAAAAAAATTAGCGGTAATTTGCTTTCCTCTCAATCTGATTGATGCTAGCTCCTTCGGATTGCTTAGTTTCCCCTTGTTCCATGATTTGAAATAAGCCATCATTATATGGTAGGGTCATACGTGCAAATTCTACTCAGTTTTGTGATGAACATTTAGAATAGATGTTATTTGTAAACATAAAAGTACACCATATTTATAACAGTGGTTAATATGTTAAAATTGTGGGTTATTTGGAGTTTTGCTCTGAAAACAAAGTACAAAACTACAGTAGTACTATGGTTGCGAGTTCTCAGTGGGGAACAATAATGTACAAAATCAGCTTCATCAAAGGATATAAACTATTTTTAGTACTTTTGTGTTAGAACTCTAATTGTGAAGTGGGGTCCAAATGAGTTGTTATCACAAGTAGTGGATGGTAGCCATGGCACTGAGCCAAAAAACCGCCATGTACAAATGGTGGGCGGGATGGTGGCCTGTGGTGATGGCGGACAAAACATTAATATACATGCATAAAAAGTAAAAGCAAAAGACAGCAAACATGAATAAAAAACAACATAACCATAGTACTTACCACTAAGCCAAAAGCTGTAACAGAAAGTTAGAGTGCAATTCTTTCTACTTAAAAACCTAACAACTTTCTACTTAAAAACCTAACATTTCAAACACCGTGATTTGATTGTGACTTAGTCCACCTGACCTTCGTTACAGGACAATTGATGTCATCTACAACAATCTCCTCTTTAACAACTATTTCATTGCAAATTGCATTCGTGATCTTGACTTTAATACCAATTGTTAGATCAAATGCTTACTGTTAGGGCAAAGGCTATAGTTGGGTGTAACTCTTTCTGCCTAAGAGCTTAAGTATCCAAACATTGGAATTCGATTTTGACTTGACTCATCTAACTTCTGGCATGAGACAATTGATGTGACTTGCAAAATATTCTTTTAATGACAGAGAATTGGGAACATCGTTATTATATTTTTTTTAAATGGAAAAAGAATGACTCTGAAAGTGTCGAAAAACTATTAAATTCTTAAATTTTGAAAAAGCACAAACATGAAACAAATTAAAAGCAACTACATTGACTTTCCAACTTCCAAAAAAGTTGTCATAAAAAAAGTTCTATGATCAAAACCTGTCTGCTCATTAAACTGTGTTCGAGCCATGTCTCGTATGTTGAAGCCGTAAGAAAATGTTTATTTAATTTGACACTTTCAACAGAGTGTTTGACACATTTCATAAACATGTCAGTGTTAGACAGAGGTCTCACAATTGAAGAGCTGTGTCCGTACTTAATAGCTAGCAGGCTACCAGTGGCTCTGCATGGGTGACTCAACTGTTTTAACACGTTTTAAATAAATAAATAAATAATGTAATGCACATTAATTTATTAAAGTCATCGGTGTAAGATGAAAATAAAATTTATTTGGTTTCTTGAACAGTTTGGTGATATTTCCCTCATCTTTTGTCGTTATATTTGTGTTGTGTTTGCAGAAGTTTCTTATTAAACCTTATTACCTTAGGAGGAGTAAGCAGAAGGCTCTGGATGAGGAGAAGGCAAGTTCTGCTCAGGTACGGGTGATCAATGTGCCTAAAACAGTGACATTGAATTCTATTATTCCTCCAAATCGTTGTTGTTTCTTATTTGCAACTGTTACTTTCCTCATCAAAAATCTTATAATTTATTCACTGTGATTCGAATGATCATATTATTCTCTTTTAATAATTCCAGATCTGCTTCTTGTCAATGTATGGCAAACTTGTGTGACTGTATGGGGGCTCCTCAACCCACCCTCACCCTAATAATCTTAAGTTCCACCCAAGGGTTGAACTTGAAACTGTCCATTGTGATGTCTGAAGATTATTTTTGTTTAACCATTGATTATGGAGAATCCTTTATGATTTTATCAATTTGATATGTGGATTCGTAGATGGTTGCAACCTGCAATTATCATCCAGTTACTCCTTTGTAAGTGAGTGCAGCTATGAATTTTTAGGCAGTATTTGGCATGTTATCCGTTTGACATTGTTATGTAAGATAATACTTGTAACTTACACGTATGATACCTAGAATCCCTGCATTTCTCTATTATCCCTTCCTTGCAGTATGACTGGGGGATCCAATGTAGTGGTTTTGTTTAATATCCAAGTTTGATTTGCAAGTCTTCAATAATTTTCAATTGTTACATAAACGTAGGCCCTTGAGTTCAGTTTATATCATAGTTCATACGCAAATATCTTGCACGAGTCCAAAATACCTGCGGAATTAGGGTTCTATTTCACCATGTGCCTTCTTGTAATTCTCAGTAGTGATTTTCAAATATCATATTCGCGATCTCCGTCATTTCCTCGTTTAAGAATGTCCGCACGTAATAAAGTTCTAATTCATAGAATGAGATTGTCTTTGGAGGTTCATGTCCATATTTCTAATGAAGTATGTTGAATATCCTGGTTAATTCATCTCTCCTCCCCTGGGGAAAACACCATGCAGGTTAAGGAAGCGATGGCTGCAGCAGAGAAAGCTCAGAAATTACAACAAAATGTGGCTAATAGGAAAAGAAACAAGCAATTAGAAACAGGTGGACTGGTTATTATGAGGGCACTTTATGGAAATCAGATAGTTTTGAACAACTTAAAGTCATCAAGTGGAAGTTTTGAATCAACTTCTGATGTCATTGATGTTACGATACCCCTGAATTTTCTTGTTAATGATTCTGGCCAACTCAAGGTAATGTTTCCTTTTCATGGTGCAAGTTCTCACAAAATTATTCTAGTTAGCTTGCGAGGTCTGACAAATTCTTGTCTCTGCAAACTTATCCATATGAATGCAAATTTGCAGTAAATATGGGATAAGGATAAGATACAGCATGCTTCTTTGGTCGAACAGTAATAGAAACTAAGTGATAGGGTGATATGTTTCTCTTTAATGAATTGTACCAAAATTCTGAACTGAGTTTTACATTAAAGAGTCTCAGGGTCCAAGGATGCCTGGTACTTATAGTTTATATACAATGGTAGTCATAAGTCCCTCTTCTATTAACTCCCTAACTAACAAATCTCTCTAACTACCCTAACCACCTGCTTTACTAACCTGACTCCCCAGTAATCATCACCCTTTACATCTCACTGATTAATTTGTTTCCTAGAACAGACCTAATGTATTTGTTAATAATGTGATTATTAAAATAGCTTTGGAATCTTAGACTATTAATCAACAAGGCACCCTTCTCTTTTAGTCCATGGAAGCTCCAGAATCCTAGTTAAAAGGTCAAACGAGGGAGAACTTATTCAAAATTTAATCCTATAATTTCAGTTTACAAGCAAGCTGAAAGAAGCAACTAATTTATGTATTTAATGTTGAATATTGATTTAGCCTTTACTGATTAAGAAAATATCGATTTATGTATTTAATTAATTTTTTTTTTGCGAGTATACTGTGACTTGTGAACAATCTAATATAGCTTAAGTTTTCATAAATTAATGTTGCACTGCTGAAGAAAAGTGGCTTTACCAAAAATAAGTCTTTTGAAATAAATGCATGGTTTACTTGTCGAGACGGTTTCTCTTTTTAATTAGATGATAAATGTCCTATTTTTGATGCAGCTTCATGAAGGTGTGAAAAAATCAGGCATTATGGGTTTCTGTGATCCATGTCCAGGAAGACCTAAAGAATTGTATGTAGAGTACGTTTATGCTGGCAATCAATATCAGGTATTACCAGTTGCTTGTTACAATTCAAAATTTTGTTATAAACCTCTCGCAACTGGTTGATCCAAGAGCTAATTCAAAATTTGAAACAGGTTTGGGTTGGTGATTATGAAGAACTAGAGATCCCTAAGGGCAGCCACAGGATATAAAGGATTATCATTTACACATCAATATTCCATTGTAACCTCTTGCAGTTTTGCCTGTTTTACATGCTTGAGGTATATACTGTCGGAGGGAATTAGAAGAGGTACTTTTACAATTTTTGGGCCAGTGGTACCGTCCTAATTTTTTAATCTTTTATTTTTCTCATAATTGCTACCCCTAAATTGCATGAAATAAGGACAACTTAGGAGTTGCGTTGTGCTACTACTATTAACTCTGCTGCTGGATACCAATTTTGGTTGGTTAGTCATAATCTTTTTATCGTTGATTCGTTGCCCCTTCACATAAAGCTTCTATGAGGGCAACAGTTGTAGGAGTTGGTACACGATAATGCAATCAAGTTGTCATTGGGTTTGCAATTTGAAGATAGTAATTCACTTTATGTGACAATAGCGTCTGCTAATAAAATTTAGCGCCTAAACGTTTTACTTTTTGCACCCTTGTGCTTTTCTTTTGCGGCTCCATATATATGGATATTTTCGCTTTGTTCTTCTGATATATGTAAAAATGAACTTATAGATTGTCGAATTTGGTAGTTATTTTTCACATGAAAAAAAAAGAATTTGTAATTTGAAAGTTATACAATTATTTAGATTATGCAGTTTTAGATTGTGTAATTTAAAAGTCATTTTGTACATTAAAAAATTCTTTTGAATTACATAATTTGAAGGTTTTTATTTTTAAATTGTGTCATTCATATATTATTTTTTATATAAAAAAAAGTTTTTGAATTATATGATTTAGAAGTTATTTTATCATATAAAAACTTTTAACATGAATAATTTAGGAATTTTTTTAGTTTATTTAATTTGAAAGCCATTTTTATTTTTTAATTTTTGGATTACATTTGAAGTATCTTTCGAAATATATAATATAAAATACTTTATTCATTGAATTTATCTATGACAGAGCATATAGTTAAAGGTGACAATGACAATATGGGAAGACAACAGTAACAAGGACAGTTTAGTCTTTTAACTGTCTTTACTTAAAATATATGGAAATTATGGGAGTGTGGAAAGATATAGCGTATTTATTGATGTGTAGCTGGCCCAATTTAATGCTCAGATGGCTGTCTCACGCAACTTCCAGTTGACTAGGAGTGCCAGTTAATTAAGGATTTAATACTTTATAGCTAAAAAAAAGTAAAAATTGGAAGTATTTGCCGTAGTTATTACTATTAAAAAATTGGTAATAATGAGTTTTTATGGATATTTGTATTCGAAATGTCAAATAAGCTAACTTTAAGCCTGAGTTTATTTAACAAATTGGAATTGTTTTCAAGTTTTTTTCCTCCTTAGGTCCATTATCACTATAGTATAATTAGGGTGTAATTATTTCGTTCATTTTTTTGCCGTGGACGTTTAAGGTTAGGTTAAACATATTTTAAAATTTAGCATTTTAGCTTTTTGTGAAAAAAGTATTTTGGAAGATAGGATACTTCTGTCTCTTGTTCTTGGGTAATTTTTAAGTTAAATATGAAAATATTACAGTTTTATTTAATTTAATATTTAACCTTAAAATATATTTCAAATTAATAAAAAGAGGAGAAACGCCCGCTTCCCGACTGACATGTAATCTATTGTAGGTGATTTAAAATTTATTTTTTTAATTGAAAATCGTGATTGATTTCGTAGTTCTAAAAGTACAGTAGGTTTTAAAATTGGTCAAAGAACCTATTCAAAATACATGTAAAAATTTGTTTTGATTGATATTTCTTATTCTTTGTTTCACAATTAATTTTACATTTAATATAAAACATTTTTTAAATTAAATTAGATTTAATAAAAGATGAATAAAATAATTTGTATATATATAATGATGTCTTTCAATCATTTTTAATATTACTTTTATTTCTCAATTTAATGATTCAATTTGAATACTATTTTTTAAATAGCTATAATTTATTTTTTAAATGCCATGTTTATCTTTAGTGACAAAATCACGGCATTTGTTATACTGAAAAATAAATCACATTGTAGTCAGTTAAATTAATTTGTCACAGGGGTCAGGTAGATGAAGTAAATTTTGAAAAATGTATTCAATTTCTACATAAAAAAAATACTAAAATTAAACTACAAAAATCTAATATATTCTTTAGTTAATTGAAGGATTGAAAGATGCTGATTATCTTTTCTACGGATTATACATATTTGTTTCCGCTCTGAAATCGGGAAGAGTGACAACGTTAGGGCAAAATAATGGCGGGAGCTACTCCGTCCTGTGTTTTCTGTTCGATTGCCGCCAAATCCACCTCTGACAATGCTCTTCTTCATTCCGTTCGTCTCTCTCTCTCTCTCTCTCTCTCTCTCTCTCTCTTTCTCTCTCTTCATTTTTAGTTTATGTTTCCATTCTGATTCAGTTCATTATCTGAAATTACAGGACGATAAGGTTGTAGCATTTCAGGACATTAATCCTTCCGCTTTCAGGTTCTCATAATGCGTCGATATTTTAATTTCCAATCTTAATTAGTGGAGAGAACAATTTCGATTCGCTTCGCCAATTTCACGATTGACTAATTTTTCAAATGTTTATCTGTTTTTTTGACATTTAATTGAGATGACTGATTTGAACCTCTTAACTTTTAGACATTACTTGGTAGTTCCTGTGGCGCACATTCCTACTGTTAAAGATCTTCAGAGAAAAGCTGATGACCATTCTTTGGGTAAACAAACTCGTGGCTGGAGCCAGTTCAGATTTTAAAATTTATGTATGTGTGTGTTCAATTCTGCATATTCGAATTTCATGATTGGCTATTTTATTCAGTGAGTCACATGTTAGAGGTGGGGAAAACGTTATTACATAGAGATGCGCCTCAGGCCCAGCAGTACAGGTATTTTGTTGTGTACAATTTACAAGAAATTTGGACACGTTTGTTATTTTCTGCTGTGTTATTGGATTCATCCTCGATGGTGATTTGAATTACAATTTCTCCCACTTATCGTTACTTGGATTTCTAATCCTATAATTTGCTTGCATTTTGATTGGATCATATGCTTTTAACAGGAATTGTATTCTGTTATTTTTTATCAAGAAGAAATGTTTCTATTTGTCAAAATTACTGGCTCTACTCAATTGGCTTCACTTTTTTGTGCTGCAATAAAATATTGACTGTTTTATCTTTGTCCATGAAGCATGGTAATTTAACTTTACCTTCATGGAATATGGGTCAATCACCGTATGATTGTTTTAACAAGATTTTTAGCTTTGAACATGCTAACGAGACCTGGATTGCTACAAATACATTCTTAAAAAGTGGATGTAGGTCTATTTCAATCATATAATACCAACTTGGAAGAAGAGGTTTATATATATATATATATATATATATATAATTTAGTTATACTCTTCGTCCGCGTGGACCTCCAACATAAACAAATTACTTCTTGAATTTTGATCTGAAGTTAATTGTTGTACTTGAACAAAACATGGCAATGTGATTATTTATGTCACGATTTTTGGACAGATTTGGCTTTCATCAGCCTCCACTGAACAGTGTTAACCACTTACACCTCCATTGTTTGGCGCTACCATATACACCCAGGTACCAGTTAATCTTTATGGTTACTGCGTATTTAAGCTTGTCATGAATGCTGTATGTGGATACTTGAACTTGCTACTTCATGAGCTCAGATGGCGATCAATAAAATACTTATCTTTTGGACCACTTGGCTTCATTGAAGCGGAGAAGTTTCTGGAAAAGATAAAGCCATTGTCCACATTTCAATGAAGAGTGTAAGGGTCCGTTTGATTTCCAGTTACTCCAATGTTATAATGCTTTCTGATTGAAGATCAAGGAGGGTCCAGATTAATTCACTTCCAAATAGTTTGCAGGTAAAACAATCATATTCTAGATAACTTTAAATTACTGCTTATATTATGTGTCTTTTCCATTTTTCCAGATAGATGCTAGATAGATTGGATGTCATTCAAACTTACCTGTGATAGGTTTTATGACAAGCAAAGTTTGTAGTGATCCTGATCTGTTGATCATGATGCCTGATATGATATCTTGACCTTCTTATGGTGAACAATAATAATGGTCACTGCTATACATTGAAACATTATCCCTACTGACAGATTTTGAGCATAACAGCCTGACGCCGTTGTTGGAACTTCAGGATATTGTTGTGGTGAGTTTAGTGATTACCATATTGTGATAGTACTAGCTTAGGCAAATTTCTTTGGCTTTCTACAAGGACCTGGGAAGACTTGAGAGAGGAAGACACATCTTGGTCTTTTATTTACCAGCAGTTCTTTATTCTTTTCATACGACCAAGAAGTGACTGTATCAACGAGCTGGGTTTTAAGTTTGTGATTCAGAATCTAAGGGAATTTGATAATTGGGGATGTCCAATATGGCTTACAATATTATGCATGATACTTCCGCAATTTGAGAAGAAAAAAATTATTGAGCCAGATTCTGTCATTTAAAAAAAAATTTGTAAAATCTCGAATCACTTAAAAGAGTAAGCAATTTTTATGGAAAAAGATTATATACCGAGTCTAAAGGCAGGTTTGTGTGAGGGATTGAGTAAAAAGACGAAAATTTCCCAGTTTGAATGCCGGACAACCACAACCAGAAGAGAAGGTCAACTATATTACTTATTTTTGTTAAAACATTTTTTAAAAGCTATCTCATTTTTTTCCTTTAAAAAATTATTCTAAATACACGCATAAGTACTTCTTAAAAACGTTAATCATTACTTTACCAAAAAACGATGCTAATTAATAAAATTTGACGCACGTTTGTTCTATCTTGTGTCCACAGCTTTCTGTGCTTTTACGCCAAAACTGCAACATGGATACGTGAAAATACAAATATTGAAACTTGGATGGTTTTTTCTGCACCTCCATGCTTTCTTCCTACACCTTAATAATTTGAAAAGTACTAAAAGATCTTTTTAAAATTTGTATTACAGATTATATAATTTTAAAAATATAAATTTTTATATTTTAGATTGTGTACAATTTTTTTTTATTTTGAATTATGTAATCTAGAATATATTTTTTATATTCTAGATTTGAAATACAATATTCAAAATATGAGAAGGTGAAAAAGGGTAAAGCTGAGAAGATGAAGAAAATAAATAGGATAAAATGATATTTTTGTTTCTTCTAAAAGTCCTGGAAGAGGGTATGGAGGTGCAGGCAGAAGTCGTTTGAAACTTGTTTAACGTAAATGAACAGAAACATATGGACAGATTGAATATGCAAAAATTGTTGAACCATAATATACAAAATTGTTGGGTAAAAGCTGGGAAGCATATTGCACATAACAGAAAAATAATGGACATGGTAGTGAAACTGTGAAAGGCTTCAATGCGTGTATAATCTTGGCAGAATTGAATGCAGTTCGTATATTGAATGCTTTGCCAGAACATTCACGTAAATATTTTGAATAGCAATGACTAATAAGACAAAATATCTGTGCCAAAATATCTTATGGTGCCCCCCAACTTCAAAAAGTAGAAGGATGGATTCACAAGAAGACATCAAATAATCAATTTATCCATGATGAATTCCAAAATAGACGGGTACGCCAACAGCTGTAAAATAGAAATTGAAGAAAACTTTAAGAAAAGTTCAGAAGTTATTAAATTTTGTGGTTGCGAGGAATCAAGAATATAAATAATCCACACCACCAAGAAACTTTAGCTAAAACATTTCATTAGGGCATAGTATGTTGTTTTCTGCTAATGAATGAATGAAACCAGCAAGGCAAAAGGATTTGGCCCATATATTTAATCAGCATTACTTAAAAAGTTAGAATTTATTATGTACATGAGTTGGATTTTCTGGGATTGGCCTACAAAATAATGAATTGTTAATAGCTTCTGACTTTCTATATATTCACCAACATTGACGAATTTCTTTGTGTTTCCTTTTTGGTCGTCACCTACTACGAATGGAAGCATTATAATTTATAATTCCTATACGGTCCTCATTTCCCTATTAATGCAACTTCTTTCTTGGGATTGGTCTACCATCCTTTAGGCACAACATCAATAGTTGCATTGCAGCCAATCTTATGTTACTTTGTTGACCCTATTCATGATCACAGAATAAAGATAATTAGTTCTTTTCGTTAATGTGTCTACAAAATTCAACCACAAAGAATGCAAGTTATATATTTATGTGTCACCCAAACTTCGGTGGAACCAAGCATGAGGAGTTTCAGCGACGGAAAACTATATTATTTTGCAAGTTTGGAGACAAATAATTGGTGATACCGACCCAAATAGTTATCATCCACTAATGACATGAAAGCGACTTCCGAACAGGTTGCAACTTTGACAGCTTGGAGTAGGAGAAGGGTTTATCTTTATCTTATTGCATCTGGTGAGTATCTACATAACTAATGCTTGTTAGTTATATAATTAAATTGTTTTGTGAATGGTGAATTTGTGACATATTTTTAATTATCTTATTTTACCACTTTCCTTGTCACCGGAGCATTTTGACTAATTAAAAATTCATTTAAATATGATTTTAAAGTAATTACTATGTGAGCTAATAACTTATAGTTGTACGATAATATATAATTAGATGATAGTGTGAAAGAGTTTCACTGTTGAAAGGGCTCGGTTGAAATATAGAAAGGAGAAGAAAGAACAGATGAGGCAAATTTCTGATACTGGTTTAATATTTTTTTTTAATTCTTAAAATAATACATTTCTTTATTTATTTTCGGATATGGTAAAATAATACATTTTTTTATTTATTTTCGGATATGGTAAATTGTAAAAGACACTATATCATTATAAAGAAATTGTGGTCCTATTTTACCATTTAACATAAAGATTAAATGAAATCATGAAAAAAGGACACCATCTTAATTTACAATTTACTAGATGAAATTATGTAGCTAAAATTTCAATTAATGAGTTAAATTAATATGGTGAGAATACTGTAGGATCTTAAGGTGGTTAATATTCTTCCCCCATTTCTCTTATATTTTGTTTGACATTGTAGACACGTGTGATGTATTGCTAATATGCAACTAAAATAAATGCACATTATAAAAGTGATTTTATTTATTGATAAAAATGATTGAAATTAAATTGAAACAAATGTGAAGTTAATTTGAAATTAAACAATAATGGTTGAGAAGATTATTGTTTAAATTAAAATAAAAAAATGATATTAGTATGAGATTTCTATATTGAATTAAATTAAAAGTAAGTTTGATTTTGAAAAGAAAAATTAAATTAAATTAAAATTTAGTAATAAAATATATTTATCAAAATTAAGTTTAAGTTTAATATTTGAATTTAGTTACTAATATAAAAATAATTTAAAATGAAATTAAGATTAACAATAAATTTAGAATGAAAAATTTGAAAATATTACATAATTTTTTAAATAAATTTATTGTTAGTTTTTAAATTATATTTATTACTAACTAAATCTATTTCATATATTAATAACTAAATTCATAGCATGTAACTTTTCTTCTCAGTAACCACTCTTCTATTCAAATTAAATTAAATTTTTTGCATTTATTTTAGTTACACATTAGCAATAGATCAATCGTGTCAAATAAAACAGAAGAAAAATGGGATGGAGAATATTAACCCTACTAAAATTGTAGACACTAGTCAATTAAGATGGTGTCCTCTTTTCACAGTTTCATTTAGTTTTATATTAAATAGTAGAATAAGGTCACTATTTCTTTACAATGATATCGTGTCTCCTATGCACGATTTACCCATATCCAGAAATAAATAAAAAATTGTACCATTTCAGGAATTTCAAAAAAAATTTACACTAGTTTGAGAAATTTGCCAATAAATGAAGATAAGTTGATGATGAAAATATTAAACTTAGCATGTAAAATTATTAGTCTATTATTTATTGATAAATCTCATAACTAGCCATCGAATACTTAAAATCAAAAAATTATACAGTAGAAGTTATATATGGTGTTTTTAGATAGGTTTACAAGATTTTCGATCTTTGTTGTAGTTTTCGGTGGTATTAGACGTAGCTTTTGATCTTGGGTTCGCTCCTTGATTTTTAGTGGGAGTGGGAGGATACCTATAAAAGGTACTCCAATATCAAAATCAGTATATGGATGTTGGATTGATAATTTAAGGAATTGAATTTTTCTATCTTAGCTTGACTCGTTTTCATTGTATCTATAGGAGTCAAAACTGTACGGAAATATTAATTGATAGATATTTTAGGACATAATAACTTTTGATAGTCTACTACTATCCGTAATTGTATGATAAGCTGACACCACTATATCATGTTGTGGCCGAATATATAGTGGTCAAGGTCGCTTACCATTCGGCTTTAACAATACGTTATTCTATACGTGGTGATATATATGAAACTTTATCATTTAGTTAATTTTGTCTCATTTTTATACTATCCTAATTATTTAACACAATTATGAATGTAAAAATATTATGCTTATTCTTACATGACACTCCCTTTTAAAAATTCATTAATTTCTTAAATTATATTCACAAAAATTTAATAGTTAAGTCGTGATGCTAACCATAATTTGTAATTATATAAAAGTATAAAACTATATATGACCATTAATACCATAAAATAAATATTACCAGCTTAACTTATTTCAAATCCTTATCATACAGAGTTTTATACATTTAAGCATTTTATTAATATTAATAATATTTCTTCATTTTATAATATTTATATTTTGAATTATTTTCTCTTTTTATCTTTTTAGATGTGCGCTAAATAGTATATAAAAAAAGTCATCCTTTTACTTGGTAGTACCCAATTAAAAAATAAGTATAAATTATATTATATTTGTGGATTTCTATCAGGATCCAATAAATACTTATTAACTTTTTTTTGCAAATAATAAATATAAAATTTGAAAATATTTTTTAAAATATAAACTCAAAAAATTTTATATTAATGTACAATCTAAATGAAACTGCACCATAAAATATTAATACAAATGAAATATTTAAAAAAGCTATAATACAAATAAAATTAAGGTTAAATAATTTTAATTCTCCACATATAAATAAAAAAATATAAAATCAAAGTCTAAATAAACATTCCATTCTTAATTTTTTATGATAATTTTATTTTGAGAAATCCATTCTAAACAAATATATAAATAAAAATGACTAACCATTAATATATATAAATATTATAATAATCATACTCTCTGACAATATTAAATGTATATACTTATTTTTTATTAAAATTACTCATTTTATGTCTGTTTCGATCTTCCTTTTTCCAAATATGTAAAGAAATTTTGTCATCATGCTACCAGACAATAATATCCACCCATCATTTTCATTTATGGCCACACAAAAATGAGAAAAGAAGTACTATTCAAAGAAAAAGTAATTTTGACTAAGCAGTATACATTGTTAGGTTAATATTTACATCCAAATTATTGTTCGAAATTGACTTTGACAACTGCTTTGAATCTCTGACATGTTTTTGTTTCAGTTAGTCAATTCATGATTAACATCTTTATTTTCCAATATAATATTTTCTTTAAAAAAAATCCAACACTATAACTTCTTTTAAAAAAATTCCAACACATAATTTCAAACCGAGTGAAAACTTAATATATCATAACACTAAAACTTAGTTAAAAATATATTTTATAAATATGTAACTATTTATTAAGTATATAAAAAATAATATTATTTCACAGTTATAAAAGGATGGAATGATATCTATGTTTTACTACAAGTTTCATATCTAAATAAGGTTTAGATCGAATACTAAATAGAATAAAAATATACTAAATTTATGGATAAGTATTAGGAAAAATTAATATTATCGATAAATATATTTTTCTTTTAAGGAAGTGTAATTTTATTAAAAAAACATTAGTTTTATTAAAAAATATTAGACAAAGTTGAGAAGAATCAGTTTTGTTGAAAATACAAGGTGGAGAAGTGTCGATATTGTAAAGAAGAGCTGAAGACTTAAAATTATTAATTTTGTTGAGAAGATAAGACCGAAAACACCTCAACAAAATCATGTACAGTGTTTACTTAATCAATTAAATAATAACAAATATCTAAAAATAATCATCATGATTAAAGAAAGATTAAGAATTACATAGCTTTATCTCCAAAACTCCTTCAAGTAAAAGTCTATTAAAAATAGTATAAATAGATAACTACTTTCAAGATATTCAAAACTGATACTATTACTTATATCGTCTACACACTAACTTAAGTGTCATAGTATATTAGCAGGTAACTCTACCTACAAGATCGATACCCTTAAGATCAATAAGCTAGCATGAATCGAAGAATTTCAAATATAAAAAATAATCCTGAAAAAATATATTGATTTATAAATATCATATAACTTTGTAAGAAGTATTCGTGTTGATTTTTTTATTTTTTTTTTAGATTTACCAATGTGATATTTTTTAAGAATAATTTATTAATATATTTTATATGGAGATTAATTCTAACTAAATTATTTTGTATTATCTTAATGATTAGAAATAAGAATAGTAAAGTTATTTTTAAAAATAAATAAAAATTTAAAAGTACACACTAAAAAAAGAGATTTAAAAGTGAATGGATATATCTTTAACCTTCAATTAGGAGATTTGTTTGACTTTATCTAAAAATTTTATATAATTTAAAAGTGTAAATCAGAAGCAATTTATATATACTTTTTTTACAACCTCCTGAAGTAATTTTTAAGGATAGAATTATTGAACTTTAAAACAAATAATATCTTATGATGATCTCAATAGACATTAAAATCAAAATATAAATACTATTTCTTACAAAATTCGATATGGTCCTTATTTGTCACAAAAAATCCCGTATCAGTTACAAATCAAGACTAATGACATTTATATACATCCCTACTCTTTTAATTTCTATTAAAATATTTTAAAGAAATAATGGTATAAAATGAATAATACATCAGATTTGGTCTGACACCATACTTCACTATTTAACAATTATTTATATTGAAATAGTTTAATTTAAAAAATATTAACAATATTATGAGTGTATCAATTTTAAAATATTACAAAAATTATTCTAATATTAAAATTATTATTCTAAATTGATAAAATATTATAAAATAAATTTAAATCTAATTTATTTTTATAAAATCGATGTGTAAAGTAATGATTGTTTTCGTTATTTGTATATTATGAATTGGTTTAGATTTTAACACACTCTTCTAATACTCTCAACTTATTCGTAATAGATATTTATAAAAAAAATTGATATTAATTTTTTTATAAAAGTATAATATCTATATTCTTTAAAATAAAACTTAACATAATTTTCAACGTAACACAAAAATTAAATGTTTAATTTTATTTAGCATATTTTTAGTCACAACACATTCTAACTTTTATCCATTACTTTAGAATGTTACTCACACTGCTCTAATTTTAATTTACATGTAATTCATATATAGTATTAATCATTAATTTAAATTTAAATAATTAAGTAGAAAAAAGAATCCAAAATCAGGTTGACGTTGATTTCTTCAAAGTTTTGCATTCAATAATTAACATTGAGGTTGATTTCCTTTGGCACGTTTCTTTTTTTCTTTGTCGTGCCTTCTGTCTTTATCCGTTTTAACTCTAAATTCAATAAATTCGTTGATTGAAAGCTATGTAACAGGACTGGACCAGAAAATGCTACGTAATCCTCTCAAAAATTTATATAATAAATTTATATAACTTACATAATTAAGGTTTTATACTTTTGATAAACGAGCAACAACACTTACTAAAAAATAATCTTAATATTAATACGTACCTTTTGTTTTATTTTAAATGAATAGTTGAGATTGTTTAGATGACAAGTGTAATCTATTTTCTTATAAATAATAAAGTAACATCTTTATAGTAAAATGTGCTCTACGTAAATGACGCTTATGTTGTAAGTTTATCTAATCCTCTTCATTAATATATAAATAAATAAAAGTAATAATAACAATGGAAAGACACTAGAGGAGTAAAATATCCCTACATGATTTGCATGTGAACTTTAAACATAGAGGAAAATTTATTTCCCAAATTTCTTGGATTTAAACAATTCAAAAGAAACTATCTTGCATATTTGAAAACATAGGTAAAAAATATCAAATAGTTTTTAAATCCCAAAAAATATCAACTAACATATTATTTATAAATTTTCATCCATAAGAAATTTGATATTAAAAAAAAAAAATCTTGTGTGTATGCAAAATAATTTTCTTATGCTTTTAAAGTTTCATGAGAAAAATCACATAACATTTCAGATATCCTATTGACGAGTAAGAAAATTATACAATAAATATTAAGCATGCCAAAACTAATAATATACACAAATGAGGAAACAAAGAAAAAAAAAAGATTGAAACATACGTTTATTTGTACTTTTCGACTTTTCTTTTTAGCCAATGTTTTAAGGATGAGAGATAATTGTATTATAAATGTAATTAAATATTAAGCATGCCAAAACTAATAATATACACAAATGAGGAAACAAAGAAAAAAAAAAAGATTGCAACATACGTTTTATTTGTATCTTTCGATTTTTCTTTTTAGCCAATGTTTTAAGGATGAGAGATAATTGTATTATAAATGTCATTAATCCTAGATCATATTTTCAAAAGAATTTTACTATTTTTATCCTATTAAATTAAAGTATATTCCTATTTTTGATAAAATATATTTATAAAATATTTTTATAATTGTTTAATACTAAAAATGGTACTAGAAGAATTATTATAAATAATATAATTAACATTTTCTACCTTCAAAATACACAACAATACTCTTCAAATTTAATTCAATTTTATTGGAACTTTGTGTGCTTATTTAGTTTTTAACCCCTTTAAATATCGAATTAATGCGGAGGATAATCTGAAAAAAAATTCTTTTTAGATAGAGTATAAATTTCTTAAACGTGAATACTCAATTTTACTTTCCAAAAGATAAACTATAAAACTAAGTTTCCCAAAAGAAATACAAGCACCGTCCTATAAATAATTTATAATCAATGTTTAAAACCTCAAATTTAGAATGGACTTGATCTGGATAGACTCTGTGGTTTACTAATTGGATTAATGAATTAGTGGCTAATCACTCTTATTAGTTTGCAATGTAAGATTCCACAGTGAAGCTTAAGGATGAGGAGGACTAGGTAGGAGTATTATTAGGAAGGGGTCTAATCTCATTAATATGTTGGAAAAAGATTGATGCCCACTTCATGCTATTAACACCTCAAGAAATCAGACGAAACAAACCAAGAGACAAAATTGAGCACATTTATCAAGTTAGAATTCGGTAGAAAACGATAATTTTATCAGAATTTTTCCAGAAAGAAAAAACTATAAAAACAAAATAAGAAACACAGAGGCTATGATAATGTGACAAGGAGGTTCCCTTCAGATATAAGTGTAGGAGGTGGTGTCTTTACCCAGCTTTCGCCACGCAATTAACAAACAGAGAAAGCTAAAGCAGCAAAAGCCGCAAAACTGAGTGACTCATCAGAACCGAACCAAGGTTCTCTTCTCTTATATCATATACTTTGCTTAAGCTACCAAATCCCAATTATTGTTCCAAAACCAACTTTAGTGCAGTCTCCAATTCCAAAGCTGCTGAATTTCCAAATGATTTAAGTCTTCTTTACTTCAACATTGAGTAATCAATAATCATCAATAGACTACACACCATTAATTAAGCAAAGACAGTAACACCTTCCTCGTATACCCCCACGAACAACTTACTAGGTAGCACACCACGCACGTACTATAATACCCTCATTCAGAGACTCTCCTCCCACAATTCAAACCCTGTCTCTGTCTCAAACCATGCCTCCTCCCCTGTTCCTCCTCTGTTTCATGCTCTGCATTTCCCACGCACACCAAATGATTCTCTTACCCTTATCACACTCTCTTTCGAAAACCCAATTCAACAGTACCCATCACCTTCTCAAAGCCACCTCCACTCGCTCAGTCTCACGCTTCCACCACCAGCGCCAGCGCCAAACCCAAAACTCAATCTCTCTGCCTCTTTCATCAGGAAGCGACTACACCCTTTCCTTCAACTTAGGTTCACACCCTTCTCAATCCATAACCCTTTACATGGACACAGGCAGCGACCTTGTGTGGTTCCCATGCGCACCCTTCGAATGCATTCTCTGCGATGGCAAATTCAACGCCACAACTCCCCTGAACGTCACGCGCTCCCGCCGCGTCTCGTGCCAATCCCCTGCATGCTCCGCAGCACACTCCTCTATGTCCTCCCACGACCTCTGCGCAATCGCACGTTGTCCTCTCGACAACATCGAAACCTTTGACTGCTCTTCCGCCACGTGTCCTCCTTTCTACTACGCTTACGGCGACGGAAGCTTCATCGCGCGCCTCTACCGCGATTCTCTATCCATGTCCTCTCTTTTCCTCAAAAACTTCACCTTTGGTTGCGCCCACACCGCACTCGCCGAACCCACCGGCGTCGCGGGTTTCGGTCGGGGCTTGTTGTCCCTCCCCGCGCAACTTGCTACCCTCTCTCCAAACCTCGGTAACCGTTTCTCTTACTGTCTGGTTTCTCACTCTTTCGATGAACAGCGAGTTCGCAAACCGAGTCCACTCATTCTCGGCCGCTACGACGATTCCGGCGAGGGTAGTGAGTTTGTTTACACCTCCATGATTCGGAACCCGAAGCATCCTTATTTCTACTGCGTCGGACTCGCGGGTATCTCCGTTGGGAGGAGGACCATTCCGGCGCCGGAGATGCTCCGGAGGGTGAACGGCAGAGGGGACGGCGGCGTGGTTGTTGACAGCGGAACCACGTTCACGATGTTGCCGGCGAGCTTGTATAACTCGGTGGTGAGTGAGTTCGACCGGCGAGTTGGGCGAGTTCAGGAACGCGCGAGTAAGGTTGAGGAAAAAACGGGCCTTGGGCCGTGTTATTTTTTGGAAGGGTTGGTGGAGGTGCCTACGGTGACGTGGCACTTTGTGGGGAATGATTCGAATGTGGTGCTGCCTAGGGGGAACTATTTTTATGAGTTTTTGGACGGTAGTGATGGGGTTAGGAGGAAGGTGGGGTGCTTGATGATGATGAACGGTGGTGATGACAGTGAGTTGAGCGGTGGACCTGGGGCCACACTTGGGAACTATCAGCAGCAAGGGTTTGAGGTGGTGTATGACTTGGAAAACCAGCGCGTGGGTTTCGCTAAGAGGCAATGCGCTTCGCTTTGGGATAGCCTCAACCGTCACAAAAGCTAGTGTTACTGTGCTCTGTTTACCACCGGATTACTGCTTCTTGCAAGTGGGTCGGGTCGGGTCGGGTCGGGTCTCTTGTAAATAGAAAAATAAGGTGGCGGGTTTGGGTTCAGGCTCCCTTCTCCAAGTGTATGATAGAAAAACTAAGTGAAGTAGAAATGCTTACAGGTTTTTATTTTTATGATTTTTTTGTGTAATTAATTTATTTTGTTTGAAATTGTGTTCTGTCTCTATATATTACAGATTTTTTGTGCTGGGGCTTTGTCGAATTCGATTTAAGCAAATATGTTTGCTGTGTTTTATTAAATTATCATGAGTATTTAACTTTTGGAGGGAAACTATGTGTACCATAAAGTAATATTGTACATAATTTCACTAACTTTAACTGGCCTTTTCCTATAGAGATGGGGACTTGCGTACAGCACCACAATTTCCATAAACTTCAAAAATAACATGACAAAATAGAACTAAATTTTAGTCAAGAACGAGATAATTATTTTCTCAATTAACTTAACTAATATTGAACTCAAAAACTAATAAAAAAAGGAATTTAAAACACTTACTCTAACTAGATTTGATTCTTAACATAAGAACTGTTGTAAAATAGGATATCAATTTGAAAAATATGCGAATTTGAATAATAAACTTAGAGAGATGAGTGAGGAGAAAAATTAAAGAAAATAATTCTTAGTTTTAACAAAAAGAAATATATTTTGTCTGTCCCATTAACCTTTATATTATTCTCTTCTAGAAAAAATATCTAACCAAATTTCTTACGAGGACAAGATTCGTGCATATTTTTAATGGTGATGCTTTTATCATACATCTTTCATTTAAAAATCTACATTTAAAAATCTACTATGGTGATTAACTTGATTTCAAATGACATGTTATCATTCACTTGTATTGCAACAAATTCTAAAATATGAATTGGATGAGACATATATTTTCTAAAGTTGTAAATATGAAAGATATTGTAAATGCTAGTTAGGAGAGGAGGTAAAACAAATTCACATAATATAAAAGATGTTCTCTTGTAAATTTGATAAAATCATACTAATTTTAGAATTAACTTACATGATTTTATAATTCTCTCTACGCCAGTGGAATGTGTAAATATGAGAAAAACATGCAACTTCTATATATTTAAGGAAGTTTTTAATCTATTTAATTATTCAAACTTTATTGTTGGTTCACTATAAATTATTTCTTCACTTCACTCAAAAGAATAAATATTACTCAACGATATTTTCTTGTTTATTATAACATGATTTATTATTTGAAATCAATCTTTACATATATGAAACATTGTCAAAAAAACACAAGGAAAATGTTTTTTAATCAAAAAACATAAGGAAAATGTTTTTTTAATTTTAACTGTTATTTCGAGTGTGTTGGCTAATAAATTATTTTATATCATAATATTTGAATTGATCATGTAATTAAAGTTTACTTAAGTTTACTTTTTGAGAAGTTGATAGATAAATGTGCAATTATAGAAATTAGATGATGATTAATAATATGATTATGTGAGACAATACTTATACAGGATGTAATATTAAATATTAAGTAACAAAGTATTATAGATAAAATATTCACTTTTATAATAGTTTAAATTATATATATAGCTCATGAAAAATTCTTGAAGTCTATCTATTTTATATATAGATTTGTTCAATAAATCAAATTAAAATTAGAAAATAAGTGAATTTTCTTATTAACAATTTACTTATTTTATATAGATTAAAATTATATTTAACATAAAATGTGTAGCTATGGTTCATATTTTTAAGAAGGTATAGCTTCAACAAAATTATCTAAAAAAAATACAAATAATCTTAAAGGCGAGAGAAAAATAAGAATAAAATATTGTATTGTAGTTAGTGTAGTGAGAAACTTACATATATACATGCATGGACACCTCAGGTTAGAAATAATAAAGTTGAAGTCCCAACAAGCTACTTGCAAGTGTTTGTTGTCTTGACTCTGCTCATGCACACGTGTGCTTCTAGATAACATTGGATCCACCTCACCCATACTTCATTCCAAAACAATTTTAATGAAAAGGTACAGTTGTATAATTTTCGTCGTTATTAGCCATTTGGACCACGTGGAAAATAAAAATAAAAAGAGTAAGAAAATGAAAAATAGCAAAAAAAGTTATTTATTATTATGCTTAATGGTTTAGTATTATAAGAAATAAATAAATAAATAGCTATAATCAATGACGTATGTAAATAACACTTTAAAATATTTATGATTGTAATAACACAATTAATTAATTAATTAATTATGTTGTATACAAAACAAATTGACTTCTTGTTTACATTTTATTATTACAAAGAAGATGGCCGTATAAGACTTTTTTATTTAAATGACTCCATATGGATTCATTCACGTTCGGCTAATTCACACATAAAAATAATATTTTGATATTATATAAAGAGTTATACTCATTTAACACTTTTACGTGTCAAGTAAGTCTCACTTGATAAAGAGAATGAATGCATTTTTTACTTTGGCTTATAATATATATATATATATATATATTCAAATTTCATGTCGAGTGAAACACATAGATGAGTGGAGTAAACCACTATTGGAAACAAGCAACTTTCCACAAACCAAAGAGTGGTTTACTCCATTCACCTATGTGGTTTACTCAACACGAAATTTGAATACGTACATATATATCTCATTAGAAACAAGCAACTTGCCACAAACTAAAAAGTGGTTTACTCCACTCACATATGTAGTTCACTCAGCACGAAATTTGAATACATACATACATACATATCTCAATTGGAAACAAGTAACTTACCACAAACAAAAAAGTGGTTTACTCTAGTCACTTATGTGGTTCACTCAGCATAAATTTTGAATATCTACTAACATGTCTCAGTTGGAAACAAGCAACTTATCACAAACCAAAAAGTGGTTTACTCTGCTCACCTACGTAGTTTACTCAGCACGAAATTTGAATACATACATACATGTCTCAATTGGAAACAAGTAACTTATCACAAACAAAAAAGTGGTTTACTCTGGTCAGTTATGTGGTTCACTCAGCATTAAATTTGAATACTTACATACATGTCTTATTTGGAAACAAGCAACTTACCACAAACCAAAAAGTGGTTTACTCAGCTCACCTATATGGTTCACTTAGCACGAAATTTGAATACGTACATACATGTTTCAATTGGAAATAAACAACTTACTACAAACCAAAAAGTGATTTATTCCGCTCAGATACATGGTTCACTCAACGCGAAATTTAAATACGTACATACATATATTACCTAAGCCAAACTAAGGAATACATTCACTCTTTGCCAAGCGGAACCCACTTAATATGTAGAAGTGTCAAATGGGTGTAACTTTTTATACAGTATCAAAGTAACATTTTCCTATACCATTTTCTATAAGAATATGATGTTCATCCAAAAAGTACCATAAAAATTTAACTATTCTTTTAATTATCTTCTTCATGTATTTTGTCTTGGTTCTAATCTAATAAATCTCAATTTCGATTTAGGAGGAACGTCATCTAAATTTTGTAAGTTTAATAAATTTTCATCAATAATAAACATAATTTTAAAAAACCATATTTGAAACTTCTCTTATTAATACGACCAAACTGCTAGCACTTGCAAAATTAAGGTAATTTTTGTTCAATGTTTTTTAGTTTTAAATACTTTAAAGTTAAAAAATAAAAAAATGCACTTAGTTTTACTTTTTTTAATTAAACATATTTCAAGTTAAAATATTTTTTGAAATACTTTTACAAATTTTAAAATCTTTAAAAGTAATTATCTCATTCAATGAAAAAATATTAATAAAATAAAAGCCATATAAAACTAATTAATTAATATAAACATATTTTAAAGATAGTAAACATAAGTATTAGAATAAATACATATTTAATTTTTTAACTTTTTAAATTTCAAAAATTATTTTCATTAATAGAACTTAGTTAAAATGTTGATTGTTCAATATTTTTTAATATATATTTATAAAATAAAAATATTCTATCTAATTAAAATTTTATTAGATCAATACGAATTTAAAATATTTTAATAGAAAATCCATTTTTTATAAGCATTATAATTAAGAATTCGAAAATGTAACTTAACATTAAAAAGTTTTAAATTTTGAATTTAGAATAAATTTAGGAATATAGTTATAAATACTTTAAAATAAAAATATTATAGTTAGCTATATTATTACTCATTTTAGTAACATTTTTTATGTAATGAGCACGTTTGATTTTTTTTATTTAAAATGTTAAAAAGATTATTTAATAAAACAAATTAAAAGTAATTTGAAAATATTTTTTTACGTTTCTTTATTTCCTTACTTCGCGTGAATTTTAACTTATAACTTCAAAAATATGAAATGACAAAATTACTCTTAAAATATATATTTTTCTAACTTCGTAGTACTCTCGAAAAACAAAATCATTTCCGGAAGGATCATTTTGGAACAAACTAAAACTCATCCACAAAAGTCATTTCATAAAAAATTTAACATATTTTCGGTAAAATCATTTTGGAACATTTTGCAATGAAATTTATTATTACTAAATTTTTTAAAGAGCCTAAAATTTATCCTAAAACGATATTTTCATAATGGGTAGGTGAGACATTCGATAATGAATTTAACATATTTTTTTGAAAGATTATTGTAAAATGAATTCTAAAATTTTTCAGTTGCTTAGTAATGGTAAATCTCATTATAGGGTATTCTAAAATGATATTTCTAAACAGAGATAAAATTTTGTGAGGGTGTAATGAGGTGCAGAAGGAACATATGGGTGTTGAAAGAAAGAGCCGAAAAGAAAAACTACATAATGCTTTCTGCTAGAGCCCAAAATGGCAACTGTTAATTGGGCCATGTGTCTGAGAAGCCCAAATAGAGAGGTCAATCAGGCGAGTGATTCTTCCTGCACCTCCATGGTGACTTCCTGCACCTCCATAATTTAAAAATATTCTCATTTTAGTCTTGAAGAAAAGACGAAAATAGCCTTCATATCATTCATTTTTTTTCCATTTTGCGGGTTGCACAAACCGCAATACAATTAAAAAATAAACACATTACGGGTTGTACAACCCGCAATTATATTTTCTACACCTTTTACATTGCGGGTTGTACAACCCGCAATATAAAACTTTTTTTAAATACATTGCGGGTTCTACAACCCGCAATACAAAATTTTTTTGAAAAAAATTTGCATTGCGGGTTGTAGAACCCGCAATGTATTTAAAAAAAAAATTATGTTGCGGGTTGTAGAACCCGCAATGTATTTAAAATAAATTTTGTGTTGTGGGTGCTACAACCCGCTGCTGTGGTGTAGTGGTTATTACCTTAGTTTTACACTTAAGGTCTCCACCTCGATCCTGGGCACCAATACTTTATGTGCTTGTTTCGCTACTAAACTAAATTTTTTGAAATATTTGTTTTTATCATAAAATTAAATTATTTATAGCTATAAATTATTTTTTTTTACTTTTTATTATAAGAAAAAATTTTTGAAATATTTGTTTTTATAATTTAATTTATGATAAAAACAAATATTCAATTTATAGCTATAAATAATTTTTTATAATTTAATTTATGATAAAAACAAATATTTCAATTTTTTTTCTTATAATTTAATTTATGATAAAAACAAATATTCAATTTATAGCTATAAATAATTTTTTATAATTTATGATAAAAATAAATATTCCAAAAAAATTTCCTATAAAACTAAGGTAATAACCACCACTACACCACAGCAGCAGGTTGTACCACCCACAACACAAAATTTCTTTTAAATACATTGCAGTTTCTACAACCCGCCATACAAAATTTTTTTCAAAAAAAATTTGTATTGCGGGTTGTAGAACCCGCAATGTATTTTAAAAAAATTTTATGTTGCGGGTTGTAGAACCCGCAATGTATTTAAAAAAAGTTTTATATTGCGGGTTGTACAACCCGCAATGTAAAAGGTGCAGAAAATATAATTGCGGGTTGTACAACCCGCAATGTGTTTATTTTTTAATTGTATTGCGGTTTGTGCAACCCGCAAAGTAGAAAAAAATTAATGACATGAAGGCTATTTTTGTCTTTTAATCAAGGCTAAAATGGGAATATTTTTAAATTATGGAGGTGCAGGAAGTCACCATGGAGGTGCAGGAAGAATCACTCCAATCAGGCTTGCTACCCTCTAAGATGGGCCGTGTTAGCCCAAATCGAGAGGTCAAACACGTTTAAATCAGTGAAATCCCGAAATTAGTCTTCAATAACAGAAAACAATCAATTGTTTCAAAATTTGAGAGATAAAGTAGCTTCAAGAACTAATTCTAAAATATAATTGTAGTCACTACAAAAATATCAATGTCAAATATGAATCCGTTTTTGAGGTGGAAATGGTAAATGTCCAAAGTTTCAAATTTTAGAAAAAAAAAAAAATTAGTGTCGATGAAGAAAATCACTGGCAATGATTCATTGCTCTCTAAAGCAGTCATTTAAAGGAAGCCCTGAATCTTTTTTTAAAAATTTATCAAATATTTATTTATAAATATTTTTGCCACTTTGGAATTAGTGCAAAATACTTTTTGCCCCCTTTTTTTTTTCTCATTAATTTCTTAAGGAAATATTATTATTAGTGACGTAAAGGTTAAGGTGGACTCCTATGTAGTTCAAACAATGAGATACCGAACTTGGTTGGTTTGTTTTGGCGGTTCCTTGGAACACACATAATTCCAATACCATTCTTCCCCAGCGTGTGCTTTCTACGTCAATTATCACTCTTTTCCTCTCAAAAAAACACCCTCTTCGGCTTCCTATTGATTCTTCATCCCACCTGAATTCCTTCTCGTGAGTATTCTTCTCTTTGTTTCTCTTTTAATGTTAGTTACATTACACCAACCTCTTTCTACCGTTTCACAATTCCTTCCTTCTGTTAGTTACATATTTTCTCCATCTGATTCCAATTTTCATGTAAAATTTAACCCTTGTTCAATTAACTTTTTCGGTCCTGCATCCTCACTTACGGTTCGTATAAAGTAATGATTCATCTTGATCTTCATAGGCCACCCTCAAGTAGTGGTAAGGTTAAAAAAAATGGCCATCGATTATGGTTTTCAATCGTGAGAGGTATAAGATTTTAAGCAAGATTTTGATTCTTTAAGTCCAATTTTGTTGTAAAAGAATTACAGTGAGAAATTAAATTTATTGTGCAAACAGTAATTTGAAGGCATGCAATTGCAAGCTGAGATATATTGAATATATTTTGTATGTGTGAATGCACGTTTTCAGTAGTAGCATTGTGCTTACATATGAGGAGTCCGAAGGCAGAGTCCGAAGACAGGGACGTGACTATAGGAAGAGGTGAAAGAGAAGATGAAATGTGTTCTGGTTTTCAGGGATTGAAGTTTGACGGTGGAAGTGGTAGTGGTAAGAGAAAAAAAAGTATTCATCCCCCGATTGAAACGCATTGGGATCTGCATTCACCAGCGTCAGGGAAAAGGTCTAATTCGTCCCCTGTGAAGTCACTCTTGTCATACCCGTTCATGAAATTTAGGAAGAGTAAAAGCCTTGTAATGATTCTAGAAGGAGCTCGTGATCCTAAGGATAAACAAATTGTCGAGTCTTTTCGCGAAATGCTATTGCAAGAAGGTCTCTTGCCACCTAAGCACGATGATTATCACACTCTTCTGAGGTATATATATACATATAAACACGTATCTCTTAATTGTTGTTCTATGACAATTTTAATTACTTGCAGTGTTAGCTTTCTAACTCCATAGCTTTTCATTGATGAAAGGTTTCTGCGCATGAGGGATTTCGACATGTCAAAATCCAGAGAAATGTTTCAAAATTATCTCAATTGGCGCAACGAATTTCGAGTAGATCTGCTTCCAAAGGTGAACGAACAACTTTAAACTTGTAGGTTGTATTATATAGGAATTCACAGCTTTAAGTGTTAATTATTTTAATGGAATTTGAAGCTGTGGATTGCTCAATTAACATTATATGATTGGCACATAATCAGGAATTCAATTTCACGGAGTACAATGAAGTGAAGAACTGCTACCCTCATGGATACCACGGAGTTGACAGATACGGAAGACCCTTGTACATTGAGAGAATTGGGATGGTAGACCTTAACAAACTGGGGCAAGTTACCACATTTGAAAGGTTTATCAAACATCATGTGTCAGAGCAAGAGAAAACTCTCAAACTAAGATACCCTGCATGTTCTCTAGCAGCTAAAAGGCACATAGCATCCACTACAAGTATCTTGGATGTCAATGGAGTAGTAAGGACATTTTTCTGAACATTTTTTTTTTCCTTTTTACCTCAACTTGCTAAGTTTACTGTGAGGAAAATAGCCTTTTCAAAAGCTATACAAAATTTAACCTTGTTATAGTCTATTTGGGTTCACTTCACTTTCTAGTGGCACATATACATATCTATATTATAAGGTATCTAAATACCGATACAATTATTTGGTTTATTCTTACATTCTAGGGAATGTCTAATTTCTCAAAGGCCGCAAGGTACCTCTTTATGGAAATTCAGAAGATTGATAGCTGTTACTATCCTGAGGTAATTTTTTAGATTATAGCTCATATGCTATGATTTGGATACGCTTGTGATAAATGTGTGATACTGGAGGTCACTTTATCTGATGATAAAACTTGTTTTCAAGTTGTTAACAGTGATTCAACATAACATGAAATAATTATAATCTATACTTGGTGTAATTTCTGCTACATTCATGGTGCAATTCATATGAAGTTGGCGAATGAATCACAGAGAGAGAGAGAGAGGAAACAAAATAGAGTTGTAAACCTCAGCTACTCGCATTTCTATGGCTAATTACCTTGAGATATTGATATTCTTTTTTTGTACTGGAAAACAGATTGTTAAGATTTTTTAATCATGGGAGATGAAGAAGATATGCTTAATTGTTGTGTTTATGAGATCAGTGCGTAGTTAATTAGTATTATTGATTAGCTATTTATTCTTGCAGACTCTAAATAAGCTATTTATTATTAATGCCGGATCTGGGTTTAGGATGCTGTGGAAAGCAGTGAAGACATTCCTAGATGAACGCACAGTAGCAAAAATTCAGGTATGAATAATTGAAAATATTTATTATTTCATTATCAGATGCCATGAATTTGCACATATTATTTTTGTATTACTTTCTGGCCTGTATCCATGTTGAACATGCAAGATTGCTGCTACAGGTGTTGGGCTCTAATTATCTCAGTGTGCTGCTTGAGGCTATCGAGCCGAGGTAATGTGAATTCTGCATGAATATGACTATATGAGTACTGGGAATTTGATATAAAACATGAAATTTTTTTGAATAATATAAAGCAGTGGTAGATTGCTAAGCATACATTTATATAACAAAAAGAGATTAACAAATTCGCATATCACTAGTAAGGATGAAAGAGCCTGATTAAAGAAACAAATAAGGGGAAATTGAACGAAAGGCAAAAAAATTCTCGAATTTATCTAAATTGTTATTTTTTGGAGGACAAATTATTTGATTTAACTAATACCTAAGACGTACCTGATTATATCTCAAGCCACAACTTACCCTCAAACTACATTCATATGCATTTATAAAAAATAATATCAACTGGTAAAACAAGTACCTGATGCTTACGGATGCCATATATGCTTCACAAGTAGCAACTTTTACCTTGCTGATGGATTACTGCTATTAACAAGTAATTGTTTTTTTTGTGAGATTCTGCATATAATGAAGTTCCTACATTTGATTGTCTGATTTGCAGTAATTTGCCAACTTTTCTGGGTGGTAATTGCACATGTTCCGATTATGGAGGTTGTCTGATGAGTGATCGAGGCCCCTGGAAAAATCCAGAAGTGTTGGAAATGATTCAGGTTTGACAGTATTATGAATGAGATTACTACTCTCTTGATTTTTTGGTTCTGAATTTGTGATCTAGAAATAGTTGAGAGGGGCATGTCTATCTCATTGGCTATTCATATGCAGGTAGTTAACTTGAGAGAAGAGATTGATGGTAAATGCGAGGATGTTGAGGTGGCTACAGAAGATTCCTCGGTGCCTAAAAAGGTTAGGTAATATTAATTGTTCTACCGATGATATGGTCTCTGTTGCTTAAGATAATGAAATATGCAGGTTGACATGCAAACCAAAGATGACGATAATAATGTGAAGCTGCTTGAGGAGACAGCGTGCGCGGGGTCAGAATCTGCATGTAATTGTAGGTTAGCCATGCAAAAAATTGATTCCCTTGAAGCTAGTCTTGGAGACATAAAGAATGTGAGTTTTCATGAAATTAATGATTACATTTTAAGGTTAAGGCAATCCCAATGCTTAGGAATTTTTTACGATATTTGTAAATCTGGCAGAAAATCAAGACGCTGGAAGATGCACTTCAAGACACCAAGACGGTGAGATTAAAAACTTCGATGAACGTTTCCTCTAGCAATGTCAAATGACCCTGTGTTTTTACCTTTACTTTTCTTTTCTCTTTCAGGCATTGAAAGAACATGCACAGCATTCAGAACAGCCCAGAGCATAAAAGTGGCTAGTGTTAGCACTGTTGCAGCAATCGTTTAAAAAAACGCTGTTGCAGTGAGTCTATTGAATTTTTCCCAGTTCCCATTCTATTGTTATATTAAAGTTCACCAGACTCTGCTATGTTAATATCCTAACATGGTTGCAGCACAAAATTCTACCAATATACAGAAAGAAAAATAAAATAATTTTAAGCAGGAATATATATCTGGGTGAAAAACTATTGAGATGATATTGGTAAGTGTCAGAACTTGTAAAAAAGAAAGAAAGATGATATCGGAAAGACGGTTCATTCAATATACTTTGTTAGTATTCAGTTACTAGTTAGATGTATAAAATAAGTTTTATTAAGAGAAACGAAATAAACTTTATACTTTCTTGTTCTTGATATAAATAATGGGAGTGAAAAAGAAAATAAAAACAGAGAAAAAAAGTGAAAAAATAGAAATCGTTTGATGGTAGGTAGAGAAAATGACAAGAATTGGAGATAAATAAAATGAAAATAAAGATAATTTAGTTGAAGAGCAAAAGGGGAAAATGAAGATAAATAATACATATTTTTTCTAAATAAATAAAAAATATTTTATTTAAGGAAATATTTATTATTATAATTATTATTAATATTTTATTTAAAATATTTACTATTTTTATTTATTTTAAATTTAAAGTTTTTTTTTACTTTATCTTAATTATGATAGAAGAGTCCGACAGTATTGGGAGAAGTGGATCTCTACTATTTTATTTTTAAAACACTGCTGATGATGCATTCTCATTTTTTTGTTAAGTGAGACCTGTTTTACAAAGTTTTATCTTTTGAGACGGTTTTAGGATTAATAAGCTTTGGGTATAGATACATTTGAAGTTCTCAACTTCCTCAAAAAATTATGTTTTGTGAAAATCAATTATTTCTCATAAACTTTTGTCGATTCTTTTATGAATTCAATAATGTGTGTTGTTAATTAAGGATATTTTATTTTTGTGTTAAAATCATGTTCAAAAAATATTGATGTGCTTCATGGACACAAAAGAAATAAATATATACTGCAGAGAGAAAACGGGTAAGAAATGAACGATGAGAAGAGGAATGATTTGGTTAGAAAAATAAATAATGAAAAAGAACTTATTTTATTTATTCTTAATAATTTTATTTACTATATTTGTTCATTAACATTGGTTTATTATTTACTATTATAATAAAAATGAAAAGGTGAAAAATAGACTGTATTATAATACTTTATAGGCTATAACACTCTAGACATAGTTTTTTTTTCATGATATAATTAATTATAAACTTGATTAAATTTTAAATTTCTCATAAATTTAATTATTCTAACCGGGTCTTCTTTGATTTTTTTTAAGTGAATACCTAAAATTTATATATTAGTTAATTGAGTTCTTGTTATTGAATTTTATACTAAAATGAATTGATGTCATAGTTTATGTATTTTTACATGAAAAATTTGAAAAAATAATATGATTAAGTTTTAAATTCTTTATAAATTAGGTTTTCTAGTTTATTCTCATTAAAAATATATATTTTATTGAATGTCTAAAATCTTTATACTTCAGTTAATGTGATTGTTTGATTTTATAGTATTAAGTGTAACACCATAAACTTCGACAAAAAATAAATAAAGTCTTAAAAGTTTAATTATCTTTATAAAATGATATTGTTTTATATTTTCACACGGTTGATTTCATGTTTGTTGTTAGGAAAAAGCCAAACACTTGTGATTTTGATTAAGTTTAAAAAAATAATTAAGTGTAAAATATGGTCATGTTTAGTTTCTAAGATGATAATATTCGTTGAATATATCATGTAAGACACAAATATTTCAATTGCCAACATCGTGTTGTTTTCTTCTAGGTCTGATAAGTATTTAAGCTAGCTTCATATTATACAGATATTCACATGTTTATTTATTTTATGATATAGAGAATGTTGTTACATTCATTTGTCAAAAATGATTTAAAAACTCAAGCCACATCAGTTATTTCTTATATGAAAAGTTATTTTTTTTTTCTTTAACCATTCCTAAAGCCAATATTGTCAACTTTGAAAAGACTATATGTTTCATAGGACTTAATCCTTTATATAAATTCAAACAATGACAGACTATTCAAAAAAGAGATAAGTATGTCCACATATTCTGTATTATGTTTCATAGGATCAATCCTTTACATAAATTCAAGTGATAACATATTATTTAAGAAGAGATAAGTAGGTCCACATATTCTGCATAACTTTTGACACATTTAACAAGAAATAAAGTTTTCATTGGTCCCACATTTTTTTTACATGTTATTTTTACAAATTCATTTTCTCCTTCATATATTTTTTTTTCATTTTATTTACTCTAACTATTTTGGATTGGGGTAAGAGTGAAAAGAAGGAAATAAGGTAAAGAGTGAAATTATTTAGATTAACAAACAATAAAAAAACGAGAAATGAGTAGAAAATTTAGAATGAATTTAATTGATAGAAAAGAAAATAAATAAATAAATAAATATAATTAATTAATTATAAATTTGAAATTTGAAATTTCTCATAAATTTAGTTATTTTATCTGCCTTTCTGTTTTCATTTATTTTTTTAAAGTAAATACCCAAACTTTCTATATTAATTAATTAAATTCTTGTTATAACTTTTATACTAAAATGAATCGTATGTCATAGTTTATGGGTTTTACATGAAAAACTAAAAAAAAAAAATATAATTAAGTTTTAAATTCTTTTATAAATTAGGTTTTCCAGTTAAATTCTTATTAAAAATATCTATCCTATTGAGTGTTCAAAATCTTTATATGTTTCAGTTGAATCTTTATTACATTAATTAACTAACTAACCTGATTGTTTGATTTTGTAGTCTCAAGTACAATACTATAAACTTCGACAATAAAAACAAAATAAAACCTTAAAAGTTTAATCATCTTTATAGAATGATATTGTTTAGTGTTTTCACATTGTTGATTTCATGTTTATTGTTAGGAAAAAATCAAACATTCGTGATTTTGATTAAGTATACAACATAACTAAGTGTAAAATATGGTCATGTTTCCTTTATAAGATGATAATATTCGTTCAATATATCACGTAAGATACAATGATACACACATAGTTTTAAGCTAGCTTCATACTATATAAATGTTCACATGTTTATTTATTTTATGATACAGAAAATGTTGTTACATTTATTTGTCAAAAATATTTTAAAAACTCAAGCCACATCAGTGATTTCTTATATGAAGAGTTATTTTTTTTTTCTTTAACCATCCTGAAGTTAGTATTGTCAACTTTAATATATACTTTATATGACTCAATCATTTATATAAATTTAAGTAGCGTTATTAAAAAAAGAGATAAGTATGCTTACATATTATACATTATGTTGATGCAACCCTTTACTTAAATTCAATTAATGACACACTATTCAAAAAGATTAGTATGCACAACTTTTGACACATTTAACAAGAAAGATAATTTTTATTGGTCTCACATTTTTTTTACATGTTATCTTTACAAAATCATTTTTCTCCTCCATATTATTTTTTTGTTATTTTTTTACTCTAACTATTTTGAATTGGGGTGAGAGTGAAAAGAAGGAAAAAAATGAAGAGTGAAATTATTTAAATTAAAAAACAATAAAAAAATGAGAAATGAGTAGAAAACTTAAAATAAATTTAATTGATAGGAAAGAAAATAAATAAATTAATAATTATAATGAATTACAAAAATTATTCTTGTTTAATTTTAACAAGAATGCATATAAATTAACATTGAAATTGATTAATTATGAAATAATTAATTTATAAAGTTGGAAATAATATATAAATATTTAATTTTTAAATAAATTTTAATAATTAATTGCACATACCAATTTAAAAGGTTAAATGTAATAAAAAATTTAAACGAAAAATACATATAACTATCCATTTGTCTATTAAAAATTAAAGCTATTATATTTGTATACACATGGGATCATGCGCATTATTTGCTTAAAAAATTATCCAATGGCTAAGTATTTTGGCATTTGATCACAATTTCAAAAACCAAGTTGATTTGAGATAATATTATATATATTTTTTTCAGTGGAATGGGTTTTGAGGATTATAATTTGACACCTTGTATAAAGGATTCCATCAGTGTCTTGAAAATTAGTAAATGGGAGCATTTTAACCATAAAAAATCGAATAAGTTTCGTTTTCAAGGAAAGTGGACAAGCCATTATGTCATTGTTATGCAATTTGCAAAGTAATTGAAATAAAGTTTATAATTACAACATAAAATTGTCTAATATCACATGTAAAATAGACAAATGTTATCCTGAGTGTATAATTATACACCTAAGCAAACACATGTTCATTATATTGTTTTTTGGTCAATGTTAAAATGCCAAAATTATAAATTTATTCAATTCAATTTAAATTTTTTGAAATAAGTGTCCGTGGATATTACAAATTGAATAGAGATAAAATAGTGCAACATTTTTTTTTCATTTCAGCTCATCATGAAAAGAGACTAACAATAATAAATAAAACTAATTCAAATTAATATTCCTTATATATATATATATATATATATATATATATATATATATATATATATATTAAAAGATAGCTGAAACATTAAATATTTAATAATTTTTTTAAAAATGTAAAATTATAATTACATAATGTATTTTTCAAAAACAATATAAAATTTATTACATAACAAAATTTATGTAATTATACTCTTCTTTGTGTCCATTTATATCTCCAATTAATTTTATCAAATATTTTTATAAGTTTGAAATCAATAAGGTAGGAATTAACGAGCTAACAACTGGTAACTACAGTTAAAGAATTACGAATATGCAAATTTTGAACCTGTAAAGAAAAATTTAAATACCATTAATTGTGTTGGTAAATTTGTTGTAAATAAGAAAGTGAATTGAATTAATTATTTTGTCTTTTATATTAAAATTTAGAAGGAGTAATTATTAAAGTATTAATTAGTAGGGAAGCGCATTAAAATGGCCACGTTCTCCGCCACAGAGAAAATAGAAAAGAAAAGGAAGTTGAATGCGAATCCCTCCTCTCTCTGTTGTAATTGTAATTGTAATTGCAATTGAATTCCCATTTGCGTTTCAATTCTCTTTCTTTTTCTTTCCTTTTCTTCCTTCTTCTCGATCTCTCCGATCCACATCCTCCAAGCATCAGATCCATCTCCGAGATGAGCACCGGCGACCTTCTCAACATCGAACCTCTCGAACTTAAGTTCTTCTGTGCGTTTTTCTCTCTCTCTCTCTCTCCCTTTTCCCCTTTCTGTTCTTCTAGGGTTTCATTTTCATTCCCTTCTTTCAGTTGAGCTCAAGAAGCAGATCTCGTGTTCTCTTCAATTGTCAAATAAGACCGATAACCATGTAGCTTTCAAGGTAACCAACCTTTCATTTCAACTCCCTCGCTCTCTTTCTCTTCGTTTTTTAGGAGTACCTTTCTTACGGTGATTATGATTTTGCGAAACCTTTTCTCCCCCTAGCCTCTCGCTCGATTTGCATGTCTAATTTTGTATTCTTATTTCCCTCCTCTCGCAGGTGAAAACGACCAATCCGAAGAAGTACTGTGTTCGTCCAAACACTGGAATTGTCTTGCCACGATCTACATGCGATGTTATCGGTACCTATCCGATTACATTTACTCTCGATATCTAATTTCATTTGTTTATTTTATGACTGCTAATTGATGTTTTTGTCGCATATGTTTGTTTTCTTTTAAGTTACCATGCAAGCGCAAAAGGAAGCTCCGGCTGATATGCAATGCAAGGATAAGTTTCTTCTTCAAAGCGTAAAGGTAGAGGATGGAATCGCCGCAAAGGATATCACTGCAGAAATGGTATGATAATATGTCGTGCTATTGCTATCCGTTGCAATTTCCTTTGATTATTTTTTTTAGCTGTTTATTGGGTGAAATGACTGAGACCCTGCCGTTGGGATTTTTGTAGTTCAACAAGGAAGCGGGGCATGTGGTTGAGGAGTGCAAATTGAGAGTGTTGTATGTCTCTCCTCCACAACCTCCGTCTCCAGTCCCGGAAGGTTCTGAGGAAGGATCATCACCTAGAGGTTCTGTTTCCGACAATGGAAATGTCAGTGGTGCTGACTCCGCGGCAGTGAGTTCTTAACTTGTTCATGGTTTAGATGAACCTTTTTTGTTTCTCAACATAAGATCTAATGATATTAACTGGAATGCTTTTCTCTTTGGGCTTGTTAGGTAACAAGAGCATTTGCTGAACGACATGATGGTCCAGAAAAGTCTGCAGAGGTAAATCAAAGTGATATTCTTGTATATGCTGTTAGTGAACACGCGTATTGATATGTGGATAGTGGCTGTGTTAATTAACTGACATTAGTAGGTCGTGATTGAGTATTGATACTTACCAGGAAAGAATACAAATGAGAACTGAACTTGTTTGAACAGGTGTTACTTTTTCAATTTGCACTTTTTTCAGTCAGTATACAGCAAATGAGAACTGAACTTTCCTGTCCGAACATGTCACTTGTTTAGTTTTGGATATTTGAACTGTGTGCCAAAACCGGTGTGCAAACATACACAATTGAGTATTTAAGATAGAAACTTGTTCTCTTTCTTGGAGAGTAATATTGATTGGAAGAAATTTTTCTGGGTTTGTGCTTATTTGAAAATGTCTAAATCAATCTCACAAAATTAGTTTGTAAAATGAGATTTGCACTCGTTTATCTATTATAATTTAGCCTTATCTCTAGTTGATGTGGTTTTTTCAACACACTCTTTCACGCTAAAGAATAGACATCTTGGGTGTGGGACTAGAGGAACCTGATAATGGGTAACACGGGGCTAACACCTTGTTAGGATATGCTTTGAATGAATTTGATATCATCTTAAGAAAAATGGAATTTAAGTTTAACTCAACCCTACAAAACTGACTTACAAGATGAGGTTTGTATGTACTTATATATTATGATTTGGTCTTGTGGGTTCTTTAATAGGGCTCAAGTGTTTGGTTATTGGCATTTGAAAATTGGTAGTTTAAGCAAGTGTAATCATCAATGATAATGACTTTAAAGGTGGAGATTCCTTGCTCTGTCATTTTAAATCCTTTAAATCCCTTGTTTGGCTGCTAAGAAGTTGAAGGGAGAAGATGGAAATGAGAATGATGGAAATAATGTGTGTTGTTTGGTGGGGATAGAAATAGAATGGAGATATTCGAAAGAAAGATGGGATCCACTATTCATTTTCATTCTATTTCCTACGTATTTTCTACCTCGCATTAAGAAAACACTTATTTTCATTCACCTTTTCTATTTCCGTTTATCATATTTCTTTCATACTCCCCCCTTCTTTGGATGGCATTCACTATTTTTGCTGTAGAATTCTCTAAATTGATCGTAGATTGTCAAAACACGGCGTCTAATTAATACATATGATCGTATAAGTATAAGAGCAGATTATTTGTATAAAACGGTGGCTTGAGGAAATAGCTTTTTTGGGTAGTGAGGTCCTTGGTGTGATTTCAGAGTCACTTCAAATAGCTTTAGGTGTGTGCAACTTTGGCAGGTTGTTTCTGCTTCAAACTCTGAGGGGGCTTTTGTTTGACCGAATCTTTTATGAAAATTAGTAGAGTAGGAATAGAGAAGAAATAAAGTAGTAATTAAAGGTCTATGGTTCAAAAGTAACGAAGAAATAATTGAAGAGCGGGATCAAGAAATGAGTACAAATAGATGAAGAAAGTACAGTAGGATCACCAGTTTTTTAAATCATTTCTTCGTAAATCTTCTTCTCACCAAACGCCTTTTATTTTTTCCATTCCTTCCCCTCCTCTCAATTGAACAACACCAAAGGGCTAACTTCATATTTTCAGGACCAGAATGTCGTGATGGTATGACCTATATCATGAATTAACAGGACAAAAAACAATTTCTTTTTGGGTTCCAGGCTTTAATGATTTTAAAAGCATGTAACTTCAGTTTTTTTTATGTTTGGGAACTTTATTTTGATTATAGTCAGCTTTTTTGCAGGCAAAAGCTCTTATCTCAAGGCTGACTGAAGAAAAGAATAATGCAATTCAACAAAATAACAAGCTTCGTCAGGAACTGGTGAGGATATACAAAATATATAATGATAGATAACTTTTAATCTCCATCTGACTGACCTGTATTTCTCCTTTTCTCCTTACTGGAGAGGGAAATACCAAGATTATTGTTACCCTATTTTAGTGGGTAGTAAGGTTCTAAAACTGAAAGGAAAGCACCAGAAATTATAGAACGAACTTTCAAAAGTTTGTTGAAGGTTTGATCACTGGTTCACAACTGAGCCTGGTTGATGTGTTGATTTTCTTTTGCCC
>Ga0209489_101187_pt1 | contig 53105 bp, 41 predicted proteins | sample SiratrowhiteBW_FD_187527 | JGI IMG/M metagenome (GOLD analysis project Ga0209489, IMG submission 187527) | Root nodule microbial communities of legume samples collected from California, USA - Siratro white BW (SPAdes) (version 2) | ecosystem: Host-associated > Plants > Roots > Nodule | place...
CTAGTTTGTTTGGTTTCTCTTTTTTTTTTTTTTCTTTTTTTCTTCTTCTCAATTATATAAAAAAAAATATTAAGACCTAATATATTAAGTAGGCGACTAAAATAAAATAAAGGCTAATAACAAATATATATTCAAAAGTTATAATTCTTTTATTTATAATGACTAAAATGACCCATGAAAAAATGATTACAGTGATTCGACTTTACATTCTTTAAATTAACTTGTAAGTTGAAACTAACAACATATTGTTTGAATATATTTCAGACAACAATTACACTAATTGCACCATTCGCCAGTTTTTTTCAAAAACATTTTAAAATATTGTTAATTATTTCAAATTTTAGTATATCAATCAATGCGATTTTTAGAAAAATAATAAAACTTAATATTTCTACTTTTTTATCTTTTTCCATTTTTTTGTACTAGGTGGTTAGCTAAAAATCTAGCTAGTATCGTGAGGTATTCTTTCTGTTTTTTTTATGTTTTTGTTATCTCGTATTAGTTTAAGAAAAACAAAATTTTTCAAAAAATAAACAAACACCTTGTCTTCTCCCGCAAGTTTAAGTTATTGGGAATTGGCAAGGGGAGGCCGTTGATCTTATGTGGGGCCCATATTATGGACGGTGAGATGGAATCGGAGCGTCGAAGCTTGTGGAGCCCACAGCGTCTCCGTATTCCTTCACGTGGACCTTTTCATTTTTGATTTTGATTTTGATCCTTCTCTAACGTCACCACCCTTCATTCCCTAATTATTTATTTATTTATTTTCCAATACATATATATAATAATAATAAGTTAAATAAGAATTAATTATATAATCGTATTTACATATATTCTCTGATTGATTCGATCCTCTAATCTATCTCCGTCTTCTTCATCTTCAATTCCTCTCTCGTTCACCGTTTTCTTCTTCTTCGTCTTCTTCTTTTCTCGCATTCGCATGGAGAACGACACCGCCGCCGCCGCCGCCGCCGCTAACAATAACACCGCCACCGCCAAAGTAGGTTCCGGAGGAGTGAAATCGAACAATCAGAACCTAGAGGAGGAGCATTCCAATTTGAATGGCGAGGAGCACATGGCAGAGCAAGTGGAGGCGGAAGAGGAAGAAGATCGAGAAGCCGATGTAGGTGAAGGAGAGCCAACTGGATCTGCGCCCAACCCTCGCCAACCTTCGCGAACCCCTTTCACTAATCTCAGCCAGGTCGATGCTGACCTCGCTCTCGCTCGAACCCTCCAGGAACAGGTTTCGCTCTTCTTCTTCTTCTCATTCTATTATATTCCTGTGGTTAGAAACCAAAATTAAGTGAACTATAAGCTTAGTGATCGAATTTTAACAGTGATTTGCGAGTACTGATTAATCAAAATGATTTCCTGCATCAGAATGCTTGAAGCTACTTAAACCCTATAGTATTATTAAATTTTGTTTTACTTAAATTGTGTTAAGGTTAATGTTTCGTTTTATTTAGTACCACGTGGATGTCCCTGCTATACTCCTTCACTCGTCTTTCACAAACAGCTATGTCTTCATGTCGTGAAGCCGTGTCTGATTTAATCAGCTTTGCTTTTGAAGTCTAATACTTACGATTCTCCCCTGAGCTATTTCCTCTCTAATGATAGATAATTAAAGTCAAACTTCACATCAGAAATTTTGGGGCTAACACTCACGAAACCTACTAATTTTAATGTTGATCAAACCCTCCAGTTCCATGTAGAGATATGGAATGAATGTTGTTGTATAAAGAATGTGATTTAGTAAGTTGTTTTAATTAGGCTCCCTGCCTCCCTATATGTGTAATATACTCATATGCTAATAAACTACTGAGTACAAGGTTTGATTTTTTTCTTTTTTGTTTTCGCATTCTTCTTATTGATGTTGTGCTTTTAATTATTAAATAGGAAAGGGCATATATGATGCTGAGAATGAATAATGAAGGAAGTGATTATGGTAGTTGGGAAGGCGCAAGCTATTTGCATGATGATGGAGATGATTTTGACGATCTACATGATGGTACTGATGTGGATGAGGACGAGGATGAGGATGATGATGATGAAGATGATGACAATGAGGAGTATGAGGATGAAGATGCATTTGATGTCCATGCTCATGCTAGTGCTGGAGAACATGATAATCCCAGCATTGAATTTGACCCAGATGTTTTTTCAAGCGATGAAGCATATGCAAGAGCATTACAGGAAGCTGAAGAGAGGGAGATGGCAGCTAGATTGTTGGCTCTTGCTGGGATAAATGATCGTAAGTTTTCTTGGCTGACTATAATTAATAGGTTTTTAGTTTATTCTTTTTGAAATAACCACTAGTTTCTTTTTCAAATACAGGGGAGGCAGAGGACATAGAGGAACATGGTGCTAATTCTCAGGTAAATGTCTCTGTACATCTACTCTCACACAGACCCATGGACACAATACCAAACTTTAAAAGGTGTGAAACCTCAGTACTGTATAATTTGGGGCGTATGTCATGGTTCCTTGGAATATAATACCCGTGGATGGATATTTGCTTTAGTTATGGACATAGTTTGATCCTTTTTGAAAATTATCGTAACCTAGAGTAGACATTTTCTTTTTGGGGATATTTTTGAGAATTTTTTGGCCTATCCACTAGTGTGTCATTTTTAGGATACACCCACATTAAACAAATATCTACCTCTATACTTGTAGCGCCCTCTGAATTGCTTTAAAGGATTTACTTCTCTTTGTTACACTGTAGGCAACTGGCTATTCCCTTCAACTGTTTGTACATTCAATATCAGGATAGGTTTACAAGATGTTTTTTGTGTGTCGGATCATAATTTCCTTCCTCTTATTTATTTATTTATATTTTATTTTTTTAATTATTTCACACTTTTAGACTAGAGATTTTTATGGATATTTTGGAGATTTTATCATTTCGGGGACATTTTCTCCTTATTCTTCAGTAAGATATCCATGAACTGTTTTAAAGCAGTTTCTGCATTTTTAGAGGTTGGCGATTATTAGAACACTCAGCCTCCTCTCCTGGTATCTTATGTTTAGCAATTCATCTATACCCATAGTTATATTATATCAATTCCAGATATCATGTGGAGGGAGTGTTTACCCCCAAAAGGTAGCGGAATTGCATATAGCTGAATGGATGCTATTCTGATTATTATACTATAGATTTATACTAAATATTCAAAGGTAGAAATTATCCAAAATTAATCATATTCGTAATTAAAATTAATACTTTACAGTCTAAAAAAAGGAATAGTCAGGGATTGAGTTGCAGCACAGGTGAAAAAAAGGGAAAGAGGCTTGCAACCTGTGTCTTGGGGGTGTGAACTGAGAGTGAGCATTGGACTGGGTAGAGTGTGCAGTTGAGTAGTGAGGGTGTTGGAAAACATTGGAAACGATAAAAAATATCACTGGCAAATAATTAGCTTAGAGCTCATGAGGGTGGATGAGGTCATTAGAGGTTTTCATCAAAGTGAATAATGAATTATTGGAAATGAAGGAGGTAAAAGTGCTCCATGAAATGAGGTTTGTGGTGGCCTCAGGCTGTAACATGCTCTAATGGCACCACTGCTGCACTCTACTGATAACTATGCCTGCCTACACTCCTTAACTTCATTTTCCGAAAAAGAAGGATGATGAATAAGTTACAGTGTGCTTGTAGTCAATGCACTGTTGGCATTGCCAGAGTTCCTCCACTTTTACTCGCCTTGAGGAAAATCCCCTAATAGCTCATCAAACATATTTTGATTTGATTTGGCTAAATTCTTCAAAGTCTAGCATAGATAAGCTTGACCTGTACTTTATTTTGAAACAAATTTAGTAACTTAAATTGTTCTCATCTATTTATCATTTATAGTGTATATTATTTGATTTTAACCGAGGGCAAGCCTTGGCACGATTGTAATAGGGATGCAACTAAAGCTATTGGATGATAGGCGTATATTGGGGACCATTTATTTATTCTATGGCTTATATTTGTGACAGCAGATTCGGGAGCAATCTGTAAAGGACAGAGTTGATAATTGTAAGAGTTTCAAGACTTTGTATTTTAAAAATATTGTAACTACTAATTACTATGGATTCTTGTCATGCCAAGTTCAATCCACATCACATAAAAGCTAATACAAGTAGCTTCTGCGTGTTGGACATGATTTTGATGGATGACGTGAGTATAAATGTGTTTCCAAACATGTGAGTTAAGTCCCCAAATTCCAATTAGTAACCTAAAATGAACTAAAAGACACGTCTGATGGATGAGAGTTCGAAGTCTTAAGAAGTTGCATAAAAGAACAGAGAAATACCTAATGAACCGAACAGGAAACAATGGGATCATTGGAATTGAAGACCACATCACGGTTGGAACTGTCTGAGAATGAGCAAGTCTCAAAGTCCCAGCTGTGCATGAGTGGACCTAAAATTGCAAGATTTGTGATTGATTATTTCCTAAATTTTTAGCGTCTATGGAGCTAGAAGTAGTTGCAGACATTCAATGGTGAGTTTTAGTGATGTTAAAACAGAAAGGTCTCCCTATAGAGGATAGTGGTGACCACTATTACAGTCCAGGGCTGCTGTGACGGCCAAGACTATGTCTAAAATGCTCCGTTACTTTTAGATAGTGGCTGCTATATTGACAACCTGCTAAAGCTCTATGTCAATAGCTTTCGCATGCTTTTAATGGTAAATTGGTAATAACTTTGTTAACAGAAAATCCCAAGTTTTTATTGGTCAAAATCTTTGAGATAAAAGTTTAATCTCATTTCATTTATTTGCATATCTGAGAAAAAGGAGAAATTATTGGAAAATAAATACAAAAACTAAAATAAAGTTTTGGGGCATATTAGTACTGTTGGACCAACAATTGCCTCAATATCCTGCCTTGTATGTCAAAATATCTTGTTCTGATTTAGCTTCTTCATCCTTTTTATCATCGTGTGTTTTTGTAATCACAGAATCAGTTAGGCTGGATTGATTTTTACTATTTTTTGGAATGTAGTATTTAATCAAGCAGCTCGGATATTGTTGTTAATTCTATAAATGCTTCTTGTTGATCATCTGTTTTTGCAGGATGCTTGGGAGGATGTTGATCCAGATGAACTTTCATACGAGGTAACTTTGATCTACATACCAAAGTTTGTGTGATGCTGTCCATCCTCTTTGTCCCCTTGTATCTCATGGTTAATAGTAAATTTCAATTATTTCAGGAATTACTGGCATTGGGTGAAGTAGTTGGAACTGAGAGCAGAGGTCTTTCAACTGATACTATTGCCGGTTTGCCTTCACTCAACTACAAGATTGGGAGTGATCAGCATGGAAGCAATGATTCGTATGTGTTGTAACCCTAACTTTGTTAATGATATATCAGGGTGCCTGATTGTTGTGGCCCTGTTTCAGGTGTGTCATTTGCCGGGTGGACTTTGAGGATGGTGAGTCTTTAACACATCTTTCCTGCAAACATCTGTACCATCCTGAGTGTATCAACAATTGGTTGAAAATAAACAAGGTATGCTTTTGCCTTATTGATTTCATCTATTTGCATACGTGAGGCCAATGTGTATATTTTCCAGTAGCTATTAGTTTCCAATTTCAACAAGCAAGTTCTGATTTTGGGTTCCATTAGGTATTTGCCACAGACCTCATTTCCTCTGGTTGGATAATGCTTTTGTGCCCATGGATACTCTTATGTGGTTTTTTAGTCTTTTTCTGCTTTTGTTCTGCTTTAAATACCTGGAATTGAACATGGATTGCACAGTATCTGTTTTTGTCTTGTTTCTTTACCAATCCCTTCCAACCTAGATTCTCCTTATTACACCATACATTTGCATGTTTAATAGCTTTCATAGACCCAATTTTATATCTGATCATTTTTATAATCTTGATTGTTCTATTCGCTATTTCTAGCTGTAAACTAACAGCTTTCTATGATCCTATTCCCATGTTCCACAGCTCTTCATCTTCTAAAGTTTTGTAGCTTGTATTAGATATTTCCTTTCTTGATTTCTTTAAGAAACCGCTGTGGAGTTTTGAATATTTCACTGGCATTAGCAGACATTGATATCATCCATTCTATAGGTTTTATGCACTCATCGATTAAAGCCATTTTGTCACTATCCAAACTTGGAGGAAGCTTTTAGAAAGAAAATTATTGGTCACAAGCTAAATTAAACTTAGAACAAATCAGTTAAGACCACTTAAGCTGGTAGAGTTGACGCATGAATGATGATTGTTCCACCTCATTGTTCAGGTCATATATGTGATTACTTATTTCACGATAACTGTTTTAGTTCTCTAGTAGTTTAAGTTTCATTTGCAAAACCTAATTGTAACGTATCAACAATTCATAAATTACCCCATTGTTTTTATCAAATTCCTTGGCTCTTTGTCGGCAGGTTTGCCCAGTCTGTAGTACCGAGGTATCTGCTTCTGGGAGCAACTTGTAGGAGGGATTTAATATATGTTCTCCACTTCAAAATGAAGAAAAGTTGTGCCAAGTTGGGGCCTAATATCCCCTTATTTTAATAGGATTGCCATGTTGGGGGAGATAGTCTTGTTTCCAGCTCCTTCGTTTTAAATGTAACGTGTAACTTTTGGAACCAGTTCTATAGTCTAGATTGTCTTTTTTAATGGAATGAATGGCATTAAATTGGCCACTTCTTTTACAGGATAACCCTGATGGTTATTGTGGCTGTTTTTCTCAACTATCATCTCAATTTCGGAGAACGCAAATATGTGAGGGGATTCTGAACAGTGGAATTATAGATTATACAAAGCAACAAGTCACCGTGCTTTTGCCAATGGAGGGGAAAGCACGTACTTCGTTTTATGGAAATTATTGATGGGAAATGGGATCAAATCTAAAATGAACTAAGTGAAATTAGTATGAAGGGAGAAAAATCGGAACAAACCAAAAGGATTTGATTTTTACATAAAAAGATTAAAGTACTTCACTGGATTAATTTAGAATTATGCAGAAACGTAACGTGTACTTAATTTTATATAGAAACGTGTTCTTAATTATATATATATATATATATAAACTTCGTTTATGTCTCTTCAATTCGACTGTTCACGTTATTTTATAATGATAGGATATATTAACCATCTTTTTCTTCTGAGTTACATTATTCTTAGCGAAAAGTCTAGTTTGTCATGCGGAACAAGGCAGTTCACGTCATGACTTCAATGAAAAGAAAATGACTCAAGAAGTCTCTCTATTGTTTAATATAAATTTTTTTGCCTATCTATTTCCAAACTCAGACATGTAATAGCGCCTCAAAATTTCAAAATCTCACATTTTGATCTTACCTTCAGATGAATATCCATGGTCAAAGATGTGACTTATTGGTGATTATATGACTATGAAAAATGCACCCATAATCTCTTGTGCAACATTCAGGTTCAGTCATGTCATAAATAAGTCTTATTTTAAGCTTAAACATTTATAAATTTTATATTATTTAACATCAATATTTTTATTTTGAAACAATTTTGTATAACTAGAGTAAAAATTAATTTATATGTTAAATAATTTTTTATAACTAAAATAATATATTACTATGCAAAAAAGAAAAATGGTAATATGAAAACACGATGCAGGACATTGAAAGAGAAGAGGGAATTTTGAGTGAAAATGAAAAGTAGAACTTAAATAAATTAAAGTAACACACTACTGTATTGCTATATATAAGTAAAGGTATTTTTTTTTTCACTTCCAATTTAAAAAATAATAAATGTCAACTAGAGGAAGAAAATGAAAGGGGGAAATTCACATTTATTAAGTATTATAAAAAAATATAACAAAATTCGCCTCTGTGTGTATCCTAAAAAAATTTTGAGTTTGTAACGACAGAAAAACCAAATATCAATATGTAGTCAACTGTTTGTATTCTTTTAGGATCCAAATGAAGCATAGCTGCCAATTTAACAGGCAACATGTATTTTTGAAAATTCTTGAGGTTAAGTTCTTTTTGTAGGCAAATTACCTGTAGCGTCAAATGTTTTTTTTGATTAACCTTTAGCAGTCGCACACCATTTGATTAACCTTTCCCCTCGGACAGCTTACAGACAGTGTGTAGGAAGTTTACCCTCTTCCATTAAAACTTGTATACCTGAGGATGTTTTGTGATCCTTGGAAAATTTGTCTATTGCATCCATTACAACGGGGTAACTTTTATCATGGGATGCTGGGAAAAATCCTGAATAAACCATCTCCTTAAAAATCTCAAATGCAGAGGCCAAGTCCATATCAGATATAAAAGCACTTAGCAATGCAATATAAATGAACGAGTCAGGCTTCATTTCTTTCTGTTCCATCACACTTAAATATTGGAGTGCTGCAGTTGGCCTTTTGCACATGCAAAGACCATAAATAAGTGCCATAAAAGCAACTCGATTAGGAGAACAACCTTTTCTTTCCATCTCATTCCAAACCATGAGTGCATCATCAGGTCTTTGTTCTCTGCAAAACCCATCCACCAAAGTTGAGTAAATGATGACATTGGGCTCCCTGTCTTCTCCAGACATTCTCGACAGAAGAGCCATAGCCCTATCAACAGAACCACTTTTGCACCAACTATCTATAAGCAGACTGTAAGTCACAACTGAGGGACAGAGACCCTTCGCAACAATCTCATCCGACAATTTTTCAGCTTCTGCAACTCGGTTGACCTTGCAGAGCCCTCTGATTATTATGTTAAAAGCAACCACATCAGGACAATGGCCACGAGAGGACAAATTCCTGAGCAAGTTCAATGCTCGATCCACTTCTTGAATCTTGATCAAACCCCCCATTGCTGCAGAATAGGAAACTATATCAGGAAGGAAACCTAGCTGAACCATGTTGTCAAGAAAATCGCATGCTTCTACAGCCCTGCCATGATCACACAGTTCTTTCACAAGAAGGGTGGATTTTTTTATCCACGGCTCATGCCCACAAACACGCATCACTTTCAACATATCGATTGCTCCTAAAACATCCTTTCTTTTACACAGGCATCCATACATTGAGTTGTAAGTAAAAGGAGTTGGTTCAATTTCTGATTCTTTCATTTCTCTCAAGAGCTCACGGCTTTCCTCCAATCTATCAGAATCGCAGAGATGATTGATCAGATTGTTGTACATCGAAACGCTTGGCCTACTAACAAATTTTTTAATGCCTTTGAAGAGACTCAGAGCAAGGTCCAACTGACCATTTGTGAGTAAGCCATCAATCACGATGCTAAAGGAAGCAGCATTTGGAAAAACCAATTTCTTGCCCTTGAAGAAATCATCCATCTGGACATCACTGGATTTGCTCTGAACCATCATCTGAAGAAGGCGACAGGCTTCATCCATTAATCCATCATTAACATAACAGGTTAAAACAGCATTGTAAATCAAAAGGAGAGCTTTCTCCTCTTTATTTTCCGGAACCTCTTCCAGCAACTTGGCAATCACAGTTCTGTCTGGAAAAGCCGATATCAACTTAGTAAAGATTGCAACATCCGGCGCAACCCCAAACTGCTTCATCTCCGAAAGCAAGCTTAAAGCTCTCTGAGAATCATTACTCTTACACAGTCCTCCAATGAGAACATCAAATAACGAAATAGGAGGAGTGTAACCAACCCGACACATTTTCTCAAACAACTGAAGGGCCCTATCAACCCGGTCCTCCTTGACAAACCCATGAATCAAAACACAGAAAGTTTTCTCACTTAGCTTCATCCCATTTCCCTCCATCCACTCCACCAACTGAAACGCTTTATCCACATCGCCCCACTTCGAAAACGACAATGCCAGCATAGAGCAAACACGCGCATCAACACAACCATTTTCCCTCATCCAATTATAAATCTTCAGAGCCTGATCAAACTTGCGAGCTTTGCAATACGCTTGCACGACAGGTGTCAGCGTGAACTTATCAAACTCCCACCCAAACCCCTCCATCTCCTCGAACCTGGCCTGCACCAAATCAACCTCCCCGGACTTGGACAGAGCCTCCAACAAGCAGTTGTAGCAGTATTCATTGGGAACGCAAAGACCCTTCACCCGCATTTCGTCGAACACGTGGTTGGCCTCCTGCGCGAGGCCCACTTGGCCCAAACAGCGAATGAGGAAACCCAAGGCGCCGGGGGTGAAGGTGCAAGGAGCGGACTCCGCGAGGTTTTTGACGAGGGTTTTGAGAGGGGTGGTTTGGCCGGAGCGGGAGAAGATAGAGGCGATGGTATTGTAGGTGTAGCAACTGTGGCGGTAGCCATGGTGGTGCTGCTCGGAGGCCCATTGGAAGAAGGAGAGGGCGAGTTTCCAAGTGGGGAGGCGCGTGAGGACGGACTCCACAAGGGGAGGCGTGAGAATGGGAGCGAAGCGGTTGAGTTCCAGCGTGGCGGCGCTGGGTTGTCGGGTGAAGACGGAGACGAGGTTGTCGGCCACAGAAGAATCATAATTAGGATTGTTATTGGTTGTTGTCGAATACGAGAGTTTGGCGAAGACAGAGGAAAGAGAACGGAGTTTCACTTTGTGGGTTACCAGAGCCATCAACACACTTTCGCACCAACAACTCCTCAAAGGTTACCAACATTCATAAGATCCTTCCTTTTAAGTACCATTTCAACGAATATCCAAACATATCGTTAAATTTTTTTTTGTGTATTTAGTATTTATCAAACAATAATGTTATATTGTTACTCTTTGGACCTATCATTGATTTAAATAATTTAAATATACAAATTCATATAAATACAAAATCAAGCCAAATTCAAGTAATTTAAACAAATTGGTCGACCTTTTAAAGTTAGTTGAAGTAAAATGTGAGAATTATTTTTCATATTTAAAGTATTGTCTGAGAAGTTCAAAATTTCGTCATCAATTTCAAATGGTTAAAGAAGGAAAGTGTATTTAGATTAATTTTGATTTGAATTCTTAAACAATATAAGAAGGAGGTGTATTTAGATTAACTTTATAAAAAGGTGTATTTAGACTAACATTCAAAAGCTATATACGACTATTGAAGGTATCAGAACGCAATTTAATATAAATATATAAAGCGATATATAACTATTGAAGGTATCAGAATGCGACTTAATATAAATATATATTACAAGGACTATTGAAGGTATTAGAACGCGACTTAATATAAATATATATTACAATACATGAAGTAATTGGTAGTTCTTGGTGAATTTAGTTTCAAGCTGTGGTCATACGAGGATGTGCATGGATGACTACATCATCAGGAATGAACTTACTCCAAAACCAGTGTGACTTCCAAACTCTATTCATTTCTTCAATTGGAACATTTCTTGTCTCGGGGAGGAACAAGGCAACAAAAATGGTCATGATGAGCACAAATCCAGCAAAGAAGAAGAAAAGACCAAACTTCATGTGACAAAGCATGGTTAGGAACACTTGAGCAATGACAAAGGTGAATAACATGTTTACAGCAACATTTGTGCCTTGCCCTGCAGATCGAACCTCAAGAGAACATATTTCACTAGGAACCAACCACCCTAATGGACCCCAAGACCATGCATATGCTGCAACGTATGCACATATAAAAAACAAGAGAACACTAGCTTCTCCGCTGCTGAAAGAGCCTTCACCACTCACTCCAAACTTCAAAGCAATCATGATTCCAACAGCAAGCTACAAAAACATTCATTATGGCCTTCAAATTAGTTGTTCATGCTAGCAAATGACTAAGTTACATTGTTTATCGGTTAAGGTTTTTACCTGACAAATAAGCATTTGAATGCCACCTTCCAGGAACAATATCCTTCTGCCAAACTTGTCCACACAGATTATGGAAACAAAAGTGGCAACCACGTTAACACCTCCAGTGATAACAGAAGACATAAGGGAAGTGTCGTTACCAAAGCCTAGAGTCTTAAACAGGACAGGTGCATAAAACATGATGACATTGATGCCAGTGAATTGTTGGAAAAATGGAATCAGAGAGCAAAAAGTGAGTTGAGGTCTATATTTTGGTTGTGTAATGTTCTTCCAAGGATGTTCCACATCTTTGGCTGCTTCAGTCGCATCAACAAGCTCTTGGAACTCCTCATCAACATCATCCATGCCACGAATCTTTTGCAGCATTTTCTTAGCTGCTTCTTTTTTACCTCTTTCAATCAAGGAGTTAGGAGTGTCACCTAAGAAAAGAGACCCTACACATAACATGATTGCAGGAACTGCACCAGCACCTAGAGAAATTCTCCAACCAGATTCTAGTTTGGCAGTGCCATAGTTTATGAGGTTTGCAACCAATATTCCAATTGTGATCATCATTTGAAATCCAATGTTAAGTGCACCTCTTATGGATGCAGGAGCCATTTCAGACAAGTACACAGGCACAGACTAATGGAAGGAAAAAAGTCAAAAATAGTTTAATCATGAAAATTTCTCCATATTCACATAACCAAATTTGAAAGCATTGATACAAAGTCTTTGAGTCTCACCTGATTACAATATCCAACGCCAAAACCAAGCAATAAACGACCTGTGATGAGCATTTGAATGTTGATGGCAAAACCGTTCAGCAATGCACCAATAAGGAAAAACAAACCACCTGCAAACATTGAGGTCTTGCGTCCCATCATTCTTGTGGTGGTGGAAGCAAAGAAAGAAGCTACCAATGCAGCAAGATACAAAGAAGAGGTGAACAAAGTAAGAAGCTCGTTGTCGAATTTGCAATATTGACTCTCATGGTTAGATTCATCTTTCATTTGTGTGTAAACTCTGGGAAAGAATTTGATCAAGAATGGTTCCATGGAAGTGACTCCTCCAGTGATTCCAAGATCATAACCAAAGAGTAGACCTCCCATGGCTGCTACAAAACATGTCACCAACACAAACATTGTCATCTTGCTTTCATATTCTCTTCCATTTTCTGAACTCACAAAAGCTCCACCTGCCATCTTTCAAAACTGAATCTCTTTACTTCTTTTACTTTTCTCTTCCTTTTCTACGTAATAACTTGTTTTATATAATCTAAAATATGCTAATAATAACATCTAACAAATGACAATGCGTTATATCAATGAAATAACTTCTCTAACAATGTGCTATTAATATCCTAATTTATGTGTATGGTTTCTTTCTGTTAGAACTGATATGATAATTTAAGAATTTGAGATAAGAACTAATTATTAGATTGTTAATCATAATTTACATAATCATTGTCTTATAAAGGGTAGTTTATTTTGAACTTTACTTAATAACATAATCCATTTGTAATCCAAAGAATATTACGTAATAAAACAATTCATATGCTTATATATTAGTCTTGTGTGTTATAAAAATATATTTTGTTTAATTATAAGGCTGACATATTTTACAAAAACGTCAATTTCAAGAAAATAAAAACCAAAATGTTTTGAATTTGTAAAATAGAAAGAAAGATAAAATATGCATAATACATAGCACAAATGGGTATCTATGTTTGTGGCCACAAATTAACGAATATTTATTTATATATATAAATTATATAATACGTAATTGAGGAACAGAAAATAGACACTAAATAACGTTGTTTCTTCGTCGTAACTTTTCCTTTGCTTTATCGTTTCATTCCCAACACATGGACGCCGTGACACTGTCACTCCCTCCGGTTCCGGTGCGTACAGTGTCTGCATCTGCGTCAACCTCGTACTCTGTTCCTATCACTAACTCATGGTCGGTCACGGCGAGGCAGAGGCTCTGGTCCGGCAGAACAAGACCCAGATTCCGGAATTATTCCTCTGCGGTTCCTCAGCTGACGGTGACGTGCGGGGCGGGCGTGGCGGAGATTAACGAGGGCGAATTCCAAGAGACGGTGTTGAAGGCGAACCGTCCGGTTCTGGTTGAGTTCGTGGCCACCTGGTGCGGTCCTTGCCGTCTCATCGCTCCGGCTATCGAATCCCTCGCCAAGGTTTATTTTCTCTCTCTCTCTCTCTCTCTCTAACTCGCATTTTCTTTTGCTTCCAATGGTACAACGTTGCTATTGTTCTGCTAGTTATGGAGGTTTTCTTGATTGCACATGTTTTCCTTGTTGCTGGAGTGCATAAGATCTGATTTTCTTACTATTCTGAATTCTTTAAATTAGCTCATGCAAGCTAATTTTAATTTTATTTTCTTATTTTTCTTTCCTACATGTGCTTATAGAGAAGCTTGTTTGGCTTGTCCAAAAAGACTCGTAGTGTACTGGAGGATTGTTGATTTGTCACACACACCTTCTCTAGTAATTCTGCTTTATAACACTTTTAAAGAATGGAGATTTACACTTTCATAGTGTGATACTGCCTATTTGTTGCATTGAGTTTACTGTTAGATTGGTGTTCTTGTTAATTGGCTGAGAAAACGAGACTCAAGGAGTTAGCAACTGATCTGAAAGACCTGAAATGGTGGTGGATGCTTTAAAAAATGATGTCAGGACTGCACTTTCAGATTTGAAATTGGATTCAACTGAAAATCATCTGGAATTGTTGGCTAAATAAAACTTAATCAATCATAGGTAAAGGCCATGGTGAGTTTTGAACCCCTGTTATTTGAACAACCCTTTAACGTAAGGAATGTTAAACTTGTGTTTCCGAAGTTTGATGGTACTCAGGTTTTACTATGGATATAAATGACAGTAATTTTTAGTTTATTATGAGGTTCCTGATGAGCATGACTGGCAATAGCTGCTGTACATATTGAAAAAGATGTTCTCTGGTTTGAAACAATGACAAGAAATCAAACTTTCCATCATTGAAAAGTGTTTAAAAGTAGTTAGAAATCACAAAAATTGTGTGAATCTTATTATATTTAATGTATCTCACCTGTGATTTTATAGTTTCAATAAATTTAAACTAATAGGAGAAAGTTTGTCTTAGAAAGTGTTTTGTCAACACTCCTCATAGTGAAACAATCCAAAAATTGCATTTGAGGCAATTAGTTATGGTTGGATCATTCTTATTCATGATTCAAGGAGCATAATTTTCTCTGAATGTGAGACAAATAGCATGATTTTCCTAGAAACTAAGGTCATAAGTTTTTTTCTCACCTGAATTTTATTTTTTTTTCTGATAAATTGCAGGAATATGAAGACCGATTAACTGTTGTAAAGATTGATCATGATGCCAACCCACGGCTAATTGAAGAGTATAAAGTTTATGGACTACCAACATTAATACTCTTCAAGAACGGGCAAGAAGTTCCAGAAAGCAGAAGGGAAGGTGCAATTACAAAAAGTAAACTTAAAGTCTACGTGGATGATTTATTGAAATCGACATCAGTTTCATAGTCATCATATTCATTCGTGTTTGAAAATCCTCACTTGCTCTGTGAGACTTTTGTTTCCATGCCTTGTTTGAAACAGTTGTGTAATCTGAAGCTGCAAATACAGCATAATGCGGTGAAGGAAGTTTGTGCTAAAAGGATTTCTGCTCCCCCAATCTTATGTTGTTTCAGCTGTATAAAACTTAAGGAAAACTGTAAGTAAAATAACTAATTTTTAAATTATAAATTCAAATAAAAATTTTGTTTGGGATTCTGCTTGATATTTCATGAGCATGTTTGGAGAAGGAGAAAAGAAAACAAGTTCCGACAAAAACAAAATGATACATATTTAACTTAGATAATTTATTTTTCATGAAAGGGAATCCTTAGTTTTAGTTCCTATTATTGTCATTTTATTTGTCTACTAGATTTTTTTTTTTCTTGTAATAATATAAACCCTAAACACATAACGACATCCGCAAATAATAGCGTAACGAAAAGTGTTACATAATCAAATGTTTATAATTGAAAACTAAAATAAAAATTTACAAAAATAAATAACATTTAAAAGTATAATATTTTTAGAAAGTAATAAAATAAAAATGACCAATTTACTGTGATATCAAGATTTTTTTTGACTTCAGGAATTAGTTAGGGATCAAAAAAAGAATAATATAACAATTTAAGAAAATTACCTGAAATCTTAGAAGAAACATGAAAACATCTATTTATAGTACATGAAAATTGGCTATTAACTTAATGCAATATTTACTAAATAAAGATTATTCATCTAGCTTTTTTGTAACAAAATTAACAATATTTTAATTATTTAATGTTTGTTACAAAACTACATCAAAACCTGTTAGTAAAACGGGTCACCGTACTAATTTAATTAAAATTAACATTGACAAATATTTAGCTAGTAGTAGAAGGACATAATTTGATGGCAGCTGCCACCATGTACTGCAATCTACCAATTGATATATATTTTAAACCATACATAATTTTACCCCATAAGTACCCTTAATTTGAGATAAATGTATTTATGATTCCAAACCAATTCCAATTCTGACTAAATTGAAATTCAAACTTCAATTCCAATTACATGAACAAAACGAAAAAACATTCAGCATAAGTTACATTAATTTATAAAAAGTATGGTAATGATTGCTAATATTTTTATTTGGCACATACACAGGATGGTATTAAAGAAAACACTCACAAGTTGATAATTAAAGGCATGTTTGAGTAACTGTTGATGACGCTAGAAAGTTTGCAAATGGACCTCACTGCATTAATTAATATGCATTTGGAATAACTGTGATCTTAGTTCTATCAACAAAGGCAAAACATGGTAAGTAGACATAAGGGCATCATGTTTACTTCCCACATGACTACCATATTTGATATATGGAGGATGGTATGTGTTAAATACTTTCAATTGCTTGATAATACCACAAAATACAAGGATCTCACAATTACATAGTGTACAAAAATTGTAGTGTCTAGGTCTAAAGGGACTTGACACCCATCAACTTACCTCTTCGGCATGTTCATCGTAAGTCTTGGCCAGCTCATCATCAAAATATTCATAATTATCTTCTTCGTCTTCGTCAACAAATCTAACAACGCCATTAACATTAGGTAAACTTTTAGTTTCACTGAAATGCACTATGAGTTCATTAACCTCTTCCCTTTCATGATCAGCTTTTGCTAAAGATAAAAGAACATTTTTAGCTTTCTTATCGGGAGAGATTCCATTAGACTCCATTTCCTTAAACCAATGAACAGCACTGTCGAAGTCTCCACTTTTTCCATATGCATCCATGATAGTAGTCAAAATTGTCTGATTGGCCTTTATTCCCCGGTCAAGCATTTCTTCGTACTTTTTCATTACCATCTCAAGATTATTTATCTTAGCATACCCCTTAATTAAGGTTCCGTAAGTAACAACATTAGGCTCAAAACCATCTTGTATCAATCTTTTGAAAAACTTCTCAGCAGCCTCCATATCAGATGCATTGACATAAGCTGATAACATGGTAGTGTATGAGCAAAGATCTGGAAAGTATCTGCGTGGGAAAAGTACAATGATACGAGAAGAATGGTTAGTGTTGTGCATTAAATAATAATATAGACAGGAACATATTCTCAAATTCTAATTCATTTGGTACATGAATTTTAGTAGCGTATTTGGATTTATGTTAGCAAACACTAACTACCCATTCATCTCAATCCATCAAGAGACAAGCTTTTCCATTTGGACTCATTGGAATTTATGACAGTTGATATTCAAAAAATGATCATAAGAAATACTTGATGATTATTTCTGATCACACCTTAAGCCACTATCTATTAACTAACTCCTGGATAAGTCTCCAACATTATGCCATCGGCTACTTTCGTGCATGATCTCATTATGTAACTGGCCTTACATAAAGTTGTTCCCTTTAGTCCTTAATTTTATTGTTAGTGAAAATTGAAGAACAAAAAGACTAGTAAATGATTTTTTGCAAAGACTGACTAAAATAAGATTTTAAAAAGTCAGAATTTAAAGCAATTGACACTTTCATTTCAGAAACCAGTATAGTCATTCGCTCACAATCCATAATTGGTATTTGGCTTTCAGCCTTCTAGACGATCTGCGCTTTCATAGAGTAAAGGTATTTTACATAAATTTCATTTTTTTTCTTATTTACTACTTTAGATCCTCCTTAATCGTTAGTGAACAATAGTATTCGTTGAGTTTGTTTCCCTCCCCTCAAAGATTACATAAAAAAGTAGGAAGAATTGGAGGGCCATGGGTCTAAGTGTATTTTTGATTTTACTTGGCTGTTGATTAGGTTTTTCGTTTTGTAATTTGCCTCACATCTCTTATTCCCACATTGTTTTTCCCTTACCACAGTAATTGTGAATATGTTTTTCTTCCCAGGAAAAAAATTAGAATCAGTACCACAATAATTCTCTCTCTCTTTTTTATGGGTTCCGAGTGGGAATAAACAAATTATTAGGTCAGGAAAAAAAAGGCACAGAGAGGTGGAAGAAAAATGAACTTTGAACCTTATATTTCTTAGTATAATCTGCTAACCTTATTTTTAAGCTTCATTTTAGTCCTACATTTGCTCAAAATGACAGCTACTGTGATGTTTGATTGTCAATTGCGACTCAATTACCAGAAAGAATCAATGCCCCTAAGAACTTTCCATACGTAGTGAAAAAAATTGACAAAAAAAGAATAAATTGCAACAGAAAAATAGGTTGGAGGACCGAATTGATACGAGAAAATGACAACGACTAATTACAAATCTAAAAATAATGATAGAGACCCAAACATGTATAATTTTTTTGTCTAATATACACTGAAGAAGAAAGGAAATGCTACTCACCTATCCCTTCTCATACTCTTAAACACGGTCCGAGCCTGCTCCACCATTCCCGATATAGAAAATGCATCAAGTAAAATATTGTAAGCTTTCCGAGTTGGCCTGTGAAAAAGAAGAGAATATGGTAACTTCTAAAAATAATGATCATTTATTAGATAAAGTAAAACTCTATAATGCACGCATGTGATACCAGTATTTGAATTGCCGATACACTAATTCTTAAAAATATAAGATCCGATTTGTAATAAAAAAATTAAATTAAGAATATATTTCTTAAAAATTAATAAATATGAACTAGAAATTCTAAATCATTATTAAACATATACCTCTTACTTTTAACTATCCTTTTTAGATTACCATTTCTACTACTGTTATAATATATATATATATATTATCATAACCATAAAGTATCGGAATGTATCTTAACCTGATAGGTATCGAATACAGATAGGCATCTGATATGGGACGAAATATCACGTATCAGTGCATCAGAAATAAATAAACAAAAGTATCTAATTTAGCTACATATTCAGAAAATAACAGTTCTCAAAATAAATAGTAGCCAATTTATATAAAAATAAGTCTCTTCTTATCCAAATATTTTGAAGGAGAAACTATCTGTGTAAGAACAGAAGATAAGAATTGAGGTTCACATAGTAAAGATGGGAATTTAAACATTTCAATGATTTACTCATAATAGCAATAAGACATACTGATGTTTACGTGATAGATATTTTTATCTAGAAATAATGATTGCAGATATAGGACTTTGAATACGTGACTAGGAGGCTACTAAAAATCCCGTCAAGTAACTAATAATAACGAAGCTGATAACAACTTAAATAATCCAGCTTGCTATTCATTCTTCGCATTAATAGTTGTATTCCCTGACATACCTGACTCCCGCGTCAAGCATTTCCTCAAATACAGCTAATGCTTCTTCCTCCCTCCGGGCCTTCCCATATGCACTTATGAGTAATGCATAGCTCACAACATCTGGTCTGAGATCAGCTCTTTGCATCTAAAATTAGGCATTCACTTCAAAATCTGATGAATTAATTATAAGCAAGAAATTAAAGGGTGGACAGAGAAACAAGATGAAAACTAACGGAAAGTCTTGAAAATACCTAAGATTAAACATGTTATTGTCCATGAAAAATATTAGTGTTTCTTGTGTGCAAGGATCTCATTTCACCATTCTCATAATTTAATCAAAATCTGACTGAACTAGCATGGAGATAGGTTTGCAAACCAAAACAGATTTCAAATAATCTACTTGCAGAAATTAAATCTACAACAAATCCTCCATATGGAAAAAGGTGACAAACGCACAAAGCCAAAACAGTTGAAAATTGAGTCTATATTTAAGAAGTATGGGTTATGTTGTATGAAGAAGGAGATTTAAAATTTAATTGAAGTACCTAAAGATGTTATTGTTCATGTAGAATACGAAAAGAGCATTTTTGCTACACAATTTTCTTCCTCATTTGGAAATGATAAAAATAATATAATGTTAAAGTATTATGCTTGTTCAGCCTTCAGAAAGGAATGTCGTCTGTGATAAACATGCACAAAATACCTGATCATATATGTTCGAAACTTCCTTGTAATTTGTTTCAAATGACATCAAGCTATTATAAGTTACTGTAGATTGTTCAATTCCTCGTTCAGCCATCTGCGCAAATGTCTTACGGGCCTTTTCATAACTTCCAGCCTTTTTAAACATATAAATCATCATGTTAAACATCTTCTGGTCTGGTTTCAAAGGTGAGTTTTCATCATTCAGCAAACGGTCAAATACTTCTTCGGCTTCTTCAAACTTGTTCCCCTGTAACAATATAAATGTGAAACTGAAAGTCAAGAGACTCAATAGCAGTCTGTAAAATATTGAAGAAATGTACACCGAGTTCAACATAGTTATCACAGAAACATGGGAGATGTGTTGTTGTTGAACAATCATGGTCATTGGAACAATTATCATAACCTGTAAGCCCACCAATCTCCATGTTTAAACTCAAATGAGGGGATGGGTTGGAGTTGAAAAGCCGTCATTGCTGCCTCATTTACAGCTTAGAAATATATGCCAACCATAGACACATTCCTCCGGAGAATCATAAAAAATTTAATTTCCATCAAGGTGGTTTACTTTAAGAAGGCCGGCCATCAATATATTTGACTTTTAATCAAAATTTCGTTCAGGGAACACAAGTATGACAACCACCAGCACAAACACCACAACTAGCAGCCATAACTCATAAGTAAAAGTGTATAGGATCAAATATAAAGATGTATGCTCACATGAACAAATGTTTTAAGTATTATCTGGTATGTTAGAGCAGAAGGTTCAGGACCCCATTTCTGCATCCTTCGGAATATCGCTTCAGCATTGTTATATCTGCCTCCTTTTCCATATGCTTCCATTAGTGCAGTCTGAGATACAACATTTGGTGGATAACCATTATTATTCATCAAAGCTAAGATCTTCTCGGCACCATTGAAGTCTCCCAGCTTCCCATATGCCGTGATAAGCATGAAATAATCCATCTTACCAAAATCCCACCAGTTTTGAGTCCGAAGCCATTCAAGTATCTAAGGAATCGCGTAATAAAGAAGTTAGAATCGCTTACAACCAAAACCAAACAATCACACAACAAGGAACAGATGAACTAACTGTACACCTCAGCCACAAGGTTCCACTTTTTGAGTTGCTTAAACCTAATCAAGGTACCAACAACAAGGCTTTTAGGAATACTCTGGTTGTTAATCTTCTCAGAAGAGAGAACGGAAACAGCAGAACCGGACTCATCGATTTCAGTCATGATTCTCCTCCAATTCTTCTGGTCAGCTTCATCCGCAAGGTCCTTGAAAACCTCCAGTTTCCTCCTCCTCTGCATGAACTTCCTCGGCTTCAACATTCCCCTACACACCACCTCCATTCTCCCACTCATCCTCACCCTCACAATTCCATTGCTACACAAGCAAAAACACAACACATTGAATCAACGAACCATACATACACATACACATACACCTAAAACACAAAATTGAAAAATGAGAAACCCTACCTCGTGCGAGTGGGTGGCAGAGGGAGCTGTGGCAAGTGACAGTGTGACTTCGAAATGAGACTACACATAATCTTTAGACGAGGTTCGTTTCCAGCAGAAGATGATAGTCTTAAGCAGAAGAAGAAAGTAACTATAAATATAAATATCTATTCTAACATTTAATGGGCCGAACTATGTTTTTGGGTCAGGCCCAATAAAATGGGCCCGCCCAGTTATATAGAAAGAGATCTTCCTCAATCAGTCAGAGAGAGAAAATAACGAAACCAGAGAAGCCGAGAGGTTGCATTGCGATTAACGACGACGAAGAAGACGACCAATGATGTCTTCCGGCGGGGACGGTGGAAAGCCATTTTTCTGCCACGTGTGCAGTCAGAGGATCACGTGCACCGATGAGTCGGAACCGTTCTGCCCGATCTGTCTCGAAGGTTTCGTGGAAGAATGGAACCCTAACAACCATAGCCATAACCCTAACCCTAATTTTAACCATGAGAGTGGAGGGGAATCTACTGATCCCGAATTCCCGTTCGATTTAATCGATTCCATGCTCCCTCTCTTGCTCAACCCCGGTTCTAGGACCCGACGCGAATCCGACATGTTCGACCCGAGGACCTACCTCCAGAACTACCTTCAGAGCCTTCGCGCCGACGGCGCCAACATTCAATTCTCCTTCGGCCACCCTTCGGACACTTGGTTCCGCTCCCCGGCCAACCTTGGCGACTACTACCTCGGCCCCGGCTTTGAGCAGTTGATTCAGCTGCTCGCTGACAACGACCCCAACCGTTACGGCACGCCACCGGCCGCCAAGGACGCGGTCGAGAATCTCCCCACAGTCACCGTGGACGACGAGTTGCTGAACTCGGAGATGAACCAATGTGCGGTCTGCCAGGACGAGTTCGAGAAGAGCACGCAGGTGAAGCAGATGCCGTGCAAGCACGCGTATCACGCTGACTGCTTGATTCCTTGGCTCCGGCTGCATAACTCGTGCCCTGTTTGTCGGTATGAACTGCCCACCGATGACGCGGATTATGAGAATCGGTCGCGGAGCAGTGGCGATGAAGGTGCGTCGAGGTCTGATGTGAGCGATAGTGGCAGTGCCGCCGGAGGGGGAAATAATAATAATAGACCTGTTCACAGGACTGTTAGAATATATTTACGACCTCCTTTTGATTCAGGTGACTCTGGGCAGGACAGTGCCGAAAGGGGATGGGAAAGTTGGGATTGAAATTTGTGTAAGTAGTTCTTGTTTGATTATTGGTTGTGTGTTCTATTTGTTTTATATGATTTCGGTTGTTGTACTTTCTATAGTTTTACTTTGATTTGAAACACGTTGGTTTTGATTGCATCTAGGGCTCAGTGTTCTGGTTTTGTTGTATAATTCACAATTGGTGGCATTAAAGCATGTGGATTTTAGAAACTTATTCTGTATATTCTCCTTTTATGGTCATTTTTATTGTTGGAATGTCAATGATCTGAACTACATCTGAATAATTTGTTAAACTGTTTATATTCTGTTAGTTGTATCCCAACATTTTTATGTCTGTATAGTTTCCATGTTTATACTTTAATTAAATTTCTATCTGACATCGATTTATAATGTATCGTTTGTAATGGTAACTCTTGTTGGGAGCTTTTGACCATGGAGCTGCTTGTCCCGCACTCTTGCACAAAGAAGTGGTGTATGCGGGAATAAAGAGGAAGAGGTTTAGAGTTCTGAACTAACTCTTTTGTTTACTTATGGGGTCTTGCACTTCTATATAAAAGGGTTGTCCTTCCCCAATTTTTATTTAAGGCTGTGTTTCATAGAATGAAGTGGGGATGAAGAGAAATGTAATCAGAATTTAGGATATTGAAAGCAATTAAATGTTTGATCGATTCAAGTATGAAGATTTACTAGTGCTTTGCAATGTGATGGTGAAATGGAATGGATTATTTTCCAGTAAAGCCTTATTCAATTCTGATGTTGGTAGGAAATTTTAAAAAATACTGAATGAATTGTGCTTGTTCCCTTCGTAGAGGCAAAATAGATGGGAAATGTACTTACGGTCGAATTTTATTGGTTATAATTTTTGTTCTCATATTTTGATCTCTATGGAACAATCTAATATATTGCTTGATATTGTTTCTGTCTATACTGGGCCATGAAATTGTTACATAATTGTGTTGATGTTTGGTTTTTAAATTTTATATTTGTTTTTTGGATGATTTATAAGGTGTATGTTGATATAAAGTGCTGATAGTTAGTTTGTATGTGCAGGTATTGTTTCGTGTTGGAAACTATGTTGTGCAGCTAAGGGTTCCGTGAATAGATTACTATAGTTGCCATGTTTGCAGAAGTCCTTGTGAGGATTGTAAGAGATGTTATTTTCCGTGGCCATGAACATGAACTTAGTTCAATCAAAGCGGATTGCATGAAAGCTCACAATTATTGAGACTTTAGGTACTGTGTTATTTTGTACAGATCATCTTCCCAACATCCAATATTGATCATCTATTATGCAATATTTAGTCATGGTCGATATTTCTCCTGTATGTGTATAAAAAGTTTTAATTTCGAAATTTTTATTTTAACCGTTATTAGAAAAGTCTTTCTCTGTTACCCATTAGCTTACCAGTCCAATTAGGAAATAAGCCTTCGTTAATCGACCTTCGAATAGACTTCTTTTAATTAAGCCACGCCAATGGCATCTCCATGAAGGGGTCCTATTCAAAATTTTGAGTTTAAATATAAGATTTTACTTTTATGAGAAACCTATTATTTTTTATTTTACAAGAGTTGTACTTACTATGAAATGTAAATATAAAATTATAAAAGTTTTGATCTTGTACGGGGGTCTTTACATTCGAACAAAGGTTTTCAAAAGCATCACTCAAAAAGTTAAATAAACCTTATGGTATGGCTCGTAAATACTCTCTTGTTTTAATATAAGATGCATTTAACAACTAAAATTGTGTTATTTGGTTATAAGTGTTTTGGATTAAGGATTAGAGAGTATTTGACAAGTATAATCTAAACCATGTGACACCTATACTAATGAGTTCCATGATTAAACATTTTTTCTATACATAGTTGAAATAGTAAAAATGTTTGAGTAGGAATGATGAATTTATGCTGACTGTTTGGAGGACTAATTCTTTATGTTTTTTAGTTCCTTGAAAAGCAAAAAAATACGATTAAATTTTCTACATGTCTGACCCAACTTAATCAGTTTGATTTGTCAATGTGTGTCAGATAGGTACGTCCGTGTAACGAAATTTTTTTACTAGAAAAGTCTGGGAGAGTGTAATCATGGAGATGCCTGCCGTTCCAAATCATATAAAACACTTAGTATGTGGTCCAGTGTAACATTATGGAAGAAGGTGTGGGAACACGATAACCTTTTATATTATATCTGTTTCGTAAAGTTCTACAGTGACATCGATATAAACTCTCCAAAAATGGAGGCATTAGTACTTATACAGTTGAGTAGTTGACAGTATTTACTAATATTTATAATTGATAGCAACGCACACTTCCCACCTTAAAGAACACTTTCTGATGCCAACCATCAAATGATTAATTTCAGTCGATCCTTATTTCAGTCGTTTTATCTTCAACTTAGATCTTCATTTTCAATCTTTTTCAATTCATCAATTTAAAAATAAAAAATATATTAAATACTGAAAAAAGAGGAAGACTTTATTAAAAAAATTAATCAAAAATATTTAAACTTATAATGTGCTTTAAAATTAATTAAAGCCTAACGAAAGCTTAAAATTATAGTAGTTCATTTCAAATCTTTAGATTATGTCTGCTTCCTCTAATAATAATTTGTACATTCTATAGGAAATAATAATTTATAAACAATACATAACGTTTTAGATTAATTAAACTATTCATTTAAGTTTTGAATGAATTTTGATACACACATCATGTAGTATGAATTACTTTTTAAATTCAATCATTATATTTTGTAATAAATAAATAATTTCTTACAAAAATCAACTTAAATTTATGATGTGTAATGATAAATTAAACATAAGCTAAATTAATAGTTAAAAAATGAAAAATAAGAAAGTTGTTGTAATAATAAATATATTTTCATAGCATCATTTTAATACACCATAATAAATAAATAAAATATTTATGCGACGTCTATTACATCTGTTTTCACTTGTAAAAAAAATCGAGCTTTATGTTTTCAATTATATCATAGTTGTTTAGAATATTCAAAAAAAAATATATCAGATAATTAGAATATGCTACTAAATATTATTGTAATAACTCACTCAAAAATATATATAAAAATGTCAATTATATAAATAAAATAAATCAATACAAGATATACCATATAAAAATATTTAAAATTTAAAAGAAAAAATTAGATTAAAGTATTTTAATAGTTAATAATAATGATACTTATTTCACATGTACTCATATACTTTTATTGATTCGTTTTATATGTACTCATCAAATTTTTACAACAAATAATTAATAACTTTATTTTGATTTTTCTTTGTTTTATATATTTCGAAATTGCTTCAGCATTGATAAAATTGAACAGAAATTTGTCTACATTAATAAAATAAAAGTTGAAAGAGTTTATTTGAAATACAGTTCAAAGTCATTTAGATCTAGTCATGATTTAACTAGGATTTATTTATGAGATGGGAAATTTGTTGGTTGATCAGTCTTAAGTGATTATAACATTCTACCTAATTATTTTCTTAACATATTGGCAAGCTTATACTCCTTTGGTGTATTATTTGGGGTGAGAGAGGCTCGAACTCTCGACCTCAGGATAACTCAGAAGCTATGAGACCTACGCGCTAGCCAACTGCGCCACCACCCCTTATATGATATTATTAACCTTTATCTCTCAAAACTAATTTTCATTTCTTTAAAAATATATATCAGCCAAAATAAAACGTGAATGCAAAGAGCCAAAGCCCAATCGTTTTGGGCTTTAGAAAGAAAAAGAAAATACTGAGGTGGGTTCAATTGGTTTCTGTGTGTTGAATATTTGGATAGAGTTTGGTAAGAGAAAGATGGAAGAAGGTGATGGCGTAAGAGACAACACTGTCACCCATTCACCCACCAATTCTCAACAAACTGGTAACGAATTTCGCCATCTTAACGTTTTGCTGCTTTTCCTTTTTCATTTCCAACTCAAAATGCAAACGTTGGAGTTCATAATTATCAATTGAGGACTTCCGATTTTTTTAATTTTAATAATTATATGTGTTCATTTCATCAGAATAGGTTTAGTTTACGGGTTCAATGTCAAATAAACACATTATTTGTTTAACACTTATCGCTAGTTTTACCCAACCTTGATGCTCGTATTGAAATTTGATGAGACGTGTTATGAAATTTCTGTGATTGAAGACCACACACTTGCTTGCAATGACTTTTTACTCATGACACGACACGACACGATCACTGTTTACCTTGTAGTTTAGCTAGATGTTTTCTTGTTTAGTGAGGAGTATCACTGATAAGTTAACCCTATTGTGTTGGTGAGACTCGGGATTAGAAGAAGATACTTTGCCCTAAAAAGTGGTTTTCTTCAAATTGTGGTGAACGCAGTTATGCTTATGGAATACCTTTCAAATAGAATCGGAATCTCTCATTTGGCACTGTAATTCGCTTACTGTTTTGAATATTAGAATGATTGTAGTTGAAGAAAGATAGTAGAGATTGAATCTACACATATTTTGCAATTGGTATGCCTTTATTTGAATTCTTTTATCCCCAATAAATTGCATGATGTTTGTACATGTTGCATTTGCTGGTGTAGTTTATTCTTTGGTTTAAAAATGTGTTCTATGAGCCACTGGGGTTGAGCGGTAGTTTCCAATGTGTATGCTTGCTCGATGCAATAGGTTTAGACCTCAATGCTGTCATTATAATCATTCTTCTGGTAGATTAAAGCTGGAAAGTTATCCTTTCTTTACTATAATGAAGTCCCAGCAGCATTTGCAACATGTGATCCAGCATTAAGCTAACCATATAATTTTTCTTTATTTAATTTAAATACCAGTTTCTGATGATGACGAAATAGACTACACAACCAAACCAGAGTTTTATGACCCAGATCTTGATGATAAGAATGAACAGTGGATTCATAAAAAGAGACAAGGACGTGTCTCTGATGCTGTGCTTAGCTGCCCTGCTTGCTTCACCACACTCTGCCTAGAATGTCAGAGGTACACGGTTGAGTTACTGTGTTGCATGCATGGCCATATGTATTATTTTTACTTAAACTAACATTTTAATTTGGCATAAGGAATTACTATATTGGTAGATTGAACAAGTGATTTATTTTCACCCAAAGCAATTATTTATTCCTTTATGTAAACCTTAGAAGGTTGAAAGGATCTGGATCAACTCAAGAGGTATTGGAGAAGAAGAAGCTTGTGGAAGCATGTCCCATGGTGATTCAAATCGTAACTCATCAAAAACCCATGAAAAACAAGAACCTTTTTGCAAAAGAAAATAGAAAATGGATTAAGGACTAGAAAATGTAAGTGCAGGAAGATTCGTCACTTGGAAAAACTTCTCAAGAGAAAAAACAAGACAATAGTAAAGAACTCTTTAAGACTTTCAAAATGAATTCACAAGGAGAACTTCGTTCAATCTTCAAAAGTGAGTTTACAATAGGAGTTGACTCTCTTTTATAAGGAGCATGGCACGATTTTGAAGAGGAAAAGGAATCTTTCATGTGTTTAGAAACATTAGGAAACTCAAATGCAAATAAGACTACTTAAGCTAAAATTAACTCAACTAATCCTATGATTAACACTTAATTAACTCCTAATTAACATAGGTGGCCCCTTAAAATTAGGGAAAAGGCACATGATAGCCCATAAAATTAAGGAAAAGCTTATCATTACACTTTCAAGAAGCAGATGCGAGGCATGGGTTAGTTGAAAGCTATGTGAAGTAGTGACAATCATAATAATTGCACTCATGAAAGTGACTTGATGGTTAATAACTTTTCTTGTGACTTTCCTAACTTATAAATTTCCTCTAACATAATTCTTTGGTGACTCTTGGATTGGAAAATATTTCAAGAGAATCAAGGAATGTTCTATGATCTAAGAGTTTACAAGATTTGAGAGCTTTCTTGTCTCTTCTATTTCTTTCAGCTTCTTGTGAATCTTCCTTAGAATCTCGCTATCTTCCTTAGAATCTCGCTATGTTCCTTAGAATCTCGCTTGGAATCTTCTTTTTTATTCTTCTTTGTTATGGTTCTTGTATTTATTCTTTTTTACTCCTCTTCTTCATAATCAACAAGCTATTCCTCACCATTGTTTACATCATTACTGGTGTCTGCAAATGGACTCGGAGGTTCTTTATATGATAAATAGTATGAAGTGCAGTAAACCTTATAAAAGCACGCTTTTGTTGTGTGATAATTGGAGACAACGAGAACAATTATACATGCCTTTTAGCAATAATGATCATTTAGGGTACAGAAATTTTTCTTCCCGTAAGGAGAGGAGTGGAAGAAGAAAATATCCGATGCTGATAAAGACAAGAAACTAATATATTGCTTTGCTGTAAACATTTTTCAAAATTGCTCTGTACACATCTTGATACTCATGCTACTGGATTTCTAAACAGAGGGAATGCCTTTTCATTAGAAAGGACACAAAAATTAGAGTTTGCTTTAGAACAATCTTATTAATAGGTATCCTATCCAAGTAAATAATATCTTCAATGCATTATTAACTGATTGAAAATTGAAAAGCGGTCAGAGGTATTCTAGACAAGCCAAGAGTTTCTGCAGTCCTTGTTTTTATGTATGCTATTTGAGACATTTTCCATTGAAATAAAGTAAATAAGTGCTGGTTTTTGTTCATTGGAATATTTGTTCGTAACTGGTTTGACTAGCCTGTCGGTTGTGACGTATGAATTTGTATGACTGACTTTATTTAGTTTCTTGCAGGCATGAAAAATATCTGACCCAATACAGGGCAGTATTTGTTGCAAACTGCAAAATTGGGAATGACAAGGTTATGAAGCAAAATACTTCAAGGTCAAGAAAAAGAAATAGAGGGAGTGAAAGATTTGATAGACATGACACTGATTCAACTAACATTAAAACATTCAAGGAAGTTTGCTGTTCTGTTTGCTCGACAGAGGTTGGTGTGATTGATCAAGATGAGATTTATCATTTCTACAATGTTCTCCCGAGTGAATCCTGACTGATTTAGATGTAACTGCTCAGAAGTGGCCTTCTCTGAATCTCACTAACAAAATTCCAACTCAGAACTAGTTTATCTAAGTATCTCCATGCTTTACATCCACGAAGGCATAATTCCTACTAAGCATACTCTAGGTAACCGTCACAGGAGGAAGAAGAAGAAACTATATTTGTGGCTAAAACCGTGGACCTTTGGAGATATCCTGTTTGACAGTATCTCTTGAATTTTTTTCAATACCATGTCAATTTTCTATTTACTTTTGCTACTATTTTTGTTTTTCATTTTTATTGTCACGGACGATTCCGATGATGGAAAAGCTTCGAATACTGTTTCATTAGCTCATAATAGGCAACTTATACAATTAGAGCTCCATATCAAGCAACAGTTTATAAAATCAATGTATGTAAATGTTTTTCAAAAGTCACAACACTTCACTACTAAGTCAATGTTTATTTCTGAGGTGACATCAATGTGTGTGTGCTGGTCTTTTTTTTTTCCCTTGCAACAGTGAGGTTTGAACTTCTGACATTGTAATCTATCCGAAGTCTTCACCACCAACCCAATGCAGGTGACTTTGACAATCTTGAGCCAATTTTCGTGTACTGTAGATTCTGCCAGTGGTGACCTTCAATTTCCATTTTTTTTTCTCCGTACGTATGGTTCCTGCCGTCAATCTTGACTTAGTTTCACCAATTTCATAAATATGTAACGAGCTACATATTTGTTTAAAGCTGGCCACTAACAAAAGAAAGGCCAGCGTTTGTCCATTATCATAAACCTAATCGACCACAACACTCGGAGTACATAGATGTCGGAAAAGTGTTATTAATATCATAAGATGACATTAAATATAAGTGATGTCATCAATCTCATTAAAATGAAAAATTATGTTTAATCCCTTTTACATGTTACATACTGGGGCTGTATTGTAGCAGATACAGTTTTTTTTTTCTTTTGATTATTAAGTGTTGAATGGTCTGTTATTAAAAATGTTGTTTACAAGGTGTGAGTAGATTCCTTGTGTGAATATAAAAAATATAGAAATAGGATTATGATCCAATATTTTAATGTGCTAGCATGGAATGTTCCATCATTTCAAGCAGAGAAGTGGGAGTATAGAAATCAAAAAAGGGTGGATCAAATCCTTGGCATAATTATCAATCGCTCCTTTTGAGTTGCTTTCACCAAAAAACAAAAATCGTAGTGGTTAGGAAACACATTATGTATATATTAATATCAATAATTTAGCTATTTGTGTGACTATATCACGGAAAAGGCAATAGACAGCGCACGAAAATAGCTATTTAAGATATGGAATATATGTCCGTGTGCACTAGATATTGAATTTGTTTTAATTTAATATCATGCCTTCTTTGTTTCACTATTTGTTAATTCTTTACAATTTAAACAGATTTCCTTAAAATCCTCTACTGTTTTTATACCCTCAAAGGACAAATCTCGTATGGTGAATCATAATTGTGTGTGTTCTGTTAATCAGAATAACACTTAACTGAGTTATGAAAACGTAGACTCATATTAAAGTCATTAATTTGAGAGGATTTTTATTTATCAACTTTCCAACCTGAGTTGAATAGGGGTGAAAAAATATTAACCTAGAAGTTGAATATATTTATTATTTTTATTAATTTAATAATTGAAATTATTAAAAAAGAATAGTGAGTATTTGTGTTTCCGTGTGAACATTTGAATGTGAAGCATAAGTGTAGTTTGACCAAGAAGTGACTATCAGTATCAAGATTATATAAAGATGCCTAGTCTACTACCAATTAGCCAATCATCTAAAACAACAAAATCAAACAAAGGAGTACTTATCCAATCATCATAATATACGATTCTAATTCTAATCGGATTGTGTTTCTTTCCCTTTTTTTTTTTCTTTGTTACCCACCAACCCTAGGTGTGCTGAATAGTAGTTTGCATGATGTTTGATGTACATTAGCATGATTCTAGAAAGTTCACAAAACTTAAACTTTTACCTCAATAAAACAACACTACTCTCAATTTTCTTATCTAACCAAACATTTTTCATCCATCATTATATTCCCACAAAAGCAAGTTGGACATTTTAAGAATTACACGTAAAAAATTCAAGAACTATGTTTTACATTGTGGGTTGTAGATTTTTTTCTGACTTGTAAGAATGTCACAACATAAATATTCGAAGAATCTCACATTCATTTCTACAAACACTTCTTTTAGATAAAGTTCTTTCTTTCTACGTTATGCTAAAATTCATATTTTGACTTAATACTTAGTCTCCATTACTCATCATCAAATGTGAGCAATTCTCTCCAAATTGTGAAAAGGAGTAAGATTACTTATTATCATTTCCAATCTGCACCATTACTAACATGTTCAGTTCTCCATGGAAGTAGAAAAAATTATGGGAAAAAATTAATAAAATAAAGAAGAATTTAAAACAATTTGAGAATTATTAAAACAGTCTTGAAGATAAATGTATTAACACAGACCGTTCTAAAATTGTACTAAATTAATCATCTATAATACAGGTCACTTTGTTTGTATTTTTTTAAACTAACAGAAGGATGAAATAAATTTTACGTCCATATAAAATTTTCAATCTCATTTATGTTTTAAAATTGTTTATTTCGAAAACGCTTAAAAAATAAGTCTGATAACAAATTGATTCGTAACTTTATGATTTCTTAGTAATATAATATAACCATTGATATTTGTTTTCTTTTATTCAATTTATAGTTTATAAATTGTAGAATTATACTTAATTAATCTTCTTACAAATATAGTGATGTGTCGGTATCAAACATGGTAATAAAAGAATAATAAGTTTTTTTTTCTCATTGGATTAATTTGATACAATAATAAGATAAGAAAAAGGTTAAAATGCAACCAATTAAAATATTTGAAATAGTCGTAGTAAAAAATTATCATAGTAAAGAACCTCTAACTTTTGTTGCTCTCAAACTATATCAACAATGTGAATGAGAGAATATAAGCTGATAACCTTTTAATGAGACTTGGATTTATAGCTTATGGAAAGATTGCATAGTTTAACATGGGATCAAATGGTATTTTGCCATCGTTAAAAATTAAAATGTAAGTTTAAATTTTATATTGAATAGATATAAGAAAGTTTAATAATATATAAAAAATTATAAGCATATTATTTTAAAATTTTAGATTAAAGAATGTGTCAATTTCTTATATAAGTTTAATTTCAAATTTTTATTATGAAATGTCCTTAAAAAATTTCCGTCAAAATGTGATTTATAAAAATGTAATATTTAATCATAAAATAAATCTTCTACAAATTCTAATGGTATTTGTTACGGCAAAAGCACTTAATGTGATATAAAACGTTTTAAAGTTATTTTTGGTTCGACCATCACTGTCTCTGTGTGAGCACATACTTTTAAATTCTATTATATGAATTTCAAACATTACTCAGTAAACATTTCTTGATTTATGAACATTATGAGAAGTATTAACAGTATATTTATAACATGCATTTTTTGTCACATTTTATTATATGTTCAAAATTATTAAAAAAATATAAAATCAAAATAAAGGTTAATTAACAATATAAAATTTATGGCTTATAATAAATTAGAACTAATAACATTAATGTTTGTAAAGTATATTTGATTATATATTAATTAGGAAGGGATGGGTCCTAAGTTTTTCTTATGTCCCCATTGGTGTGTGACTAAAATAGTATAGGTTCCATTTTGAGTTTTGCAAGCTGGAAAAGGAAAGTACCCCACAATTTTCTTCAATTGCCTCAAAACACTTTCCAATGAATCAATCATCATCATAATCTTAACGCAAGATTATTCATGCAAGCTAATAATGCTCATTAAAACTCACTTTTTCCGAGAAAAAAATTCTTTGGGTTTCGCGGCCCATTCAGTCATCAGGGCCTGGGCATAAAAGCCCAAACCGAGAGGAAAAATTAGCAAAGCATGTTTCACGGCGAATATTAAACAATTAATGCTGAAAATAATAATTTGGATATATCTCGGTACGAACGCCACGTGGCGAAATTCGATTGGACAAGGAAGATATAACAGCTAGCTGGAGATTACCCGAAACTTCGACTCTGAAAGGGAAAGTAGCGAATGTAAATGATTTCACTACTTAGTCGTTATTTAATAAGGAAAGTGAATATCAAAAGATTTGTATGTGTTTGTGAATATTGTTAGAGAGTAATAAAACTAAAAACTAAAGTAAAGAGTATGAAAATGAAAGGCAAGTGGGTCCCATGGCGTCCTATTTCTCTGGGTAGGGTACCCTCTGGTTGAGGGGTAAAAGGGACGCGTGAGGGAAGGCGCGTGGGAAAGAGGAGTGGTGGGGCCCAGTACCCATGTGCCCTCCTCCTGTCTCCACCAGCTGCTGCCGCTCAATGATTAGAGCCCTGTTCCCCTGCTTGCTCGCTTGCTTCTTTGCGTTTGGTCACTCTTTTTTTTCTTTCTTCAACTCTTTCATTCAAACACACTCACTATAATCTCATCTTCATTTTCATTTTCATTCTCATTCTCACTCCCAACCAATACTATTCACACCCACACATGTCAACATCTGACGGCAACACTAACGGCGTTACGAACGCCTCAATCATTGACCCGCAACGCCAGCAGCCGCAGGCGTTGGCCGTCAAGAAGCCGCCGTCCAAGGACCGACACAGCAAGGTGGACGGCCGCGGCCGCCGCATACGAATGCCCATCATCTGCGCGGCACGTGTATTCCAGCTCACGCGCGAGCTCGGCCACAAGTCCGACGGCCAGACTATCGAGTGGCTCCTCCGCCAGGCCGAGCCGTCTATCATCGCCGCCACCGGCACCGGCACCACGCCCGCGAGTTTCTCCTCCGTGTCGCTCTCCGTACGCGCCGCCAACTCCGCGTCGCTGTCCTCGCCTTCATCTGCTTCCGACCACAAGCCGCAGCTTCTGGCCCCCACGCCCTTCATCCTCGGCAAGCGCATACGCACCGACGATGACACTTCTAAGGACGACGCCGTTTCCGTGGGGCCCTCCCTCGTGGGCCCCTCGACCCCGCCCGGGCTGTGGGCCCTCCCTGCTCGCCCCGATTTCGGACAAATTTGGAGCTTTGCCGCGGCTCCGGAAATGGTCGTGCAGCCCGCCGCCGTGTCGGTGTCGCAGCAGCAGGCGTCGCTCTTTGCTCATCACCAGCGTCAGCAGCAGCAGGCCATCGGAGAAGCGTCGGCGGCTAGGGTGGGGAATTACCTTCCGGGACATCTGAATTTGCTGGCTTCGTTGTCCGGCGGACCTGGGAATTCTGGTCGGAGAGATGACGAGCATCGCTGATTGGGTACCGGTGGTGGTGGTGGTGGATGGTGGAGGAAGGTGGTGGTGTTTTTTTGGTATATATATAATCTTGTGTTGTGGCTGTTGCTTTGTTGTGTGTGGGGAAGCAGGAGATTCTTAGGGTTAGGTTTTTTCTTAGTCTTGAGTGGAGAAGTCCATCGATTAAGAAATTATTCAGTTTTAGGGTTTTATTTTACTTCCTGCTCCTGGTTTGGAAAATTAACTAGGTTCTAAGAAAGTTGGATAATTGTTTTAGATTCTGGGGCTTTTGTTGGAGGAGAGTGGGGGAAATGAGAATGTGATGATGAAGTGATAATCTTCTTTGTGGAATTTTGATGCTGAGAAATTGATTCCTATGAATTTGTAATGTTGTTGTGGTGGTGGAGAGTTGAAGAAGATTGTTGCTTCTGTTTCACTTACACAGTGGGTTGAGTTTGACTGATTGGTGGTTGTTGCAGTTGAGGTATTTATCAGTGCTTGCAAGCTTGTTCGTGAGGTGAGTAGATTGTGTTTCCAAAATTCAGCCGTCACTCCCAGATTGTTGGAGTACCCTACTTTTCATTCCAACATGGGTTAAGGATGAGAAATCATGTCTCTGGGGTGTTCTTGGGGCATGTTTTTGAGGTTAGTTTAAGGTGGTAATGTTGTGAAATGGGTGCAGCTGCTGGTGAGTGTTATGCTCTCTGTCTCTATCTCCTCTACTTTCACGCCCCTTGATGGTCTTTGTTGTTTTCAGAGGTGACTGGTGTGTGAAAGATAAAAGAAGAAGAAGAAGAAAAAAGCTCTGGTTGTACTCCTTATGACTTCTGTTTTTGAGATTTTTTATTTTCAATCTTAGCCATTTCTTAGATTGATCAGCGTGAGAATAATGTTTTCTTGTATGTAAGTGGATTGTTTTGGGGGTGCCAGTGATGTGAATAAAAACCCATCTGTTTCTTTCTTTACCTCTTTCCTTCTCTTGTCACTTTATTATTGTTTCCATGTATTCAGCGACTCCTTTTGTTGCATGACGTTTCAATTTTGAATCCTTATTTGATTCAGTGTGCTTTCTGTTCTTAAAGTTTGCAGCAAAATTGGCCCCCTCTTTGTTCTTTTTCCTCTGAATGTGGTGTGACATAGCTATATAATATACTATTACAGAAGCAAATTTATTTGGGTGTTGTGAACCCACTGACCACCATGTTTGATTTCGTTTGAGTATCTTTGGTTCTCTGCCAGTTTTTGTAATTTCCACGTACTCTTTCTGGGAACTTGTACTCTGGCTATTTCTGTATTTAAGGAAAGATAAGGTTAGGTACAGCCTGTATTCAAGTCTTGAAATAAAGATCTACTCACGTAGGTCTAATGGTCACTGTTTTTTATGTTTTCACCGAGGGTGAAAACAAAACATGGTGTTGTGTTGGTACATTTCATGCACCAGTGAATCCGGGGTTGTTACTGATACACTGCTACATAGGCATAAAAAAACTTAAATTTGGCTGATGTGTTGCATCTCAATAATGGCATATTTAAACTGGTTGTTATGTCTTTGACTTTTATCGGCACACACTTGCAAACTACCATGTGCTTCTGCACCCTGCCTTATCTGCCTCAAAATGCAAATTTAACACCATGCTGTGAGCTTAGTCGAAGTGGCAAAAGGATCACCTGAACCATTCATCTCTTCCTGCTGTCATAAACTTATTTGGGGATTCTGTTTCAGACATCTTCCAAATTTAAAATTCATTTATGAGATGCCTGACATATTTGAGGCACGATTTGGATGAAATTGGACCTAGTTAAATTTGATTTATAAGATGCCTGACATATTGATAAGCTGTTTAGGTCATGTTGCTGAGAGTAGAAAATCATTTCTGCACGACCAGGTCAGGTGGAATTTCTCAAAATGGGATATTCATCTATGGAATTTCTGAAAATGGGATCTTCACTTATCTCTCCACCAAAAATGTATAAATGGGGTTGAAAAAATTTCATTATAAACTAGTAGTGTAACTAAAAAAATTGCAGAACTGCGAAATTTTTTATCTGAGAAAAGTTTTACAGCCTTGCAGAGGATCTCTGATCAAAAAAATTACACATGGCAGTAGAACAAGTCTTTATAATCGTTTTATACTTTGTTTTGAAATAATCAAAAACACGTGACAACTTTTTTGGTGCATAACAAATCTACCCTGTTGTTCAAGTCTATAATGAAAAAAAAAAATAATATCTTTGTCAAAGCAGATAAATCATTGATTTTTTTTTTATATATATATACACGAACAGAAAATGAATCTATTAATGAGCTTAGCTCTCTAATAGCTGTGCTAACATTATTTGACATAATTATGTCCACTTCAGTTGTGTACTAATGATGTCAGGCTTTACTAGTACATAACAAATAGTACAACATAAACAAGATTTGTGGAACATGATCTATCATGCACATGAAAAAAGAACAGTACTTATGGTTAAGAACAGAATTTGAATCAACAATATAGTTGAAGAGGTTCAATTATTCATAAGTCATGTCAGATTGAAGGAAGGTTTTATGATTTTATGATGAAGATGAAAGAATTTGGTGGGATCTAATTGGAATGTGAAAATATTTGTATTGTGATGGGAGAAAAAGAAAGACAGAGAGAGATTTAAGTTGAGGAAAGGATTTGTCTCGGAGTTGGGAAGTGATGATTTAGTTGATGTTGTTGTACTTTTGTATGCATGGATTATTGGTGGGGTTTGGAAATTTAGGATGAAACATGTTTTCTTAATTATTGTTAAACAGAAGGGTGAGGTGCCAATAATTGATGGGTCCCTGGAATTAAATGTCGGGGTGAAACAAGTTAAAAACCATGTTATGATTTGGGACCATATTTAAACCCTCTTATGATGGACTTTTTGAACTTACTTGCAAACTCATTCTGGACCCACATTCAATTTTTTAGGGCCTTTTACTTGGGTTCTGTATTGTGGGCCGTATCCAGATCCAGTTTCTATTTTCTCACTCTTCCTTTCTTTTTCTGTCATTTTTTTAGAGATGTGAAAAAGGAAAATTTAGAAATCACCACTTCAATTGTCAAAAAGATTACTTCAAATGACAAAAGGAATCAACTTTTTATTCAGTTCATTGACCCAGAGAAAAAAAAATCAGGCTTAGGAAAATAATTCCGGATACTTTTGATTATATTACTCGATTATTTTTTTATAAAAATCAAATATCGTAATAATTAAGGTAAAGAGGCAACCGTGGATAAGTATTATGTATGCTCTACCGTGGGTAAATTTATAGTCTTTGTTAGATTTATGATTTATTATTAAAATATTATATTCAATCCATTAACCTTTTATTTTTACATAAAGACTTTGAGAAAACGAAAGAAAAAATATAATTTAACACAGAATGTTAATCTCTCGTCTTGTGAACCTTACAAAACCTCATCTGAAACATTTTTATAAAGAAACACTTATGACAAATCTAATTAAGCTTACAATAACTAGAAGACAGTTAAGGGAACAAAATTATCTTAACAAATTTTAACCTGAACCACGTAAAGAATAAGAAGTAATCCCAAACCATGTAAAGAATAAGTAATGGTGATCTTTAAGGTACGAATGTTAAATTATACATGTAGAGAAAATTCAATAAAATGTTGTTATGATTGAAAAGTTTTTATATTTTTTGAAAGATTTTATTTATATTTAACTTCTAATTAATTCGTATTTAAAAATAGTAAGATGCTTAGTTTTACTAGTATGATAGTTTTTATCAATTGAAACAACTTTTAATTATCTAGATCAGAGTTATTATAATTTTTCTCTGATTTTATTTATCACACTAAATAACAACTAAGACTGTAAAAAAGTTAGTAGGTATTTATTTTACATTCAAAACAGAAATGAAGGTTAATTTAATAATTTAAAAATAAGAGTTCAAAAAATAAACAATATTTACCAAAAATTTGAAAGGATTGAAAATTGAATGCAGGGTTTATAGAGCAAACAATAGAAATGAAAGATGAGTTTGTTAGGGTGTGGGTTCCGTTGAAGTGTTGCGAATTGCGATCGAAATCGAATCGAATTGAAGAAATTGCTTTGTGAGGGTTTTGTGTTGGTTCGATGGGTTCTTGGAAGAGTGGTTCGATGGGTTTGGAGAGGATGAGCGTGGAGCAGTTGAAGGCGGTGAAAGAGCAAACCGATCTGGAAGTCAATCTTCTGCAAGACAGTCTCAACAACATTCGCGGCGCCACCACGCGCCTCGAGATCGCGTCCTCCGCCCTCAACGACCTCGCCGTGCGCCCTCCGGCCAACCGAATCCTCGTCCCCCTCACCGCCTCCCTCTACGTCCCCGCCACTCTCCACGACTCCACCCACGTCTTGATCGACGTCGGCACCGGATACTTCATCGAGGTCAAACCTCACGCTTATACGTTCACGCATTTAGGTTTTATGTGTCGCGTTTAGGTTTTATGTGTTGCACTTAGGTTTTATGTGTCGCATTTAGGGCTTGTGTATTTAATTTAATTTAGGTTTTACGAATTCGAGAGAGCTTTGTGCAGTTTGTTAATTGCTCATCTATTGTTATTGTTATGCGGAAACAGAAAACTATGGATGAAGGAAAAGATTACTGCGACCGAAAAATCAACCTGCTCAAGTCAAACTTTGATCAGCTTGTTGAGGTACCTTTCCTCTTGCGCTTCATGTTTCGAGCAAACTATTGTGTCCGTTTTCACTGCTTGTCATGAGTTGCTATTAAAATCTATTGTTATTTTCTTTATTGTGTCTATAAACTGTATGGTGTAAATAATCACTCTTTTCGATAGTGCATGTTTAAATAAACTGGGGCAGTGTTTCAAATGGGAAAAGCCTTTCAATGGTGATGCATAATCTAATTTGTAGAAACTCTTTTATATTAACTTCAAATTTTGATTTATGACCTGTGCATAAGTTAATTTCGGTTTATAGAGCAATTTATTTCATTTATTATTATTTTTTTTCTTCTATTTGAAGTACTTATGAAAAGGTTTATCCAAATAGATATTGACAAAACTGTTGTCTGACTTGTGTTGAGTTGAGAATTTCGTTCTGGGTTTAAGTGCAAGTATGCTTTTGAAATGAACTTGTTGTAATATGTTCAAATACAACATACGAGAAGTGCTAGCAACACTCTTTTCCTATCACAGGCTATACTATTGGTTGCAATTTATCAAAGACTATAAATTTATAGGAGAGTCATTAAATAACGCGTCAAAAACTACAAAATAAGTGCGCTTGTAGCATTTCTCTACAACATAAATTGTTGTCTTCTTGTATTGGATATGGTAATTATGTAGTTTACATTAAATGTGGTTATTCATACTGTGGAGAGTGATTGGTCAAGATAGATGTTGTTAAATAGGGGACCTGGTGGCTCTAGGACACTATGGTGTAGCAGATTTACTGCAAAACGTCGTTAGAGTGCTATGATTTCAGGGGCTTCTCATGATGCCCTATGGCCACTTTTTCCATATCACTTGTGGCAATCATGACTATGGACATGGTGGAAAACACAATTCTTATAGGAAAAAATAAAACACTTGGAGAGTCCGGAGACCGTCAATGAAACATTCCAGTGAGCTTGTTTTAAACACTAGTGTTTTGCTAAACCAAACCCAACATGGAGAGACATTTACTGAATACCCTTAACATCTCCAGTTAAGGAGACTATCTCAGGCAAACGACTGATACGGTTCTCTCCAGTAATCCCTCTGTTCATGAGTATCTTTTATTTTTGTTTCTCTTATTTATTTCATCTCTATTTCCGTTTCTGATCTCTTCATTTCTCTGAGCTGGTCAAATTTCTTCCTTTTTTTGTTATTCTCTTCCTCCAAACTAATGCTTCGAGGCTTATGATATTTTCTCATAAGTTTGTAGGCTGTGTACTTTTTTATGAAGTTTACGTCTTACAACATTTGTACGTTGTTTGTCCATAATTTTTATTTATTATAATGCAATGCCTCTTCCGGACGCTGGAATTCCATCTACCATGTTCTCGCAGCTGGTTTTAGGTTGCTGCCATAGGGGTTCACTTTTTTTTCTCAATCAAGCTACCATGCATGTCCCCACAACTTTTTAAACAAATGCTTGGTATCCTGTTGTATGTGCACGCACAACAGATAATATTGTACACTATTTTTTAGTGTGCTTTGGGTGTGTGTTTTACTATAGCTAATATTCTTCTGCTACAGGTAGCAACACCATCTACCATTTTTGTGGCAGACTTTTTACTTTTTCACTTTGCTTTTTGAAATGAATTTTTGTAATAATCTCACTGCAGGTTGCATCAAAAAAGAAAAACGTGGCAGATGAAGCTGGAGTTATTTTACAGGCTAAAATGAAGCAATTAGCGTCTTCATCCTAAAAGTGGTTGCAATATCATTCACTTGCCTCTTCCAATGCACTGTACCATAGAAAATCAGCAGTGATGCTATATTCTATTTAAAACCTTTTATTTGGTTTGGAACTGTTTACAAAATGAAGTCAACCGATGACAATTGAAATTTAAAGGGTATTTAGGAATTTTGGTGTTTCAATTGCATAATCTCTATTGAGCAGGTTGTTGCAGTCCGTGTTCATTGCTGGTCCTTCTGCTGTGTTCTGGTTTCACCCAAGCTGCTCCTGATTATTGCGCTAGTGTGGGGTAAGAGAAGGGTTTCCTCAAGGAATATTGTGTTCGTCTGGGAAAAAGAGATTGTTGAGATAAACAGATTGCTTTTTATAGTCTGACATTGATAGGATTTTGGTGCTTGTATTCCTATAAAAATATAATTCTTTATGGGCATGCTTAAAGAAAACTCCTCTAACGGACACGTGTAGGAAAGAAAGAATACAATATCTTTTTTGTAAAATTAAATGAATTTATGTACGAGTTATGAATCAACAAATTAGTTTATATATAAATATATATTAACTTATAGGTATTTTTTTCTAAAAATAAATAGGAAATATTTCTGAGCTCACCGATATGCTATAGCTGTTCACATTTTTTTCATTATGTATTGAATTTATACTAGAATAAAATATTCTAGATACTTATGATTTAATTATATGAACAATCACTTTCCCTTGTTTATCTGAGTTGCGTTTATTTTCTGTATTTTATTTTTATTTCACTATATTTTTTTATTTTCTTAGTGTCTTTTATTGTTAATTTTTGTATTGTGAATTTCAAAATTATCAAGAAAAAATAGAAAAGAAAATTATTTATACTAGACAAGAGAAATTTTATTATATATTATTATAGATTAACAGATAGATGAGTTGGATTGGGTATTATGAAAAAAGAGAACATGAGAGACAGAAGAAAAGAGGAAGGCAAAGAACTAGAGTGATTCTTCTTGCACCTCCATACTTTTTGAAAGTGATCGGAGGAGGTGCTGCATTTGTGATACTTTGAGACATTGAGAAAGGTTTAGAGTTGTGAGAGTAATATAGAGAGATTAGAGAGGAGGAAAAAGATTCTTGTTGGAGTTGCTAAAGAAGGAGGCTATTGTTAAGAGGAAGAAGAAGGTTAGAATTGCTAGGACGAAGAGGAAGGTTCGTCCGTTCGTCCATCGTCGACGGTGAGTTTAATTTTCTTTTAACACATTGCAGGGTGTAGAACCCGCAACTTTTTTTTCTGCACCTTCACTATTGCGGGTTGTACAACCCGCAAGCTTAAATTTTTTTCAAACACATTGCGGGTTGTACAACTCGCAATGTGTTTTGCAAATTTTTTTGCTTGTGGATTGTACAACCCGCAATAGTGAAGGTGCTGCTCGACGTGGAAGAAGGAATGGTGAAAGTGGTGGACGTCGAATAAGGTAGAAATGGTGTTGAACGTGGAAAAAGAAGACAATACACTGTATGGAGGTGCACGGCGACAGTAATGGAGTTTTAAGGGGAGAGGTGGGTTCTGAGAGTGAAATGGGAAGAAGGGTAATTATGCCCTTTAACAAATTTTAAAAGGCTAATTTTGTAAAATTGCAATTAGTATGAAGGTGCAGGAAGTCGTCATGGAGGTGCAGGAAGGTAAAGCGGAAGAGGATCCATTGAAAGTTAAAAAGAAACACGTTAAGAGCGGCAGAACACGGAATTTTTTTTTTTTGAAGTCCTATAATTTTAAATAACAACAATTCTTGTATTGTTTAATTTAATTTATTCCATAGATTGTTTATCTAAAAATTGATTTAAATTTAAAATTCTCTTGAAAAGTAAATTATTCTCTTGTGTTTGCTCGTTTAACACACGACAGTTCTAACTTCGTATTGATTCTCCCCCTTTCCGTAAGCGACTCCTGATTTCATAAACGTCGCAATTTAAAAAAATTTCCATTCGAGAAGTCCTTCATCATGTTCAACAGGGTCGATTTTTATCTTAGCAAAAGAAACTCTGCCAAAGGCTTTCTTTGGAAAGAAACGTGATCAATGAAATAACTTGTATGTTCATGACTTGTCACAACTTCAAGATATTTTCCAGAATTCACCGTGCAACATTCTAATGATAAAATGATCTGCCCCCAAATTTCCTTTAAAACTGTCAAGAAAATCCAATTATGATGAACAAATCGAAATCATTATTTGTCAACAAATGAAGATTCTGCAAGATCGATGGCACGAGCAAGGGCTGCAGCTTTGTTCTCGCACTCTCTTTGTTCATCAGCTGGATCACTGTCAGCAACGATTCCCGCTCCAGCCTGGAGGTGGGCAACCCATTCTCTGCGTTTGTTCATACGATCCTTGTACGAGTACATTGTGTCGTAACGAGCATTAGTAGGGAAAACTATGGTCCTCAGTGCAAGGGCTATGTCCATATCGCCATTAAAAGATATGCCTCCAAATCCCCCGCTATATGGCCCCCGTCTTGCCACTTCCAACTCGTCAATCAATTCCATGGCTTTCACCTGTTTTACAGCAGCCATAATGACACAATCCAGGATCAAACACTCCAATCAACGAAGGCTATCTTGTGGTTTACATAATGTTAAAGTTATAACTGCCCCCAACCAACTTTATTTATTAAGCACGAGTAATATGGTAACTGAATGCAAGTGCCTATCTATCGTATGGCAAGGAGAAAGAGCCTGCTCAAACCTAAGCTATACCACCTTCGAGAGTTCTAAAATTTACCTTCGGTGCTCCGCTAACTGTACCAACAGGTAAAGCAGCACGCAATGCATCCCAGCTTGTTAAGTCATCTAATAACTCCCCAGTGACCTGCAAAGACGGGTGTACATTACCATCATCTGAGAAAAAGCTTCTTCACTAAATCCATTTCTGCCAAAACCAAACAGCAGAATTTGGACTCTGGCATACAACAAAATGAATCAAGTAAAACCAAAAGCCACTCTAGCTTACTGGCGCCATATCATTCATGTTTCTGAAAGAGCAAGATAAAAGGAAAATCATTGAAAGAATAGAATCTTTTAATCAGAGTATTGTGCTTATCCTACGTGTAGAATGAAGACACATGCCTGAGAAAGAAACACTTCTAGCAACGTATTTTACACATATCAGGAGAAAAAAATCCTTGTTATAGTTAATGTACAAGTAATGACCACTACCATGGCCAAATTAGAAAGATCTGACCTACAAGGAGACTCCAGATTTAGAAAGGGGTTTTTGAAGAAGAAATCAATGGAGAGAGAAAATTAACTGTTAAAAATACTATAATAATAAATAATGCAGATAAGACTATAAACGAACAGAATCAAGCAAAGCAGGTGCAAATCCTATTCAAAAGCTTCTGAGTCAGTTGGTTTGTGAAAAAGTTGAACTTCCAAGAAATTCCACCCGTGCCTTGTTGCCCTATAGATTTGAGCTTAATAATCAATGCTTAAAAAACAAAGTAGTTGTATTAAATAAACTGAGCGATGTACTTGTTCAGCTGAATATATTGAAAACTCATGGACGTATATCGTCATATGCTGAAGGATGTCAACACCAATTGCCCTTTTCTACTTGAAAAGTAGCCCATTAAGGAAAATTTTATTCACTGGAAAATGATAACCTAATTTTAAAAGTAATCTTCATATTCAACATCCCACGAAATAAGCTATTACTAAAAATTTCTTTGGCAAAAATATGCTGAATAAGCATGGGCCTTTTGGTTTCAAAAAGCATTGCCCTTTTAGGATTAAGGAAAAACACAAGATGGCGCAACAGCTTTTCTAGTTTCGACTTTCAAAGTTCTAAGTACTGGAAAGTGATTAGTCTGTATAGGAGAAGTAAAACATTCACTTTCCATGCAAGTGATTGTAAAGCAAATGTTGTTATATCTGAATTTAAAGGAAACTCGGGCAGTTTATTCTTCAATTTGATAAAGCAGAAATATTGAAGAGATCAGAACATAAAAAAATGTTAAATTTTCATGTGTAAACACTCAATAATCCAAATTATGTCTAAGATATTATAGACAAATAGGAATGGCCCTAAGGATGAGTATTACTTCGCAAAATTTATATTGTCAGCGATGAAATTTGGTTAGCGCACATGTAAAACTCAAAGTATATGAGCATTAATCAATATTGCCAGCAATGTAAAATTTGAATTGCACTCGTGTAACATTCAAAATTTTGGAGCTTACAGTTGAGCTTATGTGCATAACATGGGAATAGCGCTCGATATTCATGAGTCTTTCAACTTGAACAGAGCCGGGTTTGGAGACCTGCATATTCATCTTGCATTAAGCATATGGCTAAAAAATAAAATACCCAAGTGCAAGGCAACTGTGCAACTTAGAAAAAGTGGAAAATAGTTAAGATCATAAACTACCCAATTTCAAATCAATGCATATAAAGATCCGTTAAAATAGCGACACAGCATATAGAAGAATAAGGTTAGTGCCATGAATAAGGTGCCTGAGATTCAAATTTGCTTAACACACCAAAAAAAACTGTCAATAGAGTCCCTCAATTCAAAGGGTTCAGGTTAGGTACAAAAAAGGGCACTTAGGGAATTACAAGTTAGGACCTAATTCTGTAGGTGACAATAACTAATTATATTCAGTAGTAAAATGGAATTGGGGGAGTTAGTAGGAATTGGGTGAGTTTTGTTAAAAGAAAATTTGGAGAATCAGCTCTATTCGGTACTAGGGTGGAAGAAAGGACATTACTGTGTTGTGCTTGATCTCTGTTCAGCATCACATTGATGACAGTGCAGAAATTGATTGTTTGAAAATATTAAGCACCATTATAAGTAAATCATTTTTTTACATATTATGGTCCAGTTCTATCAGAACCATTCTCCAAAATCCTATTGAATTGAAATATTTTTTTACATCTGAAATTAGATCAAGGGTTTACCTGGGAGCCCTAGTCTTAAAAATGCAAGACTTTAATCTCTATGTTATAAAAGACAATAAGCCTGGAATTGAAAAGAATTTACCTTTCCGACATCATTTCTACCCAAATCAACAAGCATTACGTGCTCTGCACATTGCTTTTCATCTTTCAAAAGTTCTTCCTCCAACATGATATCTTCTTTGGGTGTTTTTCCTCTTCTAACAGTACCAGCAAGGGGCCGGTTGGTGATGTTTCTCTGTCAAAAAAGGTACGAAAAGACAATCAATACCTTCTACACTTGCAATGAAGTTCGTAACACTGAGTAGTCTAGTAAAATTTAAGAAAACGAGACAATCGCAACTATAAGCATATGTTAACATTATTGATATTGTGAAGGAAGAAAATTAGAAGTAAAGCCAGTTATTGGAGTATTATTGCACAAGGTTACCTTCTTCACCCGTGTAAGAATTTCTGGACTTGACGCAACCAAAATACTCCCTCTGGCCTGACACCAGTATATATTTCAACAAGTTAACTTTTGAGTGCAAACTAACTAATAAAATGATTATGACAAGAAACTGGCAAACCTGTAAATAAGTCATGTATGGACTAGGATTAACAATCCTCAATGCTCTGTAGACTTCAAATGGGTCTGCAAAAGTTCTCCGTTCAAAACGTTGACTTAGAACAATTTGAAAAATATCACCAGCCAGTATGTGCTCTTTAGCCTGCAATACTGCCCTCTTATATTCCTCGTTTGTCATATTTGACATCTCCAGTTTAGGACCAAAGAGATGAGTGTGTAACTTGATCGAACCTGCAGCCAGCTTTGGGCTGAAATTGACAATTATAATAGCAGATATTGAAATTAAATTCAACCACCAAAAACTGTCGTCCTTTACCTTAATTTGAAATGTCGAGTCAATAAGAAAACAAATTGGGGAAAAATAGAACACTCACGTAATTATATCATGCACCCGAGATACTAGAGTTTCCAGCTGGTTCCTTCCATCACTGAGGGCCTCCTCAGCAGAAGAATATCGATCCAACCGAACCCAATGAATCACATACGCTTTCTGGATTGAACCAAGTCTAAGAAATCACATGTGGTTGCTGAACCACTCAAAGTCAAACAAAATAGAAACTACAAATACTCTCCAGGACCAAAACAGTAAGTGTGGATAAATTGATCAGCAGGATTTTCTTAGAAGCAACAATTACATTCATAGCAGTACCTTTTCAACATGATCAAACACTATAACATTATCATAAAGGCCTAGATGAATATCAGGAAGGTTTCTGTCATCTACTGGGGCATTAGAAAATGGAAGTTTCTTCTTTTCTACATAGCGCATTGTATCATAAGAGAAATACCCTATCCAACCACCTGCCAATAAAAAGACGTTCGAAGATATTCATTTTTCATCTCAACATTCGAAGCAAGCAAGAGAATCCTTAGTGTAGAAACCAAAATCAACCACAAATCTCTTTGCACAATGTACTCATTCCAAATAATATAAAACTACAAAAAGTGAACAAAAATAAACAATTTAGCCTGGTCAGCGTGGCTGCCTACACACAACCACCGCGTTGGTAGCAGACTATAATCTAATAGAGAGCAAATAGTGTTTGTATTGCATTAAGTTCTTTTTTTTACGTTATCATTCCATCACAACCTGTCATGTATGGAAAGCTGGGCAACTTTTATCATAACTACATTAGGAAAAATATACCAACAATAATATCATATTATAAATATTTTTACACTCGCAGCTAATAAAAACTAAATTCATGATGAAATGGCACTTAGGATTAGAAGTCGATTTCACATGCCACAAAACGCTTCAGGAAGTTCCTCAATGAGTTGAGGAGTCCACTTGTCCATGATCCTTCGAGGAATCACCAGTGGATCCTCTGCAATTTCCTGAGTCCTGCGCCCTTCCATGTGGTCCATAACAGTAACCACATTCTCTTTAGCCACAATCTCCATACATGGCTGTGCTCCCACCACACTGTACCGTCCCTAATCAATATCAACGCAGACTAATCACACAGACCAACACATTCACATACACACACACAAAAAGAATAGTAAATTACACCAACACTCCTCAATTTTGCAAGACTGCACAAAACTCTCCACTTCTTCAACCACTACACTAACCTCATTCGAAAAGCATCACACCGTGTACCTTTCAATGCATGTTAAAGTGTGTTCGATTTCGTAAAACCGCACAAAACTTCAGAAGTATCGGTGTAATTTACTATAAAAGCGAAATAAAATAAAATAAAAAAGCGTTCTCACAATGCTAGAAAATTGGCCAGGCTCGACCGATTCAAAGAGAAAGCTAGGAGCATCTCTCTCGTCCTCCTTAACGAGACACCTGTAAGCGAGCACTGGAGTGAGGTGATCGGAGAAGATGCAGCGGTACAGGGGAATAACGTTCCCCTTCTTGGAAGCTTCTAGAAACTTCTCGCCGTTGTCAGCTGAAGCAAAGAAACTGTGGATGAAGCGGCAGATAGTGATATATAAAAGGAGAGCGAAGTAGGAACATAGAATGACCTAGAGAGAGGGATTGAGCAGTGCATTTGACGCCGACGGCACGGTGGCTCCGACCGGATCTGGAGACGGCGGTGGTTCGATACGCGACCTTTCCGAGAGTTAGGGCTGAATAAGTAACAGTGGCCATTGCTACATGCAAATGCGAATTCAAATGAAATGCTCCAAAACAAGAATTTTCAATAAGAGTGAGCAGCACCTGAGTGTCACTGTTCTGTGACCCTCTACTGTAACTTTTCAAGTCGCTGAACTTTTATTTTTATGAATTACAAATATTTTTATGATATATTGATAACTTGGGAAAATGGATTTCAGGAATTTGATTTAAATTATTAGATTAAAAGATAGATGTGGAGATTTTAGTATAAAGTTAATGAATGATAATTTAATTTTTTTAGATAATAAGATTATAATTTTAATTTTATAGTTAAAATTAATTTAAAATAAAATATAATTATTCATTTATAAAATTTATTATTATTATTTAAAATATGAAATCAATTTTGATCCTCTTAAAATCATATTATTTATGGTAAAACAAGCATAAAACATGTTTTAAATATTTTAAAAATTGCCTTCACATGGTGTGAAAGTGATCTGCATAGTTCAGGGTCACATGATTTCAATGTCCATGTACAATGTATAAGTTCATGACATTGGTGACTTTACAAAGTCAGAGTGTCTAAACATGTGGTTGATGTAATTAGATTTTTTCTATTTTAATAGTATTATATTCATATTTTATCTTATTAACTGTTTAATATTTATATTTTAATTATTCATTTTATTATACTGTCATGAAGCGTATTTATAAATATTTAATTATTATTTATCTTTATATAATCGATTATACTAAATTGAATAAGTGATAATGTTTAATATTTTCACAAATCTTTTTAAAGTTATGAGTAAATACATATATTTAATCTTTAAGAGATAAATATGTGCTTAAATTGTTTTAAAACTTTAACTGTGTAAGATTATTGAGTATTAAAAAAAAATTAATAGAAATTTAAGAAAAATAAAAATTCATCTTTAAAATCATTATTTCTTCCTCGCAAATGATATTAATCGTTTTTCTTTGAGTTTGTTGAAATAATATTATTAAGATAAATTATTTTTAATATAATGATTTTATCCTTATTCACTTGACGTAGAAAAACAAGCCCCCTCATTAATGTTTTAGGAGAATGGGAATTCATTTTTCATAGGAAAAAAAGTGTATAATTTTAATTCCATAATTTATAATGGATAAGATGAAAATATTTCAGGTTCTATATCTAAGAAACAAAAACCTTAATATGAAAAGACTAATAAAGTAGAAATTAATTAATTTAATTAATAATATATGGATTTGAATTTATTTCAAAATAATCATAAAAATGTCATAAATAAGGTTGAATTATTTTACATTTCCTTACATGTATTCAATTTTCACTAATAAAAGAACTACTTGTAGTTACATTTAATGACAGTACTCATATGTCTGTAAATTAATTTCCAACCCATCAGAGTAACTCGAACTATTAATGGTTTGATAAATATATCTATGCACACGGATTCAATATTCTATTAATATAATTCACAACAAATGAATAATTCAAGGAAAACACAGACAGATATTGCACTTATATGTGATGTATTTTAAGAAAAAATGTTCCTATTTATTTTTTTACATATTTTTTTATTATCTCAAAAATTAAAAAATATATTTGTCAAAATTTTGATTTTTTTAGAGAAATATTTAATTGTAAAAATGGTTAAATTAATATCGATACAATCAGTAAATGGATTTACTGAATTTTGAAATAACTAATTGATTATTTATTGTTTATTTTTGTCCTTTTTTTCACGTGTATCTAATCCCAAATACAGATTTAAATAACATGATGGTATAAAAAATATATAAAGAGGTGTAAAAATTAAAATCCACGTTGCGAATAGCAGCCCATATCTACACACTTTTTTAGTTGGGCTTCATACGACAGCCCAACAAGACATTCATCAGTAGTTCCGAGGTTCTTTCAACTTGAAGCGCCAACCTGAAAGGAACTCACCTTTGTGACTGCTTCTTTTCTCCAATCACCGGGTTTTCACTGCCGACTGCTCCGCCGCCGCCGGAGCCACCACATTCCTCTTTCCGACCTCGCTTCGGCATACACAGCTTCCGTTCAAACTCCACAAACTCCTCTCACCTTTGACTTTTGTTCACTACCCATTGCAATTCCAAGCACCAGCTTGCAACACATTCTTCTACCTCCCTTGTTACCACCACCCTTTACTTAACCCATCCTTAGTCGAAGAGTTTGTGCTTTCTAAATCACAAGCGTTTCGTGACTGAATCCCTTTTCTGAGCATCGCGTTAAAGTTACGTTTTTTCGAAGGTTCTCGTGATTTTCTCGAACTCATGGCCGCATGGTCTTCTAGAAAGTTACTGAGAGATGTTATTCTCAGAAGGTTAGATTCGAAGCAGCTTTCCGCCGTCAGATGTTTTTCTTCTGCGCCTCAAAGTGCTCCCAAAATTGGTCACTATTCCAAGAAGGTGCGTATTCTCATTAATTTTGTGTGTATGTATGGTGTTCGACATTATGCATTGTCGTGTTTATGTGTTTTGAGGTTGGAAGATGCTCGTTTCTTTTAGTATGCTGCAGTTTGCAAATGCGGGGTATGTAGTGTGATTTCGAAATTTAATGTGTTGAAAGATCTTGTATGGAATGTGTGTGTTGTTTGATTAAGGTTGTGGGTTGCATGTGCATGTAAATATTGTGGTATGTGTAGTTTTGTACACTCACTGATTCTTTGATTTGCAGGGAAGGTTGTTGACGGGAGCTACCATAGGTCTACTTATAGCTGGTGGAGCTTATGTGAGTACTGTGGATGAAGCTACTTTCTGGTACTTCATTTGGGAGTTTGAACGTTGAACGCATTTTTGCTTTGCTCTTCTAATTGTTCGTTTGATGTGTTATATTACTTATTTTTCATGAGGGAAAAACTGAAAACTTCTGTTCTCTGATGCTTTTACTCTGTGTAAGCTGCGGATTTATAATTGTAGAAAACAATTTTTAAGTGGTTTCATCAGAAAATAAATGCTTGATGCCTTGTTTGAAAAGGAAATGCATGCCTTGCAAGAGAATGATCAAGATTTTGAGTTATCTTTTTTTGCAGTGGATGGTTATTCTCGGCAACAAAACTCGTGAATCCTTTTTTTGCATTGTTGGATCCTGAGTTTGCCCACAACTTGGGTGTCTCAGCTGCAGCTCGTGGTTGGGTCCCAAGGGAGAAGAGGCCTGACGTACCAATCTTGGGGCTAGAAGTTTGGGGAAGAAAATTCTCCAACCCAGTAGGCCTTGCTGCAGGTTTTGACAAAAACGCTGAGGCTGTTGATGGTTTGCTTGCTCTGGGCTTTGGCTTTGTGGAGGTAGGCTCTGTTACTCCTGTTCCCCAGGAGGGCAATCCTAAACCTCGTATCTTTAGGTTGCGAGAAGAAGGGTAAGAGTTTATATTTTGTTTCTTTGCTCTTCTGCTTCTGATTAACAGTTTGAATCTGTTTTATATTTTCTTTTTGACTTCTCCAATGTCTTTGAAGCTGTTTATGCTGTCTACGTTGCTCTAAGACTGATTTATTTAACGTGCAGTGCTGTAATAAATAGATGTGGCTTTAATAGTGAGGGAATCGTTGCTGTTGCAAAGAGGTTGGGCGCTCAGCATGGTAAGAGGAAACTAGATGAAACTTCAAGCACTTCACCTTCTTCCAAAAATGAAGTCAAACAAGGTGGAAAAGCTGGCCCTGGCATTCTTGGTGTCAATCTTGGCAAGAACAAGACAAGTGAAGATGCTGCAGCAGATTATGTTCAAGGAGTTCATACACTGTCCCAATATGCTGATTATTTGGTAAATGGTCTTTTCTTATATATCTTTTATAGAAAAGAAAGGAAAGGTGGACAACCTTGTAGACTGTAGTTTATCGTGGTATGACTGGGTGCAGATTTTAATAAACTATACTCCTTTCGTGTCTAAACTCTAACGTGTTTGGTAACTTTTTTCATGCAGTTAGATAAATGCAGTCAAGGTAGTCTGTGACCTTTCCTTTTTTGTTTTAGGTTTGGCATG
>Ga0209489_101188_pt1 | contig 53069 bp, 27 predicted proteins | sample SiratrowhiteBW_FD_187527 | JGI IMG/M metagenome (GOLD analysis project Ga0209489, IMG submission 187527) | Root nodule microbial communities of legume samples collected from California, USA - Siratro white BW (SPAdes) (version 2) | ecosystem: Host-associated > Plants > Roots > Nodule | place...
TATATATATATATATACACTATGTGATTATGCAAATTCAAATTAAAAACACAATTTTTATATATTACAGAAACAAGGAATTATGAATTATTATCAATCTAAATCACTTTCTATTATTTTGATAGGAAAATAACCTTTTTCAGTCTCCTTCTTTTTTGCAATAATTCATTAATAAAATAATTTCCATCTTTAGTTTATACGTGAATCTGGTATGTATTGAGCTTAGGGGAGGTGCTTTTAATAAAAAGAGTAATCATTGATAGAATAATTTTCATCTTTATTTTATACGTGAATCTGGTATGTATTGAGCTTAGGGGAGGTGGTTTTAGTAAAAAGAGTAAGAAAGATGCGAATAGGCCAAAAATCGTGAGCCTGCACACTATACCCCTTTTAAAGGCAAAAGCTTCCTGCGCAAAAATATTAAAAATACTCTTTATTAATTTTTGCAAAATACTTTTTAAAAATATTTTAAAAATATCTTCTTAGACATAAATTTATGTTTCGAAAAATATTTTTTGGGAAGTCTTCTTCAAAATATAAATTTTATGTTTCAAAAAATATATTTCAAAAATATATTTTAGAATATCAAATTTATATTTTAGGAAACACTTTTCAAAACTAATATTTTCTTAAACTTATTATACTGGTAGACCGACAACTCTAACCAATGTCTAATTGTATAGTCTATTTATAGTTACTGATCACATATTTATTGGTCAGAACTAAAATTTTATTGATTACATATCGAACACATCTATATAAGACCAACGTATCTCACACCAACAATCATTATATACGTGACATTAATAAAGTGAACACATCGTAATCATCAACAGAAATATCTTATACAGAACCTAGACAATATTTTAGAGAGATTGGATCTTTAGCCGAACAGCTACAAAGACCCACTCAAATATCTATAAAAGAAAGGTAAGTATTGTTACTCTAATCTTATTTACTATGCATTACTTAAATTTTTACTGATTTGAACATCAAAATATATATGAAACCCTTTCATAAAACATCGGAACTTAAACATACTAAAAGACATTAGAATCCCACTTTTACTTTTAAAAGTTTTTTTGAATTTTTTGGAAATTGATTGAGTGCATGTCAAAAATAAATGGGTGGAGAAAGTTTTTATGATTATTAAATACTTTCAGTTGCAAATAAGCCTACATACCTTATTCAAATATTTCTAATTATTTAAACATTAAATTAAGCAATAAAATAAGAAAAATAAGGGTGATTTGGAAAAATTTAAACAAAAAGGGAAATATTAACTTAGGGAAGGCCGTTGATAACGATTTGTACTGAAAATCTATTTAGATGTTCACATAACAGAGCCATTGTTTTTGAAAAATAGACAAAAGAATAAATTGAACAAAACTAAAAAGAAAAAAAACTTAAAATTTGTATTTAAACTAACCAATAAAATAATCAAAAACTTCTATCTATAACAAAATCAAATTGAAATATTAGTTCTTCGTAACCTCTAACACTTGTTTCAAAATAGATATACCCCTGCTCATGTGTTTGTAAGCTAGTGTCATAGGAGCTCCTCGGTCTCAATAATTTTTTTTTTTTTTAAATAGGATTAATAAAGCCTACTATCAATATTATAGATAAACTCATCTTTATGATTGAATGTTACAATAACAAATCTAATGGTTAGAATAAAATGATCCAGCAGTCTGCATCTAAGAAGAATAATTTAATTTCATTATTATTATAAGCTTTAATATAATGTTCTGTTAAGGACTAAAGTGTTCCTCCTCATATAAACAAGTTTACTATTTATTATATTTGTCTTGAAGATTGATGGAAATTGTTTACATCTCTCTTTATTTTGGGTGGCCCAAAGATGCCACGTCCACCCCCAAAGTGTCTCTAACATCTTTAGCAACTTCAACATCTTGTGCATTCGAAAATATCAATACTGTTTATTTCCTAGTCTTCACGGAATCCATTATAATTGTGTCATCAAAAATATCTACACTCATTTTCTTTAAAAGCAAAATTGAGAGAAAAAAATGTTAAAACAGAGAATAAAAATTAAATAAAAATTAAATAAAAATCAGATTTACATGACCTTAAGATATTGAATTTATAAATTTTATTTCTTATACATTATTCAATCTACTTATTTTTATTATATAAAAACTAAATTCACATTTTGATACTTGACATTTTCTTGTTATTATTAAATTTCAATCAACATTGTGTTTATTTGGTTTAGAATAACAAATTTTATAGATTATTTAGAATTTATACTGCTGTATGTAACACTATATATGATTAATTTTTGGGAATTATTTTGAAACCAGTGTCTTTTATGACCTAACAAGATGGAACAACAATCATCTGATTCTTTTTAGAACCTGGAGAATGTCAATAAGTAGAATCCTCTCTTTAACCAAACTTGTAAATTTATCTCCAATCTCAAAATAAGGAGATTATTATAGTTATGGAGTTCATTGTCCTTGCTATTCTGTTATTCTCAAAGTTGTTTAATAACTAAAAAATGAAAAAAAAAATAATAATTTTGAACAACTATAAAAACTAAAAATAATATAAAATTTAAGTAAAATAAAAAAATCTTTTTATCATTTATCATAAAATCATGTATTCATTTTTTAATTATAAAACTAACTTTAAAAATATTATTAAATCATTTGATATAACACTATCATTATTTTTATGTGTAAGAAGGTGGTCCTGAGTTTTTTTTTTTTTTTCAATTTATATAACATTTAACTTAATTATTCGTAGACGTCTTTTTGTTCAAAAGTGACCAAGTCATATGTTCTTTATGAAGTTACATTTTGCAATTTTTTTCAGAAAAAAATCATTTTAAGATATGTGTTGAATTGTGTTTTATTTATCTAGTAAGAGTGTGTGGAAATTAAAATATCTTAAAAATTAATTATATATAATTCATTATTATTATTATTATAATAGTGGATAATAATTAGATTATTTTTGTTTAAATAAATTTGTAAAAAATATTTTTAGTATAATTAATTTTGTTTAAATTAAAAATATCAGTTTTTATATATATATAAAAGTGTATATATGCGAAAACGTAAATGATAAAATAGTTATAAAATACATTTGTTTAATAATTGATTTTATTTTTTTATAAAATAAAACGTTTCAAATAAATAATTCATTTCACACAAAAATACACATAAATCTTGATATTTAAGTTATATGCATATTTTAAATTTTTTGAAAAACAGAAACATATTTTTACTCCATATAAAATACTCCATATAAAATTCGTAAGGTTTGATTATGATCCTATAATTTTCTTTGTTCCTCTATATATTGAAATAATTGGTTTTAGTTATATAAAACATGTTTTTTCATCCTTTTAAAATTTTATATTATTGATTTTGACCCTAACATTATAAACATCAGATATTTGATAGATCTTAATTTTGTTGAACCATTAGTATTAATATTGTAACACAACATTTTTAGAAATCACTTGGAAACTTTACTTTTAATCACATACATGATTAAAAAAACAGTAACTTTCCATTTTATAGAGATTGAAACAAAATAATTTTGTATAAATAAAAAAATTATTTAAACATATATTCAATTGAAATTTCAAATGATTTTTTATATAAAAAACTAACTATATTTTTAAAGATCTTTTAAGAATATATTGATTTATAAATAATTCTTTAGAAGATGGTTATAATTTTGTAATTTAGATTTAATAATAATGAAACTAAAATATTTGAAATGATTTTTAGGAACTTGGAAAAAAAAAAACATGCATTTATTATTACAATTACTTTTCTACACATTTTTATCTCTTATTTTTTGTTTTTACTTTTTATCCATTATTTTTGTTTCTTGTAAAAATATATAAATTAATGTTGATAGTGTAAAGTTTGACACACTTATTTTATTTTTATTAATAACATGTAAAACATAATTTTTAATAATAAAATTATGATAAACATTATGACAAACATATAATTCTTATATACAGAGATATAAAAATGTATAGTCTAAAGTATTTCATGATACATAAGAAATATTATGTATATAGATAGAGAATGTTTGTTTCTTTCATTTTACAATAATATTTCATGAAGATTTGATTATATACAAAATCTCTTAAAAAAATATGTTAAAGTTGTTTTTATGGCAACAACTTTTCTAATATCAATTTTATAAAAATCATAAACAATCAGTCTTATTTCATTTTGGATAAAAGATATTAAACTCATGTCATGTTTGTTGAATGTTAATTAAAAAAAAATATATAATTAACATTGTATAAAGAACATTTAATTCATATCTTATTGTTTTTATAACTAAGTTTTTAAGAATAAGAATTTTTATGGTTGGAAGAACATAAGGAACCAACAAGTTGATATAAGAATATAATTTGTTGAAATGAGATAAAAGTATAAACATTTTATTAGTCTAAATTAAAAATTTTATAAATAAAAAAACTTAATTTTTCAAATTTTATTTCATAAAAATCATTATCTTTTTAAAATCAAATTCTCTCTCCTTTTTTTTTTAAGGTTATGAGTTTATTATTAATTCTTTTAAAGATCAAAGCATGTCCCAGAGATGATAGTAGAGAGAAGAAGACAATTTACTAGTCATAATTAATTTTATTTAGAGTAAGTTTCTCTTTGTCTTTTTTTATTTTAGACGTCTGTTTGTTGATTTTTTCATGCCTAGGGTGTAGGTATTTGTATGTGAAGTTCAACGATCAAAGATAAATCTTTGATAGTCTATAGTTGTTATGGTATATCCAGTTTAATCATCAAAGGTTTATATGGGTAGGTTTGAGTTTCTCGTGTAAATCAAGAACTATTGGAATTTTGTTGGAGTAACTTGATTTTTTAGATAAGGGAAAGTACTATGTATGATCTTAGTTGAATGTCATTTTTATTGATGAAAGTTTCAATAGAATAATGTAATGTTGCATGTTGAATATGAATATATTTTTTTTATATGCAAGTATGGAGTTCTTTGGTTGAGGATGAGTTTGAAGTTCGCCTATTATATGCGAATCTAAAGTACTTCTGTTACATATGCGTTTGGCATTCTTCAATGCACATAGAATTTGAAGTACTTGTGTTGTATATAAATTTGATGTCCCTTAGATGCATGTTGAGTTTGAAGTTCATTTATTGCGTGTTAGTCTGACTTTTTTAACTGTATGTCAAGTTTGAAACTATTGCTTAGAATGTCGAATTAGTGTTTTTTTTATCTCTTTGATCATAATCTTCAACATTTTATTTTAAGTCTTAAAGTAAGATAATTTCAATTGTTGTATTTCAAAGAAATGATATTATGAGATGAGATGGGGTTATGATTAAATTCAAAAGAGATAGTTTTACACATATACACACTCACTACCCACACAAACACTCCCACATCCACACACACACTCACCCGTACACGCACATAGAGGCACACCCCCACCCACACGTCCACACCTCCACATCTACACACACCCACACGTACATGCACATAGAGGCACACCTCTACCCACACGTTCACACACATACTCACCCACCCCACACACACACCCACACACACACAAAACACATGGATGTTTTAAACTTAAACTAAACCTATAGCCTTCAAATATGTTTAAATGGTAAAAGTATTAATCTTTGACATGACTTACTTAATACATATCTTCTAAAAACGTAAGTAAATATTTATTAAAGAATATTCTTAATACTTGGATTCATATATAATTTAAATACATATATGTGAAATGATAATGAACCAAATATGAAAATATTATAAATTATCTCTTAATAGATAGTTTATCATAAATATTATAATAATTATTTTAATGACTTATTTTTGTATTTAATATTTATGTAATGACCTACTATAAAGATTATGTAAATACATATAAAAATCTTAAAATCATTAAGAAGTTATTATAAACTTATCTTAATTTTTTTATCTTTAAGTTTTTCTTTTCAATATATATATATAAACATACTATATTGTGATTAAATTTGTTTTTAATTATTGAAAATTAACACAAACCCTCTTCTTAGTTATAAAATAATATTAATTGTTTTTGGAGTGTTATAGTATATATACACATGAATTTTCACTACAACCCATATACTATTACATATAATAAAAAAACTACCTCCAAATAATACTAATAACCATTCGACATAAAAATGGTAAGACATTATAAAATAAAAAAATACACCATTTGTAATTGAAATTAAAAAAAAAATCTAAAAAGGTTATAAAAGTCTCACATATTTAAATAAAGTTATTCCATTAAAATATTATTTATATGTATAAAAAAAAATCCATAAATCTATAAAAATCCTAACAACAAAATAATAAAATTTTGAATATCAAATAGTAATTTTTAATCTTTAAAAATTTCATTTAAGTATCGTCATTCTCTAAAAAAAATAGTAACACTCTTGAATCCCATAATTTTTTTTTGTAAAAACTTAATTATATATCACCTTATTTCTTTTATAAAAAAAATTCTTTTAGTTTCTTTATAAATCCCTTAACTTAATGGTCAAAGAATTTATTTAAGCAAATAAAACACATTATTGACATTAAAATTAGAACTTATGAAATAAATCTTCTGACCACAAACTTGAGACTGAAGGTCCAAGTGTTGCATTACTTATTGGTTATTATTATGGTCAAAATTGTTGATTACTGGAAATGGAAAAAGAAAATCTCAGTTTATTCCAGACAAGGAAAAATAATGCTAAAATGAAAGCGATATTCTATTGGGTGGTACGAATGATAGGAGTTGCAATTCTTGGGCTTCAGAGTTCAGTTCCATACTCCAATCGCATCCCACCCCACACACTCCTACATAACCACCAAAAGGGTTTCAAATCACAACTTTCCATTAACCGATTCCACACCGTTGGATTAGAACTCCCTTCCCATTTCATTTTTCCTGTCTTCAATTTCAATTTCCCTTTCTGTGCCGCCGCGCTTACCACACCGTTATCTCGAAACGGTTGAAACGGCGACGCATCCTCCCAAACCCTAACCCTAGCCTCTCCCTCCTTTTCTATCCGTCACTCCCAAATCAAATCGTGTGTGTTCCTTTATGTTCTCCCAAAATCTGATTCTCCCTCCCGAAAACCCTAGACCAGCGGCTTCGTTCGCTTCAAAACCCATGAGCAATGAGATCGCAATCGCTGCGCAGAAACCTCCTCCGTCGATTCTCGTTGGCCGCTTCAAGGCACTCCTCAAGCAGCGTGATGACGAACTCAGACTCGTCGCAGGCATCCCCGTTCCGCCCCCGACCACCGAAGAAATCGTCCAGATTTACGACCTCCTCTTGTCGGAACTCACCTGTAATTTGAAGCCTATCATCACCGATCTCACAATCATCGCGGAACAGCAGAGGGAGCACGCCAAAGGCATCGCTGACGCAATTTGCGCTCGGATTCTCGAGGTCCGTCTCCGTTGCCGCCGAAACTTCTTCTTCTGCCCCTCCAAATTTGTAAAATGTTATGGAATCGTTTTAATTGTTCGGGTCAAAATTATCCCTCTCTTGTTGTTTCATTTTTTTAATGTCACTATTGGGGTTCCAATTCGTGTTTTTTTTTTTCTTATATTTCAGTTATGCATTTTTTTTTGCATTTTTCTAAAAATTGATGATCACTCATAGACGGAGATAACAATTGGGTTATACTCAAATTCAATTCAGAATTCACCGTTGTTTTCGACCTTACATCAAAGCGTGCAGAAAAGGATAATTAGTTGGTCCTGGTATTTTAAAGGATAGGAAATAGAACAATCTGAACAAACATGGGGAGTTCCTCACGCATTGTGAAGATTGAGTGCAACGTGTTTGAGGTTTTCTTCGGTTTCAGTAAAGTCTAAGGGCTTACGAATTTAAATTTTAAATATGAAAACTACTTACTCTGGAAAGAATCAGGATTGCCATTAAAGGGAATTTGCTATTTCAGTTTTGCTGGAACGAAGTGATTTCTTCTTAAAAGAGAGAAAGTTGATGAATGAACGGGGTATTTCAGTACGCTGGAAATCATTTCTGTAAATTTTTAAAGAGTATAGATCAAATTGAGATAATTTTATTCAAATAATACAGTATTTAAAGAGAATAAGAACTTTCTTAATGACCAAGTTCATAGAATATTAGTTTTTCTACTTACTAGAATTAGATTCCCGTTGAATTTTATGACTATGCCACTGTTCACATGAGAATTCAATTTTTTGGAGACATTCTTTTCAGGTGCCAGCAGATCAAAAGCTTCCCTCACTCTATTTGTTGGACAGTATTGTGAAGAATTTTGGGCAAGAATACATTAAATACTTCTCTTTACGTCTGCCAGAAGTATGTCAACTAGAATTGCATTCTTGTTTTAATTTATAAATATAACACTTTATTCTGTGCTATTGAAACTTCTATTTCTTTTGTCTCCCCAGGTTTTTTGTGAGGCATACAGGCAGGTTCAGCCTAGTTTGCATCCTGCTATGCGGCATCTTTTTGGGACCTGGTCAAAAGTTTTCCCACCTTCTGTCCTACGCAAGATTGAAGCTGAATTGCAATTTTCCCTAGCAGTTAATACCCAATCTTCCACCCTGAATCCTGTAAGGGCTTCTGAATCTCCTCGGCCTAGTCATGGCATACATGTTAATCCGAAATACCTGCGCCAGTTGGAGCACTCAACCGTGGATAGTGTAAGCTATTTTGTGACAACTATGTCTTCCATACAAACTGTACAGGGACAAGGCTGAGGCTTTATTGGTGGATACCCTAAGAGTGTGTATTTCACTATTAGGATTTAGAATTGTTAACTGTTAAAACATAACTGTATCCAGATGTAATTTTTTGTTGCAAATATCTTATTCTATTTCCCATTGTAGGATATCTCCGTATCTATCATTCCATTCCTGCATGTTGGTAATCTTTTGGAATTTTTTTTTTTTTTATTCGCATTTCCTGTTTGCTTACCCTTCTTTTCATCATAGCTTTTATGAATTATGATTAGTAGCCTGTATGTTGACCATCTAAAATAAATTTTACTGTCAGACATGTTCTAGTTGAAACCCATAGTTAAGATGAATGTGTAATATTGGATGTTTCAAAATCAACTATCTAAATCAATTTTACCAAACTTTAAAACAAATGAACACCAAGTCCTAGCACTGCAATATTCTATTTATTTATGTATTTCAGAATTCTGATTTACTGAATTTCCTATCTCTAATTATCATGTGTTATACTCCTTTCCTTTATCTAAATTAATGATACTGGTCTCCTTGAAGCCAAAGGAGAAAAACCTGGATGACAACCCAATACTTGTGCCGTTTTTCTCTTTGAAAGCCTCCAGCAGTTTGCATGTTGTGAATGGCAACAAATTTTTGTTTATTGAATAGTTTTGCTGGCAACATGTCAGAAAGACGTATTTTATCTATTTTTCTGTCATTTCTTTCTTTTTATATGTATGGAAATTTTGTCCCCGTGGTCACTGTTATCACTTTTTCCTTTCCTTCTCTAGTCATAAGATTTTCTCTTCTCATATTTTGTCTGGTGGAGAAGGAATTAAGTATTGTATCCATTTATTGTAGGAGTAGAGATTGCTTCTGAATATTTACCATTGAATAGAGAAATTATTTCACAAATTTTTCTTGCAAACAGATATGAGTATTTATCTTATCCTCACAGGTTGGTGCTGAAAAGTTGGATTCATCAGGAAACGCCAATAATACAAACTTTGGCATTGTAGCTAGTAAGACACACCAAATTTTATCAGGCAGTAGCAGGCTGGGAATATCCTCTTCCCCATCAAGAAGTGGACTTGATAGGCCTTTGTCTTCACCCATGGATGAGTATGCAGCTGACAGTTCTGCTAACAGATCTCCTCATCCCGCTGTTGACTATGGAGTAGCCAAGGCATTAGGTAGAGATATGGAGTTGAGTGATTGGCAACGAAAGCAGTATGCTGGTGATGGTCGTAATCGATTTCCGAATTCTATCACATACAGCCTTAGTAATGGACATCAGCGTCAAAGTCCAAGAGCTTTAATCGATGCATATGGAAGTGACAAAAGTCAAGAAACTTCAAGTAGTAAGCCTTTGCTAGTTGATCGGCTTGATAGAAATGGTATAGACAACAAGGTATTGCCTACATCATGGCAGAATACTGAAGAGGAGGAGTTTGATTGGGAAGATATGAGTCCAACCTTAGCAGATCATAGTAGGAATAACAGTATATTGCCTTCAACTATTGGATTCACCAGGGAAAGGCCTGTTGTTGCAGCTAATGCAGCTTTGTCAGAACATGATTCCAGGAAGGTGGTTTGGCCTAGTGTATCTCAGCTTCCTCCAGTGGATGATTCTTCTGCTGTAGCAGATGATGCATTTGCTTCTTTGGGTGTATGTTTCCTCACTTCTATATTTTATCTATTCTGCTATATGCTGTTTGAGTATGGTTTATGATATTACATTTCCCCATTAAGATGTACACCTCTAAGCAAACGCCATTGATGTTTTGTGATCTGTGATATTTTGCTGGTAAGGAGGATCTGTGTAGGTTTGTTTGGGTAGGCTTTAAAGAATGCCATAAATTTACTCACCTTTGTCTGGGCAACCTCTAATTTTGTCTGCTGATATTCACTAATGCCACATTTTTTAATAGTAAACGACTGCCTTTTATAATTTAGTCATTTTAGTAAATAGTGACCGGCCTTTGGTTGCAGTGTTGATGTTTTTCTTTTAGCAATTTAAGTTTGGCTCATTATTAACATGAATTTTATTCTGTTATAGATTTAATATAAAACTCTTTGTGTCATTATCTAATAGCTAAGATTTCCAAATAGTTACCTCGTGATGCTTGGAAGATTTCTCATAATCTAACTCTTCACAACATATCTTTTACTAATGGAAAGGAGTCTTACGATTCCTCCATTTGATAACATTCAAACTGCATATACAAACCCTTGTTGGGTTTGACTTGCAGTGTCAAGGATGGTTTCTGGCCATGTCTCTAATGTGAAAACTAGACCATCAGTTTTGCTTGCATCTCTTGAAGTAAGTCCTTATGAATATCAGAATGTAATGTTACTCAATCTCCTACCTTAAATGCAATAACTATTTTTCAAAAACATGTTAGGACTCAGTTTGAAGCTATACATGTGAGAGTTGTCTGTAATATAAAACCATTTATGTCTTTTCACCCAACAGTTTAAACTTTAGTAAGGATACTTGTTAAGAAAAACTTTAGTGTAATTTGAAACGAAGTAGGATTTCCCAGTACTTGCTCTAATAGAATTTGAAATTTTATCTATTCTCTTTGTAGTTTCGGCGAGCACCACTGGGACAGGTACCTGGATTCCAAAATCATGTCAATCCTAGTCTGGGCTCTTCTCATCATCTGTCCAACTCGTCACAACATATCTTTAGTAATAGGGGACGGGCAAGAACTCTTCCATTTCCTCCTATTGATAACATTCACAATGCAGATACAAATCCATATCGGGTTCGACCTGCAGTGTCAAGGATGGTTTCTGGCCGCGGCTCTAATGTGGAACCTAGACCATCAGTTTTGCCTGCAACTCTTGAAATAAGGCCTTCTGTAAATTTGAATGTCAGTCGACCACCTGCATTAAATCCAATAACTCCATTACAAAAACATGTTAGGAGTCAGTTTGAAGCTATACATACTAGTAACCCTATTGTGAATCATGTAAATAAATCTTCATTTATGCCAGAGCAGTCATTTGACAGTGTTGAGAACAAGGATGCTAGTATTTTGAAGATACATCAGTTGCCTAATCAGCTTCCTGGACTAATTTCGTCCAACCAGCAAAATCACAGGCAAGCACCACAACTGCAGTTTTTCCCACCATCTCAGGATTCGTCAAACTCACAATTTAGTCATGGGAGTTCTTTGCAGGGACATGGTACTTCTATAAGTACTGCCATGTCAAATCCGTTACCTGTTATGCAATTCCATTTGCCACTCCAGAGTATTGCAAATAATCCTTTACATTTACAGGGTGGAGCCCGTCCACCTTTACCTCCAGGTCGCCCTCCTGCTCCATCTCATATGATACCTCATCCAAATGCTAGTCCATTTATGTCAAGCCAACAGCCAACTGTTGGATATACTAATTTAATCAGTTCTCTTATGTCTCAAGGTGTGATCTCATTGGCTAACCAGCTACCTGCACAGGTATTTAGTATTAGTATTTTCATTTCTTTCCTTTTGTTTTTTCCTTTCTTTGCTTGATTGTGCCACCCGCGAGATAATTTATTATTTGTTTTTAGGATTCTGTTGGAACTGAGTTTAATCCAGATATTCTGAAGCTTCGTTATGAGTCTGCTGTTAATGCCTTGTATGGTGATCTCCCAAGACAATGCACAACTTGTGGACTCCGATTCAGATGCCAAGAGGAACACAGTAGTCATATGGATTGGCATGTGACTAAGAATCGGATGTCTAAAAGCCGGAAGCAGAAGCCCTCTCGGAAGTGGTTTGTGAGTGACAGGATGTGGCTTAGTGGTGCAGAGGCATTGGGAACTGAGTCAGTTCCAGGTTTTTTGCCTACAGAAACCATAGAAGAAAAGAGAGACGATGAAGAGTTGGCTGTTCCAGCAGAAGAGGACCAGAATACTTGTGCATTATGTGGAGAACCTTTCGATGAGTTTTACAGTGATGAGATGGAGGAATGGATGTATAGAGGAGCTGTATACCTCTATGCTCCCACGGGGACAACAGCAGGCATGGACAGGTCTCAGTTAGGCCCTATAATCCATGCTAAATGCAGATCAGAATCTAATACGGCACCATCTGAAGATATTGGGCTCGATGAAAAGGTATTTTTTTTTTTCATATCAATTGTTATGTACTGCATCTGCCTCTGTTATATCGTCAAAAAATTATGTCAGGAGTTCCACAAGGAGTAGTGTAAAATAAACTGTTTGAAATATAATTGAAGTCAACCAGTTTCTTTGTTTGAAATTAATATTCCTTGTCTGCTTGTTTGAGTGTATTTTGCATGTTTGCATATACTTCAAGGAATCTTCAGTAAATATCTTTCTTTTTATTATTTTCTGTATACACAGGGTGCTGATGAAGAGGGTAATCAAAGGAAGCGAAGGCGGAGTTGACTAAACTTGACCTTATTTTTTGCTTTGTAACTTAAGATTTTCCGTTAGTGTATGTTAGAGTAGAGTTGAATCTGCAATACCGTGGCTATTCTGCCAAAGTCATGTACATGTATAGTTGGACTAGTAAGATGCATATTTTCTTGCAGCCAAAGGTTTACATATTAACTTGAAGTATTTCGTCCCCAAATCAAAACAATTGTTAGTAGTACATTCTTATTTTTGGGATGACGCGTATGGGCCGACATGGTATTAGTTTGGTCATAGTTACTTTATACAATTTGTCCGGTAACTCAGAACAGCACACTAACTATATGCACCAAATGTTTGTATTTTATCAAACTCGTGCATGGATGAGAGGAGACTTCAACATTATTCTGACATTCCACAAATTATTTTGTTGTGCTGCCCACAAGTTCATTCCATCCGTTTTCGTTTCTTGCTGTCAGGGAAAGGAACAAAAGCTTAATATAATTTAATCAAAGTAATATAATGATATCAAATTCTTAATATAGTTTCATCAATTTATCAAGTATAATTTTCATAATGTCATGACAGAAGAGATGCATTAATCCATGGGACTCCTTGCAAGGTTCGATAAAGAATGGAGGCATAAAAGATTTTAGTTGTCACCTATTACCCTAGTTAACACAATATATCCCATCTCAATAGCCTTTTTTCTAAAAAAATAATTTTTGAGGATAGAACTTTTTAATTAGAATTTTCATAATGTAATGTCATATAAATAACATGACATCAATCTACGAGATCCTTTTTAAAAAATGTGGTTTATTATTTAAAATAATAATATTAATTTAATGTAAGCATTAAAAAGACAATAAAAATTCAATGAAAACGTGTTTACATATACAATTTTATATATAATTAAAAAAATATTTATAAAATGCAAAATAAACCAATTTAAGAAAATAAAAACTAAAAAGATATGCATGTAAGCAACATTAAGAAATGAAAACATACTTACAAGTACTATCTAAAAAATGATATTAAACGAATAAAAAATGTACTTTTAAATACAATTTCAATAACAAAGAAACAAAAACATATTTCTAAGCTCATCTCATTAATGGAAAATTAATTTAAATCAAATCGTACTTTGTAAATATGAATTCTTTATTTTAAAATCGTGTTTATCCAATTCTATAAATTTTTTAAAACTTTCTTATTTAGATATTATCCCAACAGAATTGCACTATTTTTATAAAGAAAAACGAGGAATGCTAACTACATTTTCTAATACTTTCTTTCTAGAAGTCTCTATTGTTTATTGAAATTTGTTGAAAATTTCAATTTTTTTTTATCTTGTTTCTCATTTAATAAGTGTTTTTTTAATTTAGAAGTAATTATTACTGAAAATTATAGTTTTGAATAACTTTTCAGTAGATAGAAAAACAGTATTACTACTACTTTTATAAATAATAAAAAACGAGAATGAAAATATTTTATTTTTATTTTTCAGTTAAAAATAAAAATAAATCAGTGAATATGTTTTAAATAATGTATTCATTATAGGTTTAGCTAAAAAGAGAAAAACAAATACAATATTATAATTTTATTCTATCATAAAAGATAAAATAACAAAATGAATCACAATATGATTGTTATAGAGATAAAATAATTAGTTTATTTTTAGAAACCTCGTATCAATATTTTTGAACAAAATTAATATCACTTTTAGTTTAATATAAATAATAAAAATTAATTTAATTTTTTAGTTTTTTATTTAATATAATCTTAAATTTCTTTTAAATGATTAAATGTGCTTATTTAAGTAGAGCTTAACACACATATAATTAGATTTGGAACAGTTATAAAGTAGTAGGATCTCTGGTTTAAGATTTGTTTCTTTGATGTATGTACCTAAGTCATATTTTTTATTCCTCTCTTGATTATTCTCTTTTTCTCTTCTGTTGGATTGAAGGGTTTGTTTGACTACTCATCAATATTTCAATAACATTTGTCATCATCTTGTAACGGTAACGGATGGACATTGCAAAATTAGTGTAATTCCTCTCATGTTCATGAGAGAGGAATTTCTCTCATCTTAAACGAAAATCTCAAACAATAATATTTTAATCCTACCATAAAAGCTCTAAAATTACAATCAAATATTGAGGAAGTGCGACTTAACTTAGAAACTCAATGCACAAACTAACCATGACAAAACCACAAGTCCTGTTGCCACTGTTAACACCATTACACTCCATGCACAAAAACTCCAGTTTTGTTATCTCTTCGGTTTTAAGAAAATTATTATTTTTTCACTTCAAAAAATACACAAAAGGCCACACATTTTCCTCATCAACTTAAAATGTGCCACATACGTATTGTAACGTCTTTAATCTCATCATCGTTATCATCATCGGTTTAGTAAATATAAAAATTATTATATATATATATATATATATCACTTATAGATTTTTATAAAACATAATTAAACATTACATATCTTTATTCACATAAACTAGTCTTACTATTACACATTTTTATTTTTACAAAATTATTTACATAGATTAACATTATACTAAAGTCCTAACTATAATTATCCATTAATACATTATGACTGGTAATATATATATAAACATGATTCACATTGTTCTAACTTTGATTAGTTAATCCAATGACATGGTATATACCAAATTTATGAGTGATAATAAAGGTAATATTGATGGGACTCATCAGATGGATGATAGCCAAGTCAAGAGGAAGGATAATGAGGGTTGATATTTTAGAATTTAGGGTTTATTTGGATATATGGAGATGTTATTTATTTTATGTGTGTTTATTTTACCATTTATATGGAGAAGATAAATAAAAAACATACGGAGAAGATAAATAAAAAACACAAGGGAGGTGAGAACAAATTCCGTAGAAATAGTTTAAATAATATGAAGTTTAAATAATATGAAATTAAATATCATGCTTATATAAAATTTTTCAATGTATAATAGATAAGCAAGTATAAATCACTTTGGTAATCACCAATCATGATAAATGAGACTCAAGAGATCCATACAAAATTAATATATTTTGTCCAATTTTTCTTTTCTTAATTAATTAAATCCCGAAGATAGTAATTCCAACTACAAAATAATTTAAACATGAGCATATGTATTATTAATTATCTTTTTCCAAATTTTTCATTTAAATAATCAATAATTATAATTATTATTTTATTTATTTTGAAGTTAATGTATATATGTTTATTTAATTATATATATATATATATATATATATATATATATATATATATATATATATATATATATATATATATATATATATTTATTTGGTTTGTCATCACATATATGTGTATATATTTATATATTTTATACTATTATATATTAGAATATAATATACCGTATATACTTATATATCAGATTATGTATATACACGTTTTGTTACTTATCAGAATATGAATATGAATATATATATATATATATATATATATATATATATATATATATATATATATATATATTATATTTAATATAAGCATAAAATAATTTAACAATGATAAAGTTAGAAATATCTCACATATATTTAAATATATTTCAAATATTCATAAATTCTGTTAATAACATAACTTTAATATATTATATTTGAAAAATTATAGATATTATATGTCTCCCTCTGCATAACGACTATAACGTCTATAACAAAATGAAGCAAATTGAATCATTTTACAAATTGAGAATCATATTGAATAATGAAAACAAAAGGATTAAATTGATTTTAACTTAATTATATTGACATAAAAAACGATATGAAACCTATTATATAATTTAATATATAATTATTTAAAATTTAAATATAGTATTTCAATTTTATTATTTGTTATTCTTATTCTTGTTAAATTAAATTATTATCTTATATTAATTATAGCATTTTATGTTAACTTAGGTAAGAGTGAAATATTATATAAGTAAAATTGGTCATTTTTATAATTTTATTTATTTTAAATTTATTAAATTATCATATGCTGCAGTCTTGTAACATATAGAATAATGAAATGAACAGTAACTTGTGTGTTGAAGGTCTGAATGATATTAATAATTGCTTTTATGATGAATAATTTAAACCAATGCTATAGTTATAATAAAAAATAACTGTAAATGGCCTCTGGTCTCATATATTATTTCTTTAATTATAACAAGAATAAAATAACTCTGATTTTTTAAAGATAGTTTAAAATAATAAAAATAATAAATAAAGGAATTTAAAATAATTTATCTTTTTCTATAAAAAATCATAATTAATCGTACAATCCTAACTAGATAATCTAGTTTGTTAAAGATTAAATCAATATCTTTAAGATCATTCTCAAATTTGTAATATAAAATATTGAAATTCATTAATTTCAACATTTTATAGATTAGACAATTAGAAAGATTGTACCACAGAAGAAAAGTATCATCTTTAAAAATAACATTCTCTCAGCAGCAAAGCTAATAACATATACATAACGAGAAATACTCTGGGAATCTTGGTGCAGAACTACACATAGTTTTCGTGTAAGTTTTTTTTTAAGAAATGATAATATGTCAGTATTACTTCATATTTTCTAAACTTGCTTTTGAGTAAGAATAAAATTAGTTTTTCTTTTGAAATGATTAATAGATCAATTACATTTTTTAAATCAATAAAGATATTAAAAAATAATTTAAAAGAAATCTTAAAAAAGATAATTAATTTCGAAACAACATGAATCATTTTAAAGTTGAGAATCATATTGAATAAAAAGGACTGGAGGATTAAATTGATTTTAGCTTAGTTATATTGGCATCAAAAACTGTATGAAACCTATTATATAGTTTAATATATAATTATTTAAAAGTTAAAAAATAGTATTTCAATTTCATCATTTGTTATTCTTACTCTTGTTAAAATTAAATTATTATGTTATATTAATTGTTGCATTTTGTGTTAAATTAAATAAAAATGAAATATTATGTAAGCGAAATTCGTAAATTTTTATAATTTTATTTAATTTAAATTTATTAAATTATCATATGCTGCAGTCTTGTATTCCCAGTGATGTTAGGTTGGTTATAGAATCATGAAAGGAATAGTAACTTGTGTGTTGAAGGTCTGAATGATATTAATAATTGCTTTTATGATGAATAATTCAAACCAATGTTATAGTTTTAATAAAAAATAAATATAAATCGCCTTTGGTCGCATGGTAAGGGTAAATGTGTCAATATCACAACACACTTTTCAGTATTATTTCTTTAATTATACCAAGAATAAAATAACACTGATTTTTTAAAGACAATTTAAAATAATAAAAATAATTAATAAAGGAATTTAAAAAAAAAATATATTTTTTTATAAAAATTATAATTAATTTCACAATCCTAACTAAATAATTTTGTTTGTTAAAAAATAAATCAATATCTTTAAGATGATTCTCAAAATTGTAATATAAAATATTAAAATTCATTAATTTCAAAATTTTAGAGATTAGACAGTTAGAAAGATTGTACAAAATAGGAAAATTATAATCTTTAAAAAAAAAACTAATATTTTCTCAGCCAAGCAAATAACATATATATTAAGAGAAATACTCTCCGGATCTTGATGCAAAACTATACTTCGTGTCGGCGTAAGTTTTTTTAAGAGCGGTTTTAAACCGCCACAAGTGATAATGTAGCAATATTATTTCATATTTTTTAAACTTATTTGTTTACTTTTGAGTAAGAATAAAATTGGTTTTTTAAATGATTAATAGATCAATTTATATTTTTTTAAATCAACAAAGATATTAAAAAAAATTTAAAAAAATTTAAAAAAGATAATTAATTTCCAAATCCAGTTTACTTCTTAAAAAAAAATCTCATTAATTTTAACATTGTTATCATAATTAATATCGTAAAGATAAGAAATCATAAATTTACAAAATTTAAAAGATTAGGTGGTTAAACAAATATATTATAGATACAGATAGAGTATAGAAAAGATAAACATACTTTGCATTTAAAATCTAATATCCCTAAGTCACCACATACAAGTTAGATAGAAGAAAAAATATATTTTAATACTACTGTTCATAAATACTTGAGTTGTGGGAGATCGAGCGGTCAAGTAAGATTCTTTTTTGTAATATTTTTCTTTTCAATACAAGTTTTTTATGGATTACTATTTTTCGGTGTGTTTGTCTTTATCCCTTACTTTTTATGCTTTTTACTATTTTTCTTTTTATGCTTTTTGCAATATTTTTCTTTTCAATACAAGTTTTTTATGCTTTTTATGTTTTTTAACACACTTTCTAACGGAAAATATGTGGTTAAACAAATTTGTCTGGGCACCCCAAAAACATTTAACAGGCTATAGAAAGTTTTCTCTTTTCATATTTTATGTGCGGGGGGAAAGGATTGTTGTGAATATTTAGCCCTGAATTAAATTATTATGTTATATTAATTATTGCATTTTATGTTAAATTAAATAAAAATGAAATATTATATAAGTAAAATTGGTAATTTTTATAATTTTATTTAATTTAAATTTATTAAATTATCATATGCTGCAGTCTTGTAATCCGAGTGATCTTAGGTTGGTTACGGAATACTGAAACTATTTTATAGAAATTATAACTATTTTTCACAATCCTAACTAGATAATTTAGTTTGTTAAAAAGATTAAATTAGTATCTTTGAGATCATTCTCAAATTTGTAGTATAAAATATTAAATTCATTAATTTCAAAATTTAGAGATTAGACGGTTAGAAAGATTAAAAGTATAATCTTTAAAAACTAATATTCTCTAAGCCAAGCGAATAACATAAATTACGAGAAATGCTCGCAGGATCTTGGTACAAAACTACACATAGCGTTCGTGTAAGTTTTTTAAGGGCAGTTTTAAACTGTCACAAATGTTTGTATCAATATTTATTTTCTATCCTTATTTGTTTATTTATGAGTAAAAATAAAATTGGTTTTTTTAAATGATTGATTGACGAAATTACATTTTTTAAATCAATAAAGATATCAAAAATAATTTAAAATTTTTTTTAAAAAAGATAATTAATTTTGAAATCCGGTTTACTTCTTAACAAAGATTAATCATTAATGTTAACATTGTTATCATATTTGATATCATAAAAAGATATTTTTTAAAATTTAAAAGATTAGATGGTTAAAAAAAGATATGATAGAAAAAAGATAGAGCGGAAAAGATAAACATACTTTCAATTTAAAATCTAGTAATTCATACAAGTTAAATAGAAACATTGAGAAATACTTGAGAGCTGAGAGCTTAACTGTGGATTGTGTACGATTTTTCTTTTTTATATTTCTCTTTTTAATACAAGCTATTTCACTATTGCAAATTTTTATTGTTTGCATGTAAAACCAGGTATAATTTGACTTTTCCTGCATGTTTGTCTTTACCAGTTACTTTTTATGTGGTTAAACAAATTTGTTTACGCACCCGAAAAACATTTAAGAGTTTATGGAAAAAGTTTTCTCTTTTCATATTTTATGTGTGGAGGGAAAGGATTGTTGTGAATATTTAGCACTCAAAAGAAAATATATTCAACCTTTATTTGGTAACAACGTGGGATAGTGACACAGTATGTCTTTTATGCTGGCAGGTTGGTGGTGAAAAGTGGAATTCATCAGGAAGTGCTACTAATACAAACTTTGGAATTTCCTATTCCCCTTCAAGAATTGGACTTAATAGGTCTTTGTCTACATAATGGAACAATATACAGTTCACAATTGTGGTGGCAGCTTAATTCAGAGAAACTCTCTTCATCCTGTACTTCACTATGAACCGGCTAAAGCACTAGCTACAACTGTGGAAATTGGTGAAAGATATCAAATGCAGTATTCTGGGTGTAACCAATTTCCAACTTCTATCACTTACAGCCCCAGTAATGGATATCAGCCTCAAATTCCAAGAGCTTTAATTGATACATATGGCAATGAGAAAAGCCAAGAATATCCAAAAAGTAAACCATTGTTAGTTGAACAGATGGACAGAAACTGCATAGACAATAAAGTGTGGTCAAAAGCATGGATGACTACGGAAGAGGAGGAGTTTGACTGGGAAGAGATGAAGTCAACCCTAATAGGCCATGGTGGGAATAAAAGCTTATCACCTTCAACTGTTGGTTTCTCCGGGGAAAGACATGTTCTTGCAGCGAATGCAACTTTATCAGAGCAAAATACCATGAAGGGTTGGTCTAATGGTTCCTCTGCTATGGCGGTATATGTTTCCTCACTTGTATATTTTATTACATTGTTATAGTATATATGATTTACGATGTTGGAATTCCCCATTAAATTATATACCTCTAACAACAAAATAGCTTATGTGAGAAATAACTGCAATTTCATTTATACAGATGAAGCATAGCCCGGTCTCCTCTCAATCTCATCATTATGCTAGAAAGACTTCTCACGAACCCTATAACTCATCACAACAAATCTTTAATAATAGGGGTCAAGCAAGGACTCTTACGAACCCTCCAATTAATCCATATGGGGTTCCACATGCAGTGCTAAAAATGGTTTCTGGCATTGCCTCTAATGTGAAACCTCCACCATCAGTTGTGCCAGCATCTTGTGAAGCAACACCTTCTGCAAATCAATGGAAAGCACCACAGCCGCAGTGTTTTCCATCTCCGGATCCATCAACCTCACAATTTAGTCAAGGGGTGAGTTCTTTGAAGGGACATGGTGCATCCACAAGTACATCCATGTTGAATCCGTTACCTACTATGAAATTCCCTTCACCACTTCCAAGTATTGCAAACTACCCTTTTCATCCATGTTACTCTCCTGCTTCATCTCAAATGATCATACCTCATCCAAATGTTGGTCCATCTACGTCAAGCCAACAGCCATCTGTTGGACATACCGATTTATTTACTTCTCTAATTTCCCATGGTGTTATCTCATTGGATAAACAGCTGCCAGCACAGGTAAGCAGTATGTTAAAAAGAATGCCTTGCTGTTACTTTTCCAAATATTATCTATCATAAGTTTGTTTATTTGATTGTGGCACTCAAGATTTTGATACTAATTATTTGTTTTTCAGAATTCTATTGGAACGGAGTTTGATGCAGTGAATCTGAAGGTTCGGCATGAGTGTGTGGTGAATGCCTTGTATGGTGATCTCCCAAAACAATGCAGAACTTGTGGGCTCCGATTCAGAAGCCAAGAGGAACACAGAAATCATATGGATTGGCATGTGGCCAAGAATCGGGCGGCTAAAACACGGAAGCAGAGAATCTGTCGTCAATGGTTTGTGAGTGAGAGGATGTGGCATAGTGGTGCGGAGGCATTGGGAAAAAAGTCAGTTCCAGGCTTTTTTCAAACAGAAACAGAAGAAGAAAAGAAAGATGATAAAGAGTTGGCAGTGCCAGCAGATGAGGAGCAGAAAAAATGTGCACTATGTGAAGAGGCTTTTGATGAGTTTTACAGTGATGAAATGGATGACTGGATGTATAGAGGAGCTGAATACCTCTATCAACCCACAGGAACATTAGCAGCCATGGAGAGGTCACAGTTAGGTCCCATAATTCATGCTAAATGCAGATCAGAATCTACAATGCCACCCTCCCAACATCTTGGAAAGGTACATTTTTAGAATGCTTGTAAAATACTCTCAACTATTCTCTTTTTCAACACACACATGATGAATATGCATGTTTATTGTTTTGTTTATATGCAGCATGATTATGAAGAGGGTGCTCCAAGGAAACGAATGCGGATTGAATGACTAAAGTTGACCAGTTATGTGCATTGACTATCAGACTTAAATCTTGCACTTTACCTCTGATTATACCAAAATAGAAAGAGTTGAATCTTGCAGTACCATGACCACTATGCCAAACTCATGTAAATGTACAGTTGAACTGAAAGGTTACATTTTAGGTAGAAATTATTTCGTCCCCCAATCCAAAACTACTGTTATTTTAGTGGTAGGGAGGATTTTAGGCAATGCAGATGTTATCAGTTTTATGAGAAGTTATTATACTTGTACTTTTATCATAACATAAATAAAAGCAGACTTCAACTATACTCTCTTCACATAAATTTTATTACACTTCCATTATCGATTGCAGTTGCCCTCTTTGAAAAGAAGACTGAAAATTTTATTCCAGAATGTATTTCATATGATTTCGAAACTTTGTTTTGCAAAACATGTTCTGAAAAATTTATTATAAAAAATATTTCATATGTCAGAATTTTTTTTTTTAGAAATCTTACTTTAAAAGATTAGTTTTAAAATACATTTCACATGTTTCATAGGAAAATTTTGTTCTGAAAAATCTTTTTTCGGAAATTCTTTAATTTCAGATAGCTTCATTGGTTCAGATGGTAATAACCCAATGACATTACCCACCAAATCGCACACTTTCTATAACTCTCATTAATGATTGAATAATTATCTTTTAAATAATTTCTTTTAAGTCTTTGATAATTTTTATAATTTTAATAAAAGTAATTGCATGAGTACATTATAATTATAATTCTATATAATTGAGTTAAAATACTTATAATAGATAATTTTCATCAGTAACTTATTGTGTAAATCACTTTGATAAGAAAGTAATCATTTATATAATTTATATAAATATATATATTTTTACATAATCATATCTAAATTTATTAATAACTTTTCGAACATTGAAATCAGACACAAAAACTATATTGCTTTATATAAGTGTTTTTATCCATTCAAACCAAATTGACATAAATAATAATTTAGTGGAATTTTTGAGACTAGAATATAATTCTTCATCAATATTCTTTGTTAGTTTATAAAACTTGGATTCTCAATTTGGTTTCGCCATTATAATTTTGCTTATCATTTTCTTCATTATATTTTTTCATAAAGATACCAAATATATATAATCTCTTTTTATTTTAATGGTGATCAAGTGGTTCCTTTAGATTGAAAGATACTATTATCTATTTCTACGTGAAGAACTAATTTTCTTTTAAATATTTTTGGTGATCAAGTGATTCCTTTAGATGGAAAGATACTCTTATTGTATTTCCTCATGATGCCCAGTTGAAATAATTTCAAGACTCATTTTTCATGAGCCAGTTTTGGACCGAGTTAATTGAAATGACCAGTCCAAGAGAATAAAATGACCTACCCATAATTTACAAGTAAATTAAAAAATTATAAAAGATATATTGATTAATATATTCTTAAGGAATGTATCAGGCCAGTCCAATGAAAACCTATAAAAAATATGAAAATGGTGATAAAGCACTAGAGTTTGAAAAATACAAAATACTAATTAAAGAATATGTAAAAACATTGAAAATATTGATTTTCAACCATGAAATGTTGAGAATGTCATATAGAAAATATTGATTATGAATGAATTTATCAACAAATTATTTTAATATTTGTTAAAAAACTAAAATTAATTTATATATGACTTCATTTATAAAAAATGTTCATACATTTTTTAACTTTTTATTTTCAAAATATCTTTTATAAGATATAGATTATGAAAAGGTTAAATTTGTTTATTTTATATATTTTTTTATCATGAAAGCTTATACAGAAACTCGTCTAAATAAATTCTATACATGAATAATAGAATTAAAAAAGTATGTTATATAAGTTTGAAAACAATATTCAACACATTTTCATTAATAACTAAATTTTATAAAAACCAACTTTTATAAATATATCAATTTTCAATATTTTTTTCCATTTGCAAAATTTAAGCTCAGATGTCTTATTTAAATAATTAGTATCTCTTTAATACCTAATTTTTTTTAAACTATACAAATAAATTAAATATATTTTTAAATTATTTTTAATTGAATTCTTAAATTTGTATTAGCCTGGTTGAGAACAATTAAAAATAAAAAAAATAATTAAAAAATAAAATTTAAAATCTAATTAATACATATTGGCAAACTTTCTTCATCTAGTAATTAATAAGGCCAACTACTAAACTGGTAATTATGACCATTGTCAACTTGATTCACCTTGGGAGCTGTAGTTCAATGGTAATTCTGATATCATTAATATTTCAGATTCTTCATCTAGTAATTAATAAGGCCAACTACTAAACTGGTAATTATGACCATTGTCAACTTGATTCACCTTGGGAGCTGTAGTTCAATGGTAATTCTGATATCATTAATATTTCAGATAAAAGATAACTATCACTTGTGGTGCTGGTGCACATAGCCTGTGCCCTATAACCCCATCAAGAAATTAAAAACAATATATATACACACAGAGGCATTGTTCCCTTAACTCATGTCAGTATCCCAAAAGAGAAGGACCAGCCCTTCAGCATTTTGAAACAGTTATGATATCTACCATATGTAGTTGCTTTTCTCTTGTTAGCTACTCTGGTTTTTTTGTTTCTTTCTGGATTCACGGGATTAGAATAAAAAACAACCTACAATGAATACATGTTAAGCTGTTTTTGTTTCTTAGAGTAACATCATGAATATGTATTGAAACTTACACAAAATATTACACTTCACTTTTTCCAATGCTTATATTCCTTTTACTGTATTTGAGCTATGGCATATTGTATGTGTTGTCTATTACATGTACCTTTCTTTTCTCAACTAATCATGATATTATAGTAAATTTAGATACTTTCTCAATATTTAAACTTTACGTGTAACACGTGATATAAGAGCAATTCTTATTGACTCACATCTTATTTATCAGTCCATTTACTGTTTTATTTACTTAGTTACCTCATTTTCTTGTATTTAAATAGCAGTATTGGGCACATTGTATTTTATTGTATAATGTTACTCATCAATACATATAGAATCAACTATAACTTGAATGTTGAAGTTTGGCAAGAAAAGAAAAATAGGGACTTTGCATGTAAATACATATTTGTAAAATTTTATGAAATAAAATAAAGCAAACATTATGAGGCAAGATTTTAGCAACCATATTTTTAATTGGTCTACTATTTTAATTATCATAATTCAGAAATGTAAGATATTCCCTATTCTCTCATTTAAATATCTTCTTTATACCAAACATATTAGATTTATATCATAATTTATGCAAAATGAAAACTTAGACCCATGGTCTTTTGGAAGTACATTAATATTAATATAAAAGTAATAAAATTATAAAATGATAATAATAATAATAATAAAATTAAAATTATAATAAATGAGTTAGTTAAATTGTTAGTTAATTAAACGTTAAAAAATGTAAATAAATGAGTAAATTAAATGTGAAAGTGTTTGAAATTATTTGGAGTAAAAAGGTGTAACAAGGGGGGAAAATGCAAATAACTTTTTGATATTGCCAGATAAACGTGTCACTCTCAATTACTAAGCGAGTGCTACGATGGCTCGAGCGACAAAGAAAAGAATGGTGGGTCTGATGTCGCCGATGGTTGGGATGCGGGTAGAGAGCGTAGGGTTGACGATGCAGGATATGCAATGTAGAATTGGAAGAGTTGGTGGAAAATAGAGTGAAAGTGGCGTAAGCGACGCTAAAGAAAAGTAATGTGGTAGTGAAGGTAAAGTTAATTAAATGTGGAGGTGATCGTATTTTATGCAAACGGAGTGGGATAACCATGTTATCCTGTTGAAGGAGAAGATCATCTCATATTTGAGATGTGATCACGCCTTGACATGGAAAACTTAAAACTTAACCGTTTTTATAATTTAATTAAATGATAGTTGAATCATAAAATATAAATAAATTATAATTAAATTATAAAATATGATAGTTGAAATATAAAATATAATAATTGAAACATAAAATATGTATGAATATAAAATATAACATGATAAATGATATTTAATTTGTTAGAATGCAAGTGTATTAGTTACGATGATATAAATATGTTATATTTTTCTAAATATATATTATAATATTTTTGTAAAAAAAAATAAATAAGATTTGTTGAAAAAAAGGAATATAAAGAATGTTATAGAACATTTATTTCTCTAATATCGCGGATGAAAATATATTTGATTAAATTCGAAAGGGGTGAATTGACCTTAGAAAGTTTTTTGCTTTTGAAATCATTAAAAAAAGGTTTTTACAAATAGAAATTTTTTAATGAATATCAATGATAAAAAATATGAGATACATTGAAGAAACAACTGGACTTCAAACACAAATGAATCAACTTAATTTTTCTGGCAGAATTAATCCCAACTGCACACATACAAATATAAAATAATACTCACAATAGTGTTTTTAGGCAATACAACAATCAACCAATTTTTAGTATGATGTCCTGGAAAAAATTTAACCACACCAAAATGCTATCTATGTACAAATCAATCTCAGCTATATCACATAAAGCTATCAACAATACACAAGTAAGATTGATAGTACTTAGATTTTGCAAATACCAATTTAGTCAAACTGCAGTATAGGTATCACTTCACATGATCAATATGAAACAAAAGCAGTACATTCAATCAAGGAGATATTATCAATAAAGCCAAAAATTTATCAACCCAACTAGTTGATACAGCTACTATAACTATGGAGTTCCAATAAAATCAGATTTCACAGCCAACTATGGTACACAAAACACATCTATGAATTATGCAGAAAACTTAGTTAAACCAGATTAGATTAGAAATTTTTCCGTAGATGAATTAATCACAGATATTCTAATATACAAGAATCAATTACAAAGATTCAAAGCAATATATGATGATGAACACAATAGATGAAGCAAAACTAATTAAGTGATGAATAAAATGTAGTTTTTACAATAAGACTTTCAAGTACTATTCTGGAACAATAAAACTTCAAGAATACACAATAGCACAAACCAAGCAGCACCAAACATCTGAATCTAACTTGTAATGAACAAAACCGATAAGAGATAAAACAATTTATTTAATTAGGCAGCAAATTAACACGAACAGAAAGAATTAACGTTCAATTGCAGGGTGCAGCGCAGAACAGATCAAGAAATCAAGATAAGAGTCAAGAAAAAGAGACATAAGCAATTTATACTGGTTCATTCTTTCTCAAGGACTACGTCCAGTCTTCCTTGCCCATCAAACAAAGAAAGTTCCACTAAATCAATTAATTGTACAATTCCAATCATTCACACAGTTTTCACACCCTGCAAGAACCAAGACACAATCTGGGTATTGCCCACGAACTTTGTTACCCCATTTCAAGCAACTTTCATTTTTTTAGCTTTTCAATTCGAATTCTCTATCAAAAGTTATGATCGTTTGAAGTTTTTTTGTCCTAAATTTGTTTTAAGTGCATTACCACTATTTTATCTCTCATTTTTCAAGGCACCCAGTACAGTGTATAAAATGATCCGAAAGATTCAATCTCAGTTTCTTTGGGGTTGGGATCACGAAGATAGGAAAATTGCTTGGATTTCATGGGATAATGTTTGTTCTCCAAAAGAATTGGAAGGGTTAGGTGTTAGGGATATCAACAAATTTAATGAAGCACTGATAACAAAATGGAAGTGGAGGTTTTCGTGTGGAAAAAGAGGGGGTATGGAAGGATGTATTGGAGTCTAAGTATGACACATGGAGGGATATGGAAAGTGTTGGGGAGAACCATAAGCAATCTAGTTGGTGAAAAGATCTATGTACAATATGTGATGTGGGAAATCAATCTAACTAGCTTGATGGTAATATTAGTTGGACATTATGCGATGGTAAACAAATAAAATTGTGGGAGGATAGGTGGATTGGGAGACAACCATTGAAAGATAGGTTTCCTAGGCTATATTCTTTAACTCTAAGCAAGGACAAGGTAATAAGTGAGGTGGGTCAATGGGGAAATACAGATAATGTTGAGTCATTTCATTGGAATTTATTATGGAGGCGAGATCTGTTTGAATGGGAGAAGGACTTACAACAACAACTACTTTTGATTTTAAATATTGCACACTGGAAGAGGTACGAATCAAATGAATGGGTGTAGGAAAAGGAAGAAGGGAAGGGTTATACTGTCCGATCTGGTTACGCATTGAGGGAGAATATAGATAATAGTATGACCAGAGAAGCATTCCAAATGTTACGGAGCTTGAAAGTGGCTCTCACAGCACAAATTCTTGTATGGATGGTATTATGGAATAGGCTCCCAGCAAGGATCAATCTAGTTGTTAGGGGAGTGCAATTATCGATCCTTATGTGTCCTATGTGTCATATGTATGAAGAGAATACAGATCACCTATTCCTAAATTGTGACATTGCTAGGAAAATTTGGGATAACTGTGACAAATGGATAGGCAATACATCAATAAGGCACCGTTTTATTGTGAATCATTTTCAGAGTTTTTACTTAATGAGCCTTAGTAAGAAATCTAATGTGTTATGGTTGAGAGTGTGGGTAGTAATAGTATGAGAAATCTGGGTTCAGAGAAATAAGATTGTTTTCAATAATGGGATAGTTAAGTTGAGATTCTCTCCCTAGCTCAACTTAAAGGATGGTTATGGGCAAAATATAAAAATTCTGGAATTTATTTTTCCTTGGCAGAGTGGTTAGTGTGTCCATTACAGTGCCTAAAATAAGAAAATTTATGTAGTGGATAAAGTTGTTAGGTCCTTTGGTTGATGGTACAGTAACTAAGTGCATTAGTCATCCATAGAAAAAGAGTTATAAGATCCAAATGATATGGTCGGGGTCCTGGAGGGATGCAAGTTTTATGTTCTGGTTGTTATGTAGGTAATTGCAGGTAATTATAGAACACAGAAAGACAATGAAAACATGCTTGATACTCGGCATAAGGGGCGTCAATTGTTGGAGTCCTTTCTAATTTCTAAGAATCGCCAAAGTGAAGGAGTGAAAAATTGAGATATAATTTTAGGATTAATGAGGAATCTAATTAAAGAATACAAGGCATTTTTATATGGAGCTGCTTGGAATCTACCTTAAGATGTATATGTAGGCTCTAGTTTGAAATTATTGCTTTGTATTTGGGTTTTAACTCTGCCTTGTTGACGTTGGTTGTAGGGTTTTCTATTTTTGTTGTTTTCTATTTTTGTTGTTTTATATAACTATTTCTATAGTAGGTTGTAAGGATGGTAATGTTGGGTTTCTATAATTTTGTATGTAACAGGGTTGCATCACCCTTTTAAGAGTTCCAATTTATTTTATTTATGATGGTTCGAAAAAATGGTCTGCTAGCGCAAGTAAGAATTCTGAGTCCTATAGCTGCTGAATCATCCCCAAACCACAGGGTCAGAACTCTTCCTTCGTTCCATGATTCGTTGACTCTTCCATTCCTTTTCATTCTTCTCTGGCAAAGCATCTGATCCATAATCATGTGGGGAACTTTATCCCTGGTCCTGAAGAAGTAATTCGTAGTGTAAGTGTATAAAGGCTTTCTCGAAGACTAGATCTCACTCCTTTGAGTGTAAGTGTATAAAGGCTTCAAGTCGCTTCCTTCTTAGTATCGGATGAGGGTAATTTTTCGCTCAGAATCAATAGACTTGCCACAACTTGAAAAAGAAATTCAATTTCTTGAGGTGCCTGGCCTGGTCCTATCAGACCAGTGACTAATTACCTAGCCTGGATTGATTGCTCAAATCTTTTCTTAATGGGTGTAAATAGTAGTATCAAATAATCTTTTTCCTACTAAATAACTATTAGCAATACCTAGCCACAATCCTAAAGAATTGAATTATGACAACCATTAGCTCCTAACAAAAAAAGTGGTCATTACAGGCTTTCCAAACCCACTAGAGACTGGATAAAATCACTTGAGTATTAAGACTAATCCCATATTTAACCTATATAAGCAAATTTAGTCAAAAATAGTTCAAAAGAGTTTATGCACGAAAACCATAACCCCAAGGAACAATTATACCAAAATATTAATTTATGCAATGATGTTTGGCGCTCTAAAATATCTTTAGCTAATTAATTTGTTACAGATTTTAGTTGGTGTGGCTGTTTAACTCGCTATTAAGGTAGTTGATATTTAGAATAGGAATTGGTTTCTTGCAAATTTTGTTACGTTTGTCCTAGTTATAAACTTCTTTGGATGATTATATGCTTAATAACAGTAATGATCAAGTTGTTCGGACTAATTTGATTAATGGTATTCTTTTCAAAATATTGTTAAACATGTTTTTCATTCGAGTTAATACGTAGTTGGGTAAAATGTGCAAAGTTTGCATTCCTCTGAGCAAGTCTTTGGTGATTTAGAAATTGATTTTAAATAGACTACCTTTCAATAATAATTTACAGAAATCTGAAATTCAAATTTGTTTAGTATTTAGTCTTTGTATGGAATTTCAAGAATCTCCCTAACATTTGTTCTTTGAATGTACAATTACTAACGAACTTTGGAATTGGACTCCAAATATGCTTAATTGTGCTATGAATCATACTTATATTCTTTCTAATTTTTTTAGGAGTTGCAGACTAATGGAATCACAAAAGTTTGGTAACCCTAATAGTTTTATTATTGGAAATTTATCTAAAGATGCGGTGGATAATAATATAAATGGTTTTGTGTTATTAAGAATTTTAATACTAATGTCTATTTATCTAAGGATCCTAAGATTCTTATGATTATGGAAATAGCTTCCTATTGAATTTTGTTAAATGTATCTTGGATGGTGCTATTAAAGGAGATCTGACTTTTGCTGCATGTGTTGACTTATTCAAAGGCAATAAAGGAGAATATATGGGAGAATTTATTTCTTATGTTCATTTATAGTTCTTTCAAAGCAGATCTTACTGTTAAGATGATTGTGGTAAAAGGTTGGAGTTCTTTATGGTTGAAAAATTATTTTATGTTGGTTGTTAATTCTTTTAAGAATCTAGGATTGTCTCATAGTGTTGTTACAAAGGTAGTTGGCAATGCTGTGTGTAATATTTTAAGTTTTAAAGTCTGAACACTTTTTTAGATAGGATAATAAATGTCTTGATTATTTACCATGTCTAGGAGTGAAATCTAATCAAGACTTTGTCCGATTTGAGTTGATTCTTTTTTTATTGTAATTAATATTTTTTTAGAAATAAATTTGTATTATTTAAATTACCGTCTTTATATTCTTATATATATATATATATATATATATATATATATATATATATATTTATATTTGGAAGCATATGTTGATATTTGAGTTATTAACTTAGTCAAGGGGATATAGACTTGTATAATTTATCAACTTATTAGTTTATATATGAAAAAAATGGAATGTATATTTAACATGAAAGCTAATTGAATAACAATAGGCAAATAGGTATAAACCTTTTATAGAGGTATTTTAACTTAATTTAATTAATTTAATTATAAAAGTCCCCAATATATCACTAAACTTTTAATCAACGCCAAATGTTAAGGTTATGGACCATTATTTTTGATATCTAACTAGCCAGCAATTGAGAAAAAAGGAAGAGAAGGGGTATGGAAGTTGAAATCTAAAAACATCATCCACATATGTTTGGACCAGTTTCATGAGTATTTAGAAAAACTTGTAATGAAGGTTGAAGCACTTCTTATGTATTTTTTTTATTTATTAATTTATTTTTGCTAATAAAAAATAAGTATTTAAAAAAATTAAAAATATTTAAAAGTTAAAGTTGATTGATTAACAAATTACATTTTTTTTAAAAACATTTGGTAAGATAAAATTAGCTTATAAATAAAACTAATTTTAAAACTATCACAAAAGTTATTTTTTTTTTATTTTTATCTTTTATAAAATGCTTTTAAAAAGTCCATTCGTGTCTTTAATATTCGCATTTTCCATGAGTTAGATCTTTATCCAAAAATATTTTTAAAAAAATGACAGCTCCAGAACATATCCTAGAGAGTCTTTCCCTCAACCCACATAATCATTGGACTTTTGTAGTAAAATGAAAATAAATGACTCATAAGAATAGAAAAGGAATCCCATGCAGCCTACCCAGTGAAGCAGAACTTACTGTAAAAGAAATTCATTGATTATTATATTGCTGAGAAATTGAATTAATAAAAGATGCAATATAGGTTTAGGAGCACAGCAATTTCCATTATTGTCTCAAATTTCTGTACCAAGGATATTATCTGTCCTTTGTCCCACTTCTTGCAATTCATCAAAAGGAAAAACAACCAACAAGATGGACCAGCATGCCAAAAATTACCAAAAAAAAATATAATTTTGTTAGTTCAATATTAGCATATTATTTAAGAGTCAAAATTAAAAATAAGATAAGTACATATTTTCTTTTTAATTTTCTGACACGTTTTTTAAAATTAAAATTATAATAAAAGTTTAGTTTTTTTAAAAACAAATAATATTTCATATATATAGATTGATTTACATTATCTCAATGGACTTTAAATTTGTTGGAACATTCACGCTGAGTGAGGACTGAAAAAGTTTTAAAAATACCTATATGACATTTCAAAAATGTTTGATGAAAAAAAAAAAAAAATCATTTGGGCAAGAATTGATTGAATATTTTCTTGCACTTGTAGGCCACACCTCATGAATATAAACACCACCAAATTAAGAATGTTTTTTTTTCCTTGCCTATTATTTTTTTACTGCATTGATTGGTGTCACCAGCCCAAAGATAATTGGTTTCCAAGATAAATACTTTTAAAATCTTCTAATTTGTTATGATAGATCTGTTTCCCGAAAAGTATATCTTTTGCTTAAAATTATATACTTTCATTTTACAACAAATTATATTATCACACATTATTTACTTATATATCACTTTTTAAATACTATTTTTCCTTTCTGCTTCTCAATTTTATCATCCATCTTATCCTTAATCTTCTTTTTTGTTTGCTGGTTAAGAATTTATGTAAAAATATACAAATACTCTGTCGGAGTTATAGCCATTATAGTTCTGCATGATAATTAAAAAAACATTAAATAGTCTTAAATTCAAGTTCATTCAATTGTAGTCTTATACTTTATTATTGTTGTCTAGGTCGATTTATTCATTTTGTTACATGAGAATGAAAGAGAGTACCATTAAATTATTTTAGTACAAGAAAACAACACCAAGAACACAATTTGTTAAACTGTAGAATCTATGAAAATAAGTTAGGTTGAACATATTTTTCGTTATCAACAAAAGAGTATATTAAATAGGAAGCACAATCAGTTTATAGCTACAAAATTTCAAATACAGTCAACATGCTAAAAAATCCCTCATACTCAACTCCTCTTATTACTGTGTTATAAATCAACAAAATAAATCTATAAGCAGCCAAACATTATGAGCTCTGCCCCATACTCAAACTAGGTAAAGAAACAGGTTGAGCATATATGTTACAATTTGGTCACCTAGTGGATACTTTTTTTTTAATTAATTTTTAAAATCGAATAAAATAGAGTGATTGGTATAAAAAAAAAACATCAACAATAAAATAATTATATAGAATTTACTTTTAAAAATTTATATTTTTGAAATTATAGAATTAAAATTATTTTTTAAAGAGATTATTAGTTTATTTAAATTTATACTTTATGCTATAACTTATATCAATTTATTTTTCGGAAAGGACTAATACTAATATTTTATGGTAAAGTTTTGTTTTGATTATACTTTAAGATAAAAGAAAATATTAAATTTAATTTTAAAAAATAGTTTTTAAATAATATTATTTAAACTTAAAAAAAAGTAAAAAGTATTTATAAAAATCATGAGTACTAATGCAAAAGTTTTTTCCAAAACGGCTAAACAAGATAATTACTAGATAACTATTAGTAATACCTAGCCACAATCCTAACTAATTGAATTATAACAACCATTAGCTCCTAACAAAAACAGTGGTCATTAATTACAGGCTTTCCAAACCCACTAGAGACTGGATAAAATCACTCGAGTATTAAGACTATCCCATATTTAACCTATATAAGCAAATTTAGTCAAAATAGTTCAAAAGAGTTTAAGCACGAAAACCATAACCCCCAAGGAACAATTATACCAAAATAGTTTTGGGTTTAAACTTGAAACACAGTAAAGGCCTAAAGTGCACTTAGTTTTTTAACAGGATAAAATTATACAAATATCTTCAATGAGTTTAAAACAGTACAGATTTAGGTAAGTTCTTTCAAACACATCAAACGGAGCTAAATTGTAACGATTATCTCAAGCACATAATGAACATCAAGAAACTTTATAAGTCAAACATCGGAAAAGAAAACATGAACAAAACCATGTAAAGTTTACAGCACAATAATAAAAGGTCCAAGAGAAATCCAGACTTATTTATTACATCTATATATGAAGGCCATATGGAGCAACTTTCACTACTTAACATCGTTCCTAGATGGTGAAATAAGTCACTTGCCGCGCCAAAGAAGATAGGGTTCTCTAAGGTGCGCTAAATTGACTTGTTTCCCTTCTTCGGAAGGACCGCCTTCTTTATTTGTCTATCATCTTTCTATATCTGTTACATCTCCATCTAGTACTAGAAAAACCAAAATTAGTGACCGAAATAATTTATACGTAACTTTATAGATTCATTACTAAAAGTGAAACATACGTTTATTAAACCTGCAGTAAATGAACATCAACATTTTTAGAATTGAAGGGTCATCAATTTGCTTACCATTTGAGGGCTCGGTGCATAAGTGACTCCACTGCACACTGCAGCTTGGATCCGCTCAATTGTGCACTTGATCAAAGTGCTAACAGTATTCAGTGAACTAGCAGAGAGTTTTGAAGTTGGAACAGAATCAACCAATATCTGAAATGCCACTGTTAGAAGGCAACCTCCAGATCCAACCTCACGAATGGGTCCAACGTTGTCCACCGGTTCAGGCCCATCAGGAAGAACAGCAAAGCCCGAGGGCAGCAGGGCAACAAAATCAGGATTTCCACCTCTCAACACACCATTCACGGAATTTATATCAACAGGAGCATACACCACAAACGAGCCTGTTGCATCAGTGCAACTCTCTTGAAGTATAATCATATTGCTGTGGCCCGAATTCGGAGTCTACAATTTGCATTCACCAAAAAACATGCCACATTATTTATAACTACAATGAGATGTGTAAACTATGAAGTGTACCCCTTCAGCATGCTAAACTAAAACTTACGTTGACTCGAAGCAAGGAGACACAGTTGCCAGTGTCATGACCATTGGCAATGTGTGCCAATTCTTCCACATTTCCCCCGTTAGAGAGAATGTCCCACTGCAAATTCAACAAGATGTTTGCAAATTTGAACAATATAATGAACAATAGCTACCAATTGAGATTCCATTGCAAGGCCAAGCAAGAAAATTAATCATTATAATAAGGCCACATAACCCTATACTTAAAATATAGTTAGATATTGTATTATGAATGGAGATATGTAATGTAACTTGTAACCAATGAGCTTTTATACATTTACCAGATGTCTTGACTTTTCAGATCGCAGAAAATAAAAGACGGTCTTTGAAGGAACTGGGAGCCACAAAGAAGTTGCAGCACTGAGCACAAGACCAGAAGGTCTGCCTGGATCATCCACACTTTTTCTGGTCATCACCCTTAAACCTTCACCGGGAACTGGAAGTAGTGTCCAAGCATTTGCAGTCGAAGAACCAACAGAAGTACAGAAGCTCAACATCATTCTTTCAGCTAGTCTCATCATACTTCTTCGCCCCTCGCAATTCGTTAGCACTGCATTTACATAAATATAGAGAACACTAATTAAGTTACCTGTTTTTGCAATTGAGTGTCTAACCTTTTTACACATCTTAGAAATTAATGAATCAAAAAGAGAAAAAAAAATGAAGCAAGATCATAATACCACCAACGCTTGCGTGAGGGAGGTTCGTGGCCATTGCACTTGCAAGACGTTCGCATTGTCTATCCAAGGATGCCACCCAGCGTTTAGCTCCAAAGGCGAAGCCAGAATCAACATAGCTTTTGTAAAGATCATGCACTTCATTATCTTCCAGTTCTACATGTTCAATCCAAACAATCTGAAGAAAACAATTGATAATTACTGGTTGTTTACAACAAAGTTTTCTCGATGGAAAAGTAATGTAATTAATCACTGTAGAAGTGAAGTTAATAGTTGAAATATGACCTTTGAGTAACCATTTGGCAATTCTGTGATTACGCAGCCGGAGGGTCGTCTTTGGCCATTTGTAAATGAACCAGGTCGCAGCTGATCCACCGAAAAATCAACAATAGCCCACGATTCTGAACTTTGCCTCTTACAGAACCTCACGAAATAGTCGTCACGAACAGGAACAAGCGGTGAAGGGACTTGGAACTCAGCTGACATCTGAAACAACAAATTAAATTCTTAGGTTTAGGCATGCAATTAATTTTAACCAGTTAATCAATTCTCCAGATAGATCACAAAGTGGATAATAGGAGAAATTAAGACAAACTAATAAATTAAACTTTGCTTACCATTTGAGCGGCTCCATCCAAAACTTCTGTTTGCCCAATTTCCAGAATCTGATGTACCGCTGCCCTTGAAACGATGCCACAAAACATGTTTGCCCATTGATTCTGAAAATCATTATCAACAGTCTCAATGTCAGTACACCAGGTTAATATGATTCTGCAAATTGTCTAAACCTACCATTTTTATTTTGACAACAATTACATATCAAAATAAAATAAAATCAAAAGCTATAGATATCTTGAACACATAGTTAGAAAGAGTATTAATACTCACCACATCCATAAAGATCTCAACGAGTTTATTGTAATCCATGATGACCACTGAGGAATGCCTTGAAGCTTCGATTTTTATGCCCAGGTGTGTTGGGCCTATTCCCTTAGGGAAACACCTCAGATATTCATCTTGGTTCAGAATCTCACAGCCACAACTTCGAGGGACCCACAAAGTGGTTCCAGCCACAGCCAGGTTTGTGAGTTCCTTCATTGCTACGTTACCAATCTCCATAACGATGTTTTTTTCAAAATCATCAGCAACTGGGATTATCCCAAGGAGTTCATTATTGCCACCCGACATTTCCCCATTCATCATTGTCTGTGCTCCATGGTTTCCAACTCCCTTATCTAGGGACTGAGGAGGCATCATCTGGTTTTGGGATGGCATGTTACAATAGGAACTCGCAGGTTTTCCATCAAATCTGAGTATCATTGCTGATATCTTTTCAATCTGAAATACGAAAGTAATAACACAAAGAATGAAAAAGTGAGCATACTAAAGATTGAACAGTGAAAGTTGTATGATGTAATGATCAAAGTGATTTACCTCGTCTCTTAATCGCAGATTCTCCACACTCAGGTGTTGCTCCTCAAAGGACATTCCACTGAGGCCTCCACAACTAGGGCAACAAGGACGACCTAGTGCCTCCCTGTACCTGGCGTTCTCTACACGAAGTCTGTCATTCTCAGCCTTTAAAAGATTGTTCTCATGGCGTTCATGTTGAGACTGTGTACATGACAAGAGAATATCATTAGATAATGACAATAATGACATAACATGCATATACTTTTAAGACAAGCAAGTATACCTAAATCGTTTTGTTTTCAGTGAAAAAATGGTGCTGAGAGCAATTAATACTGGTTAGAGTGCTGGTGACACAGAAGAGAGATATAAAGGAAAAAAAAAGAGGTAAAGAGAAGTACTTGTACATTTGTATATTAAGTAAGGTTATAAAAGGAAGGGGAATAATGAACAGTATATGTTAACCATTATTTTTTCTTTTTCTTTCTTTAAAGAAATTTATTTCAGTCCCAAATTGAGTATCAATGCCTGTCTCAAAAATAAGATCTGAGTTGTCTAAATCTTTTCAGTAATTGTTCTGATCTATTGAGTGGATGTTTAAACTTTTTTACAATAGAAATTATAGATCCTTATCAGTTTGTGTTTTTCTAATTGAGAATTAATATTAACACTTCATTAAAAATAATAGTTTTTCTTAATATATGTTTTTAATTAAAAACATGAGAAACCTGGGATAGATGCAAGAGATATAAAAAAAGAAAAAAAATCTAAAACAAAGGTTTTCTGATAAGTTTTGTTTTTAGTTTTATTTTAATAACTAGTAACCACATGGTGGTAGTAAAAAAAAAAACAAATAAAGTATCAAAAAGTAATAACTTTTAGAAGAGAGGGGTAATTAATATGATGGGAGAAAACATGGAGAAGAAAATAAACTTATTGTAAGGAAGAAGGGGATGAGAAAATAATAATAATAATAATAATAATAATAATTTATAATAAAAAAATTATATAAAGGTGAATTGTCCTTAAAAAGAACAAAAACAAAAACGAAAGAATTCAAGGTAAATATGTGGAACTTTATAGAGGCTTTTCTCCTTTACCTTGACTTGGGTTCGCTTGTTTTGGAACCAGAACTTGACCTGCAAGGGATCCAATCCGAGCTCTCGGCTCAGCTCTCTCCTTTGTTTGTCGTCTGGGTGAGGACACTCCTTAAAGAAACTGACAAGACCACAGTTAAAAACATCAGAAATATTTAATTATAAGCAAACATTAAATGTTTTCTTTTTCATTTTATTAATTAGATTAAAAAAAAATGAATTGGAACATGGACCTTACCTTTCCATCTCCATGATCTGTTCATGTGAGTGACGATGATAAGACGCCTTCCTTCTCGTTTGTCTGCCGGGATCTTGGTCGCCGCTGGAAGCAGGAACATTTATTTCATTACCAGCAGTTTCATCAATGTTGTACATTACCAAATCATTCTCCAAGGGTATCCTTTGTGTTGGCATTTGTTGTTGCTGTTGAGAATTCGAAGCGTTGGTGTTGATGTTGCTGTGATACATTGTTTGAAATCCTTATGTTGAAAAACTGACGTTCTTTCTATTGAATCTGCATGTCAAGACAGAAAGTAAAAGGTGAAGGCTCTCTACAGGTTAACCTGTGTACACAATTAATAAAAAAGGATAGCAGAATTTTTTTTTTTTTTTTTGAGTTTTAGTAATAAAAAATAAACACACCATGCAGCCTTATTCTCACACTCAGAAACATAAATTGGGGATGGCCAAACAAAATTAAATCAAGTAAAAGAGTAATTTGGCAAAATCCTTTCTGAGAAAAAAAAAAAAACAAAGAAGGTTCTTGTTTAGAAGATTTTATTTTGAAAAATTGAGATTCAAAAACCGCACCACTGATTAGAGTAGCAACAGCTACAGAGGATGGTAATTCTATCGGTAGTGCTGTATAACAAAAAAAGAAAAAGAAGAAATTAAAGGGCTTGACCACAAATCTCGTAAATAGTACGAAAAATGTTAGTTTAATGTTGGTACAGTAATGTACTTCATGTATTTTATGCAGAGAAAGAAAGAAATAAAGAAGTTAGAGAGAGGAGAACTCACCTGATTTTGATCAACCAGGATTTTCTTTTCAAACCACAGAACTTTGCAGACCTACACTGATCCTAGCCTCTCACTCTGGAATGAAGGTATGTGCTCTCTTCCTCCCCTTTATATAATAACTCTCCGTGTCTAGATGTGGCTTTAATTTGACCCTGAGGTTCTGCTAAAACTGTGGATGGCAAGAAGAGGGAGAGAGAGAGAGAAAAGATTGGTTTCAAAACTGTCTCTATCTGTCCCAAAACCGGGTTATTAAAGTTCTCTACTACTACAAGATGAACATTGATGAATATTGGTTGTGCCAAAGGGTAATGCTCTAATGCTCTCTCTTACATGCAGAAAAAATGCATTACTTTCTTGACAGATGTAAACGAGAATCAGAACCGACAAACTAGAAAAAAAGTTGACATGGTGTGAAAGGTTAACAATGGTCACACGAAAACGAGTAAGAAAAGGAAATTGAAAACAATCTGATTTAGCTGAGATAATGCGTGTGCATTCCCCTCTCACACTTTATAAATACAAAGTTACAACCAAGATAAAGCTTAGATACAATAACGCTGAGATAATAATATAAGTTAAATAAAATAAAAAAAAGAGTTAAGCTAGCTAAGAAACTGAATGTGTGGGTCACTTCAAAGAAACTCTAGGGTGGGGGATTAAGGAAGAGAAGGAGTCATTTTGGGATGAGTTAGACCAGAAATACGTTTAAGGGTAGGGTTTAAGCGGAGAAACCGAGAGGTAGGGGCAAAAAGAGTAAAAACAATGAAATGATTAGAAAAAAACAAAAGAAGTTTGGGGGTGGCAATGGTGATGACGAAGGAGAAGAGAGGAGAAAGAAAAGAGGGTTGGAAGTTATTGATGAGAGTATTGAAGGATGTAAATGCATTAATGGGAGTGACGAAGAACATAAATGCTTGTTTTAGAGAGAGAACACGAGTTTTGCATTTGTTAACTTTTATCTTGCTTGATCTAAACTCAATCTCTGTTTTTTAAGTCATCTTTAAACAAGATTTTATAAATAATGAAATAAATATAATACTAAAAATTAATTTATGTATATTACTTTTTTATATAAATTAAGTTTATTTTGTTCTATTTCTTTTAGAAGTGATAATACATAGTCTTCCAATAATAGCTTCTGTCATATCCATCATGCTCTACAATGCATTAGCATCGGAAGGTGGAATTGTGTTGTGTTGTGCAATTACCAATGCTGGGTTTATTAGAACGTTTGTATCATATACTAATGGCAAAACACGGTTCATCTCTTGTACTAATTGAAAAACGTTCGTCTTAAAGTTAGATGAGTTGTAATACATGAAAAGTCAAGTAGTGGGTCAAATTAATTAGTGATATAAGAATATTTTTATTTAATAAATAAAACAGTAGTTATTTATAATAAAAAAATATTCAATTAACAGTTTGATAATAAAACTCATTATTTATTATTTAACGTACAATTATCTTTTAAATTTTGACTTTTAATATCTACAAAATATTAATACAAATTTGCAAATACTATGTCAACAAAAATTTCAATTTTTGAAGCTCTAAAAAAATGATAAAAGTAAAATTAATTTATTTATAAAATTATATATAAATTTTTTAAAAATTTTATCAAAAATATTTACAAAATTATTTTATAGATAAGTTAATTTATAAACAGGTAAATTTATCATTTGTTATTTTATTTATATTTAAAAATATTTATAAAAAACCTTGTTCCAATACGTGCTAATTCCAAATGTAGAAGTTTTTAACAAGAAATAATTTAAGAATATAATATTTTTATTTATTTTTAAATTTATAAAATATAATTATTTATCTCAAGTAGAATTATAAAAATTTAAGAGTGATATTTAAAACTTAAATAAACACGTTAAAACTATAAACCTATAAACAAAAGGAGGAAAAAGTAATTCCTTATTAGAAAATATTGTAGACAGCTTATATGTAAGACCATAAAGTTACCTGTAGAATAACTGTTCCTAAGAGCAATAACCTTAAAAAATATAATTACATAAAATAATTACATGAAAAGTTACGTGTAGAATAATTGTTCCTAAAAAAAATATTCTTAGAAAATAATTACATTAGGTTAATGATACTAAATATTAGTCAAAGAAATATATTTAAATTTTAGTATAATAAATTTTTATAATAATAATGATACTAAATATTAGTCAAAGAAATATATTTAAATTTTTAGTATAATAATAAATTTTAGTATTTTGAGATTACTTATTATCTATTAAAATATTTTATTAAGAACATTAACTTAGAAGTAAATATAAGGAGTTTGAATCATACATATTTATTAGTGTATTTAGAATATTATTTGAAAAAATTTAATTTGACTCAAAAGATCATAAAATCTACTTTATCACAGTTTAATTTCAGCTCTAGGTGTCTTACTATTCTTATTTGTTACCTTATCACCACTTTTTTTTTTAATCATTACCTTATCATAACTCCACTATAATTACTCTGTGTTATTCTTATTTATCCATCCTATATCATCCGATCATTGTTTTTGAGTTTGTTACATTAATTTGATTTGTTTTAAACAAATATTTCATAGCATGGAGATCCCAAGTCCATAATTTCTAATCCTTATAATTATAATCAATTTACATATGTCACTTAATTCCCGGATTTTATAAACTTGATATACAACTAAAAAATAATCAATTAAAAATAATTTTTTAAGTTGGTTTGTTTTAATTTCATAGTTTTAGCTTAATAAATAGGAAATCAAATTTATTTAAAAATATATATTTGTACAAAAAATTACTATTTTATTGTTTATTTATGAACTTTTAAGACCAGTTATTTCCAAAGTCAAATAAACCAAATTTTTTTCCATAATATTAATTCTAAGTCCTAAGTTGGGAATCCCATTATAAATCCTAATCAATTAACATAATTAATTACTCCACACAAAACACTCATAATTGATTATTTTATACAAAATACATATAATTGATGAACTTAATCCATTATCATGGTGAATAAACACAAGACTAAGTGTGTGTAATTGTAATTTGCACATATACTACCAGTCTCAAATTAATGAAATTAATGAATGGAAACACATTTACTCTTGTATTTTTGTTGTCACTGAAATATAACTATGAAAATATGTAGAATAAATGCAACCATCAATATTTATCTTTAGTATTATTTTTGTTCTTAAAATATATAGATAGAATGCAATTGTTATGAGATCTATAGACATTAAGTAATTTGTATTCATCCAGTAAAATGTTATTATTGATGGATTATAACAGATGTTTTTTACTACAATCTACTAATAGATAATTATTGATGAAAAATTGACTGTCAAATTTTTTTTAATAAATAAATCACCAATCTATCAACAAATTAAATTTATAGATAAATTTACAAATTTATCAACTAATTTAATTCATTGATTGTCCCTTAAGCTACTCACGAATTTAATTAGTTGATAAATTATTGGTCAAAGTCACATGAATTTAAAACCATTATTATTATTAATAATAATAATAATAATTGTGATCATAATAATAAATAATAATGTTAATAATAATAGTAGTAATAATAATATTAACATCAATATTAATAATAATAATTATTATTATAATGATAATAACAATATAATAATAATTATTATAATAATAAAAATAATATTTATTGTAATTATTCACCTACTCAATAAAACTCTCATATTTTAATTAATTGAATTTCATCTAACAAAAATTGATTTACCTAGAGATCAAACAATATAAAGTTTTTATTTAAATAACTCATCCAGCAAATTTGAGATGCTCAATGATAACAAAATTTCAGGCTTTTAATTGTCTGATAACTCAATATAATTTAGAAATTTTACAAGATATAACGTTCTAACTAGCAAATATTCATCTATATAACATAAATGACGCATCCAAACACAACAATGACTTCTGATCGGACGAAAATGTTATATTCTCCACTAAAATAACTCAAATAAATTCTTACATAAGAAAAGATAAACAAAAGGATTTTAGATAGAAGTATGAGAAAAAAATATTTTAGTAGTTTTTGTAAAATGAAATTTGAATAGTTATATCTTTTCTAATGATAAGGTTTTCAAACTTAAATAATAAAATATTCATATTTTTTCTTAATTATTTACTCTTAAATACATTAAACAAGCCCTTAGTACGTAATCTTAATTTATTCTTACACCATCTTGTATGTACTATTTTACATTATTTTTTTTATTTTTAAATACATTAAACAAACCCTTAGTATGCAATCTTAATTTAATTTTGTACGGTAAACTTTTACACCCACCTTGTATTATTTTACATTTATTTTTTTATTTATAAATGTAAAAGTTATTTTTTAATGGTCATATTACTCTTATAAATAGATTTTCAAGTGATTGATAAAATATTATTTCTCTATACAAAAACAAAAAATGAACATAACAATAAGTTTAATATCTTATTTTATCTTACAAAGTATTTCTTATTTTTTTAATTTAATGAAAGTTTCAAATAGTTATAAATTTTTAAGATATATCAATCCTTCCTCTTCTCCTATATATGGATGAAAATAAAGTTTAAGCAATGTGAATGAGACATTAGTGGAAGTAAGTTGAGAAGTAATTGAGATAGAAAAACTTCTTTTAGAGTACCATGAATAAAAAATTCCAGAAAAAATGTCACACCAAGATTTCAAGATTCTGCCACCTTCTCTTCCCTCTCTGATAAACACCACCGTTCCACTTTCAACAATAACTTTCACGTTAATCCATTTCCCTTTTCTCCACCTCAAGTCTGTAGATTCCATGAAAAAGGATTCCACCAATCCTTTCCCAACCACCTCTTCAAGAATGCCCTACTTCCAACACACCCTTTCAAAGAATGTCCATAAAATAACACGATAGCACATGAAAATGGGAGGAGAGATATATCAATGAAATGAAGATGAGTTTTCATCATCTGTGTAATAGTGGTATAAAGTTTCCTGTTTTTGTTTTTTAAGCTAGTGCAAATTTGCACTGCAATTTTCAAAATAAACATTTTTTTTAATTTTATAAATGTACAAATCATCTTAATTTGACGTAATTTTATTGTAACAACTGAAGTCTTATTAAAGACACAATTTTTATTAAAATAGTATATTTTAATTAAAGAAAACAAGTTTGAGTTAGATTAAGCATTTATATTATAATTGGAACACATAGTACATATTTTAATATTTTTAAAGCTGAATAGTAATATAATAAAGATAATTTGACACTACTATATACAAATTACATGATTACACACTTAATTTTTGTAATAAAATATTATATTTTAAAAAAATAATATTATTTTGTTGTTAAATGAATGTAAGTTACTGTTGTTAATATATTGTACGGTTCATAATAATAATAATAATAATAATAATAATAATAATAATAATAATAATAATAATAATAATAATAATGGATCATACCAATTAATCAGTTAGTAAATTATTCATCTAAGTCACACATAATTTAAATTCATTAATAACAATAATAATAATAAAAATAATAGAATAATAATAATAATAATAATAATAATAATAATAATAATGTTAATAATAATAACATGAATAATAATCATAATAATATTAACATTAATATTAATAATTATTATTATAATAATGATAATAACCTTATAATAGTAATAATAATATTTATTATAATTATAATAATAATTGAATTTTTGTTATAAAGATAATAATAATTATTAAAAAAATTTGATCTAATAATTATAGATTCTTTTAGGTTATTAAGAGGATATGAGTTTGATCTATTTTATTTAAGAAATTTTTAATTATGAATATAAATTGAAATTACTTAACACTTCAATTAAACTATCTTATATTTTTATGTGATTTTTCCTTTACTTTTCTCAATCAAACTCAAATGATAACTAAACATTCAAGTGTGAGATATACATAAAACTAAAAAATTACGACAATCACATATTCCGTCGGTCATTTAACTAATTTTTTTAATACATTTAGTAAGTCCTAAACACCATAGTAAAAACAAATTTCCACTCCAACTTATACATATGTTAACTTGATGAAATTTTTAACTAGTTTAATATTCTGATTAAATCAAAACTAACATATGTTACCTTTTCACAATTTTTTTTTAATCATTACCTTATCATAACTCCACTATAATTACTCTATGTTATTCTTATTTATCCATCCCATATCATCCTATCATTGTTTTTGAGTTTGTTACATTAATTTGATTTGTTTTAAACAAATATTTCATAGGAGATGCAAGTCCATAATTTTTTAATCTTCATAATTATAATCAATTTACATATGTCACTTAATTGACGGATTTTATAAACTTGATATGCAATTAAAAAATAATTAATTAAAAATAATTTTTTTTAAATTGGTTTATTTTAATTTCATAAATTTTAATTTAATAGTTTTAGCTAAATAAATAAGAAATCAAATTTATTTAAAAATATATATATTTTTACAAAAAAAATTACTATTTTATTGTTTATTTATGAACTTTTCAGACCAGTTATTTTGAAAGTCAAATAAACCAATTTTTTTTCATGATATTAATTCTAAGTCCTATTATAAATAGTAATCAATTAACATATTGATTATTACACACAGAACACCCATAATTGATTATTATATATAAAAAACATATAATTCATGAACTTAATCAATTAGGGGGGAAAACATAAAAATAAGTCATTTCAATGAATAAACACAAGACTAACTTTATAATTGCACATATATCACCTATTTCAAATTAAAGAATCCAAACACATGTACTCTTTTATTTTTGTTGTTGTGAAATGGAACTATAAAATGCAAGCATCAATATTTATATTTAGTATTATTTGGTTCTTAAAATATATAGATAGAATGCAATTGTTATCAGACCTATAGTAATTTGTATTCATCAGTCAAATGTTATTATTGATAGATTATAACAGACAAACAATTTTTACTATCAATCTACCAATAGATAATTACTAGTGAAAAATTGACAATCAAATCTTTTTATCAATAAATTGATTACCAAATTACCAATAAATTAAATTAGTAGATAAATTTATCCTCAATCTATCAACGAATTTAATTTATCAATAAATTATCCGTTAAGTTATTAACAAATTTAATCCGTTAATCAATTATTGGTCAAATCATATAAATTTAAATCCATTAATAATAATAATAGTAATCACAATAATAAATAATAATATTAATAATAATAACAGGAATAATTATAATAATAATAATATTAACATCAATTTTAATAATTATTATTATTATAATAATAAAAGTAATATTTATTATAACTATTTACTTATTGACCAAAACTCTCATATTTCAATTAATTGGATTTTGTCTAGCAAAAGTTGATTTACCTAGAAACCGAACTATAGGAAGTTTTTATTTAAATAACTCACGAATTTGAGATACTCAACGACAAAAAATCTCAAACTTTCAATAAATCAAATTTCGTCCATTGGAAATTTTTTGTATGTTTGTTTAAAAATTTTACAGGATATAACACTATAACTAGCAAAGATAGTCTTTATCACATAAATGATACATTCAAAGACAACAACAATTTCTAATAAGACAAAAGTGTTATATTTTTCACTAAAATAACTCAAGTAAATTCTTATATAAAAGAAGAGAAGATGAACAAACTCTTTAGTAGTGTCTTAGAATGAGATTTGAATTTTATTTTTTCTAATAGTAAGTTTTTCAAACTTAAATAATAAAATATTTATATTTTTTTCTTAGTTATTTACTCTTAAATACATTAAACAAGCCCTTAAATCTTAAAATAATTTTGTACGATAAATTTTTACACCCATCTTTTATGTACTATTTTACATTTATTTTTTTATTTATTCTTAAATACATTAAACAATCTCTTAGTATGCAATCTTAATTTAATTTTGTACGATAAATTTTTACACCCACCTTGTATTATTTTACATTTATTTTTTTATTTATAAATGTAAAATTTATTATTTTTAATGGTCATATTACTCTTATAAATAGATTTTTAAGTGATTGGTAAAATATTATTTCTCTAAAGATATTTAACTATAATTATATTAGTAAATAATCTAAAATCTAATATAAAAGAAAAAAAATACAAAAACAAAAAATGAACATAACAATAAATTTTAATTTCTTATTTTATCTTACAAATTATTTCTTATTTTTTTAATTTAATTTTGTTTGTCCACTGTTGAAAGTTTCAATAGTTATAAACTTTTAAGATATATCAACCCTTCCTCTTCTCTTATATATGGATGAAAACCAAGTTTAAGTAATGTGAATGAGACATTATTGGGAGTAAGTTGAGAAGTAATTGAGAAAGAAAAACTTCTTTTAGAATACCATAACATGAATAAAAATTAGAGAAAAGATGTCACACCAAGATTTAAAGACCCTGTCACCTTCTCTTCCCTGTTTGATAAACACCATTGCTCCACTTTCCTCCTATTAATTTCAAAATCATGGACTATGCGAAAGAATGATGCTAACAATAACCCTCACGTTAATCCATTTCCCTTCTCTCCACCTCAAGTATGTAGATTCCATGAAAAAGGATTCCACCTCTTTAAGAATGTCCTACTTCCAACACATCCTCTCAAAAATGTCCATAAAATAACATGATAGCAGATGAAAATGGGAAGAGAGATATAGATCATTGAAATGAAGATGAGTTTTCACCATCTTTATCGTGTAATAATGGTATCAAGTTTACTGTTTTTTTTTTTCTAAATTGGTACAATTTTGCACTTTAATTTTCAAAATAAACAATTTTTTTTTAATTTTATAAATGTACAATTTCACATAATTTTATTGTAATAACTGAAGTCTTATTAAAGACACTATTTTAATTAAAATAGTATATTTTAGTACCACTTTAGTATATTTTAATTAAAGAAAACAAGTTGGAGTTAAATTAAGCATTTATAGTACTTGGAAACACATGGTGCATATTTTAATGTTTTTAAAGCATTTATTGTAATTATATCACATTTTTGTTAAGAAAAGTTTTGGATCTAATGATTATAGATTCTTTTAGATTATTGAGAGGATCTGAGTTTGTATTTATTTTATTTAATAAATTTTTAACTATAAATTTAAATTACTTTAATACTTCAATTGAACTATGTTATATTTTTTTATGTGATTTTTTCTTTACTTTTCTCAATCATTCAAATGATAACTAATCACTCAAGTGTGAGATTTACATAAAATTAAAAAATCACGGGAATAACATATTCTGTCGGTCATCTAACATCTTTTTAATACATTTAGTAAGTCCTAAACACCATAATAAAAACAAATTTCCACTCCAACTTACATATATGTTAACTTGGTGAAATATTAACTAGTTAATATTTGAATAAAGTCAAACCAACATAAACCAAGTGATTTACCTCATCGACAAATTTAGTGTTTCCAACTTTTAGAATTATCGATCTTTACAATGTTTAGCATATCTTAATCAAAATACTTAGGTTGGTGTCATTTATTAAAGCCTCTTGTTTTAAGATAGCTTATCTTACAATAAAAGAAATTATAATATCTAATTTTTTTTAAATAAACTAATAAAACTTTCAAATTTTCAACCTAAAACCTAAAATTTTATAGAGAAATATGATTTTTATATATTAAAGATATATATCATACAAATATCTAAATATATATATATATATATATATATATATATATATAAATTATAAAATAATTTATTTTTAAATAATTATAATAAAAAGATATATACAGGATAATAAATAATTAAGAAATAACATAAACTATAACTAAAAAAATAATATAACTATATTTAAAGCATTACATAAATTATAATCTGTCACTAATCATTAAAAAAAATGTCCTTACAAATTTAGAAAGATGAAATTTACAATAATTAAAAAATAAACCTATTGTAAATATATTTATATATTTTTAAAAAAATAATTTCGTCACCATTTACTTCAAAATTACATTTCTTAATTCTAAATTAATAGGTTAGAAATAATTTTTTTTTTCTGAAGAGAAAAATGGTTAATATTTACTATAAATATTGTTTATACAACAAATTTTATAATTGAAAAATAGAAAGAAAATAAATAAATAAATGAAATGTTTAGAAATACAAATTGAGACATGATGTTTTGGCTAACAGCTAGAGAGACTTATTATAGCAGGGTTTTTGCTAACACATTTCAATATTTATTTATATTATTTGGTTTCTGAAAATGCAGATGAAACCATATATTGAAGGAAGTGTTACCATGGGTAGTACTTGCAGGGGAATCAACACAATTATAAAGGAATCTATAAATGGAGAAGCTTAACAACAAACCTGCTAACTGTCCTAAATTGGGAAGGTGTCACTTGTTAAATCAATACGAAATCAATAAGAATATGAGAATTGTGTCTTGACCTAAACAATCTCAAAACATTGAATACATTTACATTTACATTTATTTTTTTATTTATTCTTAAATACATTAAACAAGTCCTTAATATGCAATCTTAATTTAATTTTGTACCATAAAATTTTTTACACCCACCTTGTATGTACTATTTTACATTTATTTTTTATTTATAAATGTAAAAGTTATTTTTTTAATGAATGAATAGATTTTCAAGTGATTGGTAAAATATTATTTCTCTAAAGATATTTAACTATAATTATATTAGTAAATAATCTAAAATCTAAAATAGAAAAAAAAAATACAAAAACAAAAAATAACATAACAATAAAGTTTAATGTCTTATTTATCTTACAAAGTATTTCTTATTTTTTAATTTAATTTTGTTTGTCCACTATTGAAAATTTCAAATATATCAACGCTTTCTCTTCTCCCATATAGATATAGATGAGAAGGAAGTTTAAATAATGTGAATGAGACATTATTAGCAAGTAAGTTGAGAGCTAATTGAGAAAGATTAACTTCTTTTAGAGTACCATGAATAAAAATTGGAGAAAAAATGTCACACCAAGATTTAAAGACTCTGCTACCTTCTCTTCCCTGTCTGATAAAACACCATCGCTCCACTTTCCTCTTATCCTTTTCAAAATCATGGACTTTACGAAAGAATGATGCAACAATAACCCTCACGTTAATCCTTTTCCCTTCTCTCCACCTCAAATATGTGGATTTCATGAAAAAAGATTCCACCAACCCTTCCCCAATGTCATTACAAAAATCCACTAACACTACAACACTAAAATTCAAATAAAAACAACACTAAGAATATATTAAGTCAAATTTTTGTGACCCAATAAATCACCAAGTCTAATAAATTTTTTTAAGTAATAATAAAATTTATCATTATTATTCTAATAAAATAATATTAACAAATATAAATTAGAAAATAATAAAAAGTGAACATGTTCATATACACTGTAAGTATAACAAATTTAGTTCAACATTAAACTATGTCATTTTCGTAATCTTGATTTCATTATTTTATTAATTAAGAACAAATAATTTTAAATTAGAGTTAACAGCGTCGTGATGAAGATGATGAATGAAGTTTCATACCTTCCCTTTACTGTACTTTCAAATTATAATGATTTTGATACATTAAAAAATTTAACATATTTTAAAATATCAATAAACGGCAGAAAATAACCAACAGAAAAATCAATATATATATATATATATATATATATATATATATTATAATATCTAAGAAGCTTCTTAAGGTTTATCTTGTAATTTTTTTTTATCACATGGATATCCTGAACTTCCATTTGATCACCTGTTACTACATTATCGTTACATTAAAAATATAAAGTAAAAAGTATAAGCTAACCATTTAATTTCATATCAAATAATTAAAAATAATAATCAATTACATTCATTATCACTTATGCATAAAAATATATCAATTAAATACTAATATTTAATCACTTTCAAAAAGTTCTATTAAATTTGAATTTAGATCTTCACATAAAAAATTATTTCTACTTTCACTCATATATGAGGCTATCTTGAATATTTCATCCCATATCCAATTTAATATTTATAATATATTTTATAACTTTATAGTGTCTATCTCATACTTATTAACTTTTTCATGTCATATTATAGATAACCAAAATTCATCACAATAAGGTGATCACATTTAAATATAATAATTCAATGATATATATATACATATATAGTATTAAAATTATGTTAACATACGCCGAAACAAATATATATATATATATATATATATATATATATATATATATATATATATATATATATATATTATAAAATAATATTTACAGGAGTAAAATATAGTAGAATATAAAGGAATATTATTTAAATGAAGTATATTGATTACTTTAACAATATTATTTAAAAAATATAATTGTTATAATATTTTTCTCATTCAAACGACAAATTGTCGTTTCAGCAACATTTTTTAATAGGATAAATAATTAATATATAACTTTTCTTCTTTGCAAACTATAAGTAATTCACCACTAGACTAATTAACATTCATAACTGTCCTTTAGGTATTTGAACAACTTAATACTATATTAAAACTCAGCTTTTTTTTATATATTATTTGAGCCAACAATTTATTACTTAAGTATCAACTTATTAAAAAAAAGTTTAAGAAAGAATAAAACTAATTTAGTTTTAAAATAACTGCCAATAATATAT
>Ga0209489_101189_pt1 | contig 53024 bp, 32 predicted proteins | sample SiratrowhiteBW_FD_187527 | JGI IMG/M metagenome (GOLD analysis project Ga0209489, IMG submission 187527) | Root nodule microbial communities of legume samples collected from California, USA - Siratro white BW (SPAdes) (version 2) | ecosystem: Host-associated > Plants > Roots > Nodule | place...
TTTTTTTTTTTTTTTTTCTAAATATTGTATAGAATTTGATGTCCACCAAATTTTGATCCTAAAGTACATCAAGTTTAAAGTTTTTTTTTCATGTGATATGTTTATTTATTTAAATATTTGATAATAATCTTTTTAAATTTTACATAAAAATTATTTTTAATTACTTAACAACATAAAAGAACTTTAATAATAATTAAAAATTAAAGAACTGAAATATCAACATTCATAACAATACTTAACATGAATTTATAAAAAAAAATAATTAGAATTAAGAACCATTATCATTGACAACTTTGAACATTTTATAATTGCCATTTGTATATATGTTAGAAGAGAAAAAATAATAATTATTATGCATCCAACTGTCACTATATATACACTACAAAATTTTCTAAAAGTTCCTTTAACTTTTGATAACAGTTATTGATTTAATTGTTGTTGTATTTACAATTTTTTTTTTTTAAAAATAACTTTATTTTTAGATTTACTAGATTTACATATTTAATAGTTTCAAGATCATAATTGACAAACCACAATGCTATAACACAAATTTCTTAAAAATTTAAGCTTATTTAAAGTCATTCATAAATATCAGAAGTTATAAATTTATGCAACATGTAAAAATTTGATATTAGTCTTTAAATTAAAAATAGTTATTTTAATAATAAATCATCATCCATTATGTTACATAATAACCTTTTATCTATTTATTTATTATACCTTTATTTAATGTGACATAATTATAACATAACTAATTGACATGTATAACTGAAAAAAAATATGAACAGTAATATAGTTAAATACATTAATCAGAGCTTATCTAAACTTATTTACACTTGATCAGCCCTTCAATATATTGTATATATTATACATAGAGTATGCTACAACAAAAGACTAAATTGAAGATTTATTTGTATAAGTTTAATGTTAATGTCGAGAAGATTTTCATTAGTAATCTATTGTTTGCTTAAAATATGTTGGAAGCTTATTGGGTATTGGGGGAAAAAAATCATGTATCAATATAGTGTAACAATATTATAAATAATTACGGTCAAAGACATTTGCATTGGAAATTTTGTATTGTATCATTAAATTCAATATAATTTGACTATCAATTTCTTATTTTTATATGAATTAAATTATAAAAACCTTCAAATTGGAATTCATTCAATATAGAAAATTAATTTGTCAAAATTTCTACACCATATCACTTGAAATAGACTTCTTAAAATGTAAACAGTACAAATTTGTGGAACCAAACATTCTTAAATACCAAAAATCAATTCGACCAATATTAATTTAAATAATATCTCACACAACTAATTAAATCTTAAATCGATCTAAACATAATAAAACAATTATGATAGATATGCATTTTCTTTATAAAAAAAACACATAAAAAAATTAAAATTTTAAAGTTGAATGAGGAAATAGGAAGAGAGGCAAAAGAGAGAAGAATGGAGGCACAAAACAGGAGGAGAAAAGTGGAGGAAGAGGATTGGCATGAGAAGACACATATGGCAGCAGAGACTTCACAACAATGGCAACCCAACTAGGAGGAGAATGATGATTTTGCTAAGTTTATAATTTTTTTTTTTTCAATTTCGTTTTTGTATGAAAGTAATCAATTTAGTCTCATTTTTATTCTTTTAAGAAATAGTTAATATAGTCATTAGATTGACATGACATAAGCAACGAATAATATATCATTGAAAAAAACAGGTTGGCTCATTAACAAAAAAAAATGTAAGTGACACAAACGATACGAATATAAAGTGTCAATACAATAACATCATTACCATAAATTTAACAGAAAGAGTTACATTATTTATTTTTTAAAACAATGAAATAAAATTAATAATATTTAAAATATTGAAAAAATTTGAAAAATTCATAACAATGGAGGGGGAAAACTATTAAAACCTAAAGAAAATATAAAACTGCAATTTTTAAAATGATTATTATAAAAACTAATAAACATATTTTGAAATGGTACAATTTTATATTTTATTCTTTTATCTTGTAATAATATTTTAACTGAGATAATATATATTTTATTATATATTTAAGTTTATCTCATTTGTTAAAAATCAAATCAATCCATATTCTACCTAGTACCTACTCACTCATCACTCTAGACATTAATTAGATAGAGTCCAAATCACATAAATTAACTCTATCAAAAAATATCAGTAGAGTTTAAGTCAGGTTTAATATAAGTCATATAGTTTTCAACAACGTACTTTTAGACAGAAAAGTTGGAAGGAAAAAATAAGAAAATGGAAGAAAGCGGTTGGTTCATATCATCTAACAATATCTCGTTTGTTTTATATATTTACGGAATATACATATAAAAATGTGTGTGTTTTTAGTTAGAGAATTAATTCTTTAGATGTACAATTTTTATTCCGACGTTAGAACAGGTAACAGTTTATATTCACGTGCGAATGAGAGAAAAATATTTTGTAACTTCTATTATAACTTTTATATTTTATATTTGAATTAATTTATAATTAAAAATCAGGAATATAAAATGTTAACTAAGCGTATTTTTATGTTTAAGGATGGTTTTTCAATTGTAAGGTTTTTATGAATTATATTTTTAGAAACGTCTCAAAAGAAAAAAGAGAAATTGGGAAAATGAGAAGTGAAATGAATAAAAGGACAAGAAGCGATAATGGGGTGTGGGTGGTGAAGAGTGCTGTTGGTTTTGAATCCTCTGAATTCAAAACCGGTGGCCAAAAGAGCAGAAGAAAACAAAACAGCCATGAGAAAGCATTACATATTCTCGTTATGAGAGTGACCATGATAGAGACAGGTGTAGCTGATAACAAAGGGACAAAGATGGATAGGAGAATTTTGTTAAGAATCATAAAATATAATTAAGATAAAAATATCCATAAAACTTAAAAAAAAAATCTATTACTTTAATTTTTATTTTTAGGATAAAAGTGATGTTGTTAGTTTTATGCAAGTTTCTTTATGGAAGATTAACAATTTAGCTTAAGGAATGTTAGGTATTTAAGTGTGAGTCTAAGTCTCACATTGATTTAATAGAAATAAGAAAGTTGAGCAATATATAAGAAAAAAAACTCACAAACCTAATCCCTTAAGATTTTGAGTTGAAGGTGGTGTCATTCTCTTGTGTGATTTTAACACAATTCTATTTTTTGTGAGATCTCACATTAAATAAAAATAAGAAAGTTGAACAACATCAATATTAAAAAAAACCCAAAACCTAATGTAAGTAAGAGTACATCTTGTAGGCTTAATCTTCTTAGGTATATTCAAACCTAAAAATAGATATATTCAAATGTAAGAAGCTAGACAGGTGACTTATTGAGTCAACCAATACTATTTAAAACATATTATATACTAATCGGTCTAAGATGCTCGTTAATAGTTTGTTGACTTGAACCAAATTTAAATAGAAAAGAATTGAGTAGAGTTGATCAAATTTTACTAATAACCCGGGAGCAGGTTACATAATATTTGGCCAAAAATCAACTAGGTTTTGTATTTACGGAAATGACGTCAAATCCACAATAACTCAATCTTAGACAACAAGAAGAGTTTAATTTCTATAAATTCTCAATGTAAGCAAATTAGTAACTAATAATAGTAAGTTATAATAAGTAATATTTAAAATATTTATAAATAAAAATAACAAATTATAGATTTGGAGCAAAATATTTATAACAATTTATGAATTTAAGATTTGGAAATAATATGTATAAGATGAAAATATATAATATTTTAGTCACGTACGATTATAAGTTTAGTTTATGTTGGCCAGCAACGTTCCTCTATTTTCGTCTTAGATTCTGACTTTTTTTAAGAAATTTTATGGATTTGAAGGAATGTATTCAATATTCATATTTAATTTATAATTATGAACATAAAATTTTATATTTAATTATCAAAAATTTAAAATTTGATTAAAAAAAGATTAAAAAAATTTAACATTTTATTTCCTTTGAGTTAGCTTTTAAGTTTTCTTTTTACTTGAGTTTACTTACTTGCATGGATACTTGAGACTTTAAGATTAATATCTTTAGTACATATTATTGATTATAATTTTTTGGAGCATATTAGACTATTCTTGTTGCTTTTAGGATTTTAAGTTTTTTGTCACTGCTCATACTTTAAATTGGGTAAGAGAAACTAGTTCTAACTTTTCAATATTACCTTAGGCTAGAAAATCTGAATGTAAATGAAATGTGGTCCCTAAGTTTCAATTTCTATTATAGGGATGTTATTATGATGGAATTTTTTATGTTGTGTGAACATGTAGAGATATTGATTTTGATAGTTTAGTAGTTAAATGTTGTTTTTGGTGTTGAAGAGATTCTTGAATGTTGTGAATTGTGAATTTAATGGTATGTAATGATATGAATGATAGAATGTGTATGAAATTGAGGTCATAAATTTGATATCATGTATGAATTGTTATTTGATTGTGTATTAAGTATTGAAATCTATGTTTTAACAGATATCTTTTAGCTTCACTAAAAATCTAAGTCAAGTAGACTAAGATATCACGTGGTGAGAAACTGATACACGCTAGAATCTCTAGGAGTCACTCCACATTGAATGTTTTGACTACCATGATCCTTTCTCTTAGATTTCCTAGTAATCTAAGTCTTGGGTATTTGATTAAATGTTAGTCTCTAATAGTATCTAACTTAATATGACTTTTCTGAAAGACAGTAAGTCCATGTATAACATATAGGGTGAATGTTACTGATATTTGAAATAAATAGAAATTTGGTATTTTCTCTATAAATCTTATAAGCCATGTTTACAAGTGAAGTACACATATAGTGATTTTCATTTTACTTATACTATTGCATGTTGAAAGTTAATTTCTCTAGCTTACCCTTGTCATTCTTGTTGCGTAGTAACGATAATGATACTATGTACACGAGTAAAGTGGAACTTATTTTGTAATTAGGAACTTGTATAGTATTTGGTTGTAGGTAGGAATCATTTTGAAGCATGTCTTGTGATTATAACATTAGACTTCTTTCTAATTTGATATTAATACAAATTAATTAGAATATTTACAGATCTTATAGCGTAAATATCACTATATTTGACTGGAGTTGTTACTGGAGATATTCATATCAGTGTTTCGGGATTCATTTGGCATCGAGCGTAGCACCGAACGCCATTCACACTTAACACTGGTTGTGAATTAGTGTTCAAACGTTTTCTTGTTTCATTTCTTTGTGAAATTAACCGTTTTTTTTTCTACCTCTATGCTTTATGTTCGTTTATTAGAAATTAGTTATAATAAATGAGATGTTACAATGACTAATTCTGAATTTGATTATTAATTTTAACATTTTAGAAGATAAGATGAAGTTTTGAGTCATCTACTATTGACTTTTGACTGTAATACTTTTGGTGAACACATTCATAACGCGTTTTGTGAGAAGTAACATCAGTACAAAGAAGTGTTTGAAAAGCAAAATCAGTAGTAACAAGCAGACACAAATCTCACAAGCCACTCCATGAAAATTTTCATTAAAATAATTGACAACAACCAATTGGAAAATAATTTCAACACTCATATCACACGCACAGAAAACGTATAAGTGATAAATTTGCGTAACCTTTAGTTATGTTTTTATTTGTCTCTCAAGCAAGTAATTGTAATTTAAAGAAAAGAAGGACTAGATGGAAGAGGCAATCACACGAGAAATAATTCTGTATTTTCCCAAACAGAAAACTGGATTTGCAGCACAAACATAAGAATATGAATTATATATCATAAAAAGTAAAAATACACACGGTATTTCAATATTGAATCAGGAGCGAGCAGCCCCTCTTGAAAGTTTGATATGATCTTTTACTATCTTGACCAAATTTTCTTCTTAGTTTCCCTCTCTCTTATTCCTTGAACCTGATCTCTGCTTGTGCTAGCTCTCTTGTGAGACACTGGAGCTTGATTATTAGCAGTGGCTGGTCTTGGTGTTGGTCTCACACTCCTCACTATTTTGGGTGGATCAGATTTCCTTGTCACTTTTCTATCGTGCAATGATGATGATGACATGACAAAGTTGTTTTCATCATTGGTTCTAAACTCTCTTTTTCTGCTTCTTATCGTATTAGTAGAATCACTCCCTTTGGACAAAGAAGAACCTTGGCTTATCTGGCGGTTTACTGAGTCTGAATACCTTAAAATGCCAGCCTCAATCTCGCTTGGACATTCTTCCTTCACGAAGCTTTTACCTATATCTGGTGTGGCCTTTACTGCGTCCACGTAACTTTGTGTTTGTTGCCACTGTTGCTCTCGCTCTCTGTATCTGTCCTCCAGTTCCTTCATCTGTCACATATATGGTGGTCAAGGGAATGATGAAAAAAATGAACAAGAAAATTGATGAAATAATTCAATCTCGACAGAGACAAATAAGGAAAAGAACATTGATAACGCTGCCTTTCAGTGTATTAGCTATTGGTATATACATTGTCATGAATGAGTCTGACTAAACAGCATTTTGAGACAAGTACCTGTTGATGAAGCATGGACATTGAGCTCTCCTCCTGCTCTCTCAGTTTCCTCTCAAGCTCCTTTATCTGAAGAATATGAAGCAACAGAAAAAGAGGAGGGTCATTAAATGAGATATCCCATTATCAAAGTAGGCAGGAAATCTAATTGTACAAACAACTATAATTCTTGGCAACCTTATCTTTCAAAATGGCAGATTCAGATTCAGACCCTTGCATCTGATCTTTCAGCTTTTTCTCTAGATCCCAAACCTGCTTACGAACAAGAACTGATTTAGTGATTGAGATGAGACCTTTTTTATCAAGATAATGCATGTTAATGCCAAGAAAAAATAATTAAAGATGAGTGGAGGAAGCACTTTCCCAAAGTAACGGACGAACCTTCTGTTGAAAACTTGCTGACTCTGACTGCAGTTGTTCTTTCATCCTTTTCTCTAGCTCTCTCACCTTCAGTAGGGAAAAACAAACCAAAGATTTAATTTGATTTAATAGCAAACTGTTTATGTGGTATGATTATAAAAACGAGTTACCGCTCATCAATATGAACATTGATATCAACTTCTTTTGAAAGTAGGAGATCCCTTGTTAAAACAATGCGTAGATGAGCAACAAAAAATGTCAAATTGCAAAGTCTAACGACAGAAAGCAACCTTTTGTTGGAGAGAACTGCAGGTTTCTTCTTTCCCTCTCAATTTGGCAGATAATTGAGAGATTTGTTTCTCCGATTCACTTTGCATGGCCTTTTTCAACTCAATCTGTCCTTCAAGTTCTTTAATCTTTTCTTGTAAATTTTTGTAAGTTTGGTCCTTACCTTTAGCCTTAGTCTCCAAGCTTTGCAAGTTTTCTTCAAGTTTTCGCATAGATTCATCTTTAATCCTGCAATCACTCCGTGCTTTTTCAAGCTAATATGCCAAAAAGTAAAAGGATGAGCAATTTATAGAATTTGGTGAAAGAGAAATAAATTTTAATGTGTTCTAGTAAGGATTAGCAAGCCTACCATTGATTTCAACTTTTGAAGTTCACTTGTATCAATTTGCTTCTTAACGGGGCCTAACTCAACACCCCTCACTCTTGTTGCAAAATTAAGCGAGCTCAGTGTCTCGCCTAGGTCCTGGTCTGATGGACTTATTTGTACAAACATTAGAGTTTTAGAGTCACCTCCTGCAACGTTTTTTACAACAAATAAGCAAGGAATGTTACCATCAATTTCTGCAGAAACAGGATCTTTGCTGCTCTTAAAACGCACACAAGAAATATACATACCCAGTGAGTCTTGAAGTAAATGTGTAAGTTTAGAGTTCCTGAAACCACCAGAAGGAAATAGCATCACCAAAACTTATATTTACATATTAAGTGGGCTAGGAGCAAATGGGTGAAGATATACCTATAGGGAATGTGACTACTTTTAGCTGCCAAAGCAGATATTACATCTCCAAGAGCAGAAAGAGATCGATTAATATTTTGTGCTTCCTTAAGTCGTTCCCCTTGAGCCTCAGTCTTTGCAAGTCTCTCACTACCTGCCAAATCCACAAGCCAAAGCTTGCTCTTGGTACAGTCGCCATTCAACAAATTTTTAGCCTTTACTGTTATACATAGCATGCTGAAACAAAAAAAATAAAAAAATAAAAAAAAAAGTCATATTGATGCAGAGGCTGTAGAAGAAAAAGCCATAGTATAATAAAAGAAAAACTACAAGATCTTGATACCAATGAGATCGACTGCTATGCTCATTAACGTTGTTACTTCCAACTGCTCTAGCATTATTTCCAGTCTGCAGTACATTCCACACTTCATTTATGCTATCAATCTTGGCTTCTACAACACCAGGAACATGATGAAATCCTTCAGAAGCTTGTTTTATCTCCAACCTGATAACCATTTCAAGATAAGTCATTCTAGCTACTTCAGTTTCCTGCTTAGACTAGATATTGCATATTTTAGCCTTCTTGAAACCACATATGCTCACGGAAAAAATGACAAGCTGAGCAAAATTACCTTTTTGATGTTTGTCCAGTAGCCAATAAGTCTCTGATTTGTTCGTTGTAAACCTCAAGCACACTAACAGATATGTCATACGAAAAAGTTTCACTCCTTTCCTTACTAACTTTAAACAAGTGTTCAAGAGTCCTGTAATTTACTCCTCTGTTCTGCTGTGTTCCTTCCATGGTGAATGTCTTCCCTGTTCCTGTTTGCCCATAAGCAAAGATGCAGACATTGTAGCCATCCAGTACAGAGATTACCATTGATGATGCATCAGCAAAAACATCAACTGTTAAAACAAAGGAAACACTGTCGATTAGAAAAGTTCCGATCATGTTAAATAATAAGAATTTGGGTATTAAATATATAAAGAGCAATGAAATTCAAGCAATCAGTAACTGTGTTACACTTTTCGGATACCTTGATCATCTTTTGGTGTATAAACTCTGTCAAATCTGAATGATTTTTTGACGGAGCCACTTGTAAAAATTCCAAGGCATCCGTCCTTTGCTGCATCAAAATCCACAACTGTATTGTATCCAGCGGAGATTTCAGCCTTATTCAATGGACGGCATCGGCAGAAAACCCGAATGTTCCCTAATGAACCATAAAAGCGCATAAGAGTCTTTGACTCACTTCTCTTTTGATCAGAGGAGAAACCACATATATACTATGTAGAATAAGTAAACATGGCACGAGAACATACCTTTAGCCTCTTGAACTTCGTTGAAGAGTTTCTTTCTCTTTGTCATCTCTTCGTTGTACTTCACTTTGAGATCTTGACACTGTTTGACTGCAGAAAGAAATTTTTAGTCCTAGAAGTGTGCTATTTCAAAGCATAAAATCAAGTGCAACTCTTGATTAAGAAAAATGGAAACCACATAATATAAACTAAAGCATACCCAATTCCTGAACTGCAAAAACCATCTTATTTAATTCAGGAATCGAATCAACACATTCATGCGCTTCAAAGGAAAGTTTTGAATAATCACTTTTCATCAACTGCAAAACAAATTTAGTGTAACATATAATTCTGAGAATCATACAAAATTAATATTGATAATAAATTTGAACAAAAATTCTTCCTTAATTTTCATCATTTACCTTTATTTTTTCTTGTAAACTGTAAATTGCATCTGCCCATTTCTTCTTATCAAGCTCATACCTATTAGAAATATTCCTCAGGCTTTCAGCTTGTTTCTCCACAGTTTGATCTGACGATGAAATTGGCATATAAAATTAGGAATGTTTTACTAATGACCCTATAAAAACGAGTTAAACTTAAGATTTTTTTGAGACTCAAATTCCCATGCCCTTGATGAAGGGAAAACCCGGCAAAACTTACCAGTAGTGTGTGACTTAATTGTCACTTTGTCAAGTTCCATCTGGACTGTCTCCAATTGCTCATTTGTTGCAGTTAATGACATCCAGGCTTCATAGCATTCTTTTGCCTTGAGCTCACACTGCATTGTGAGCTCCTTTATCTTACTCTCATACTTTGCCATAGACTTTGCCTGCATAACTTTCATCTGAAAAATTCCGATGAAAAGCAGGAAAAGCAAAATGTTGAGTCAGTGATACTTTCACTTCAAACTGCCACTTATCAGCAAGGTTGCACCTCTAACCTGTGATGAAGGAATTTCAATCTGTGCAGCACATTGGCTACATTTAATGTGATCACTTGTCATTTGTGGAACTGCTTGAAAAAATTATAAGAAAACAGAAATTGCTGAGTAACATATACACCAGTGGTAAATTATTCAAACACACAATAAACAGAAATACAGTACCTGAGGCCTTCGTTGCTCTCCTAATGCAAATCCCACTAACGACTGGGCTTCCAGATATACCTTCAAATCTTATGAGAATCACCCCATCGTCCTTCACAGTCACACTTGAATCAACCAACTGTAGTGGCTTATTGGCTCCAACGATTGCATAGATGTCCAATTCAGACAGAACCTGCCATTTTATTTAATAAAAAAATAAGTTTAAACCTTGTACAAATTTTTGTCAAATCTAAATGCACGAAAACATTCTAGCTTATACAGAAAAGCTTGCCTTTTCATCTTGGAGGTATACATTGAACACCCTCATTCCTTTTGGCCCATTTATGTTAATGATTTCCACAAAATGAAGATCAACAACATAGTCTCCAGGAGGAATATTATCAAACCTATAACAAAAGCTTCCCAACCGAGCTGATTGATAGATAAATGGGTAGTCTCCACCCTCCACTATTCGCTCGTTGGTCCGCATAACGTTGCCACCATCAAAATAGGTGTCACCCAGGAACGATATTCCTCCAGCTGCTTCACTAAAAGCATCCCCTCCAGCATTTACAAACATGAAACATTCCTCTTCTGCTTCAAAACGAAAAACATTAAAATTACACATTCGATCTACAAAAGCATAAACCTTAACTCTACTTTCAATATTTAGAACACAGTCCTTTGCATTGTTCCGTAAACTTCACAGAAAATTCAAAAAGTTTATCAAAATTACCCGTGTAATCATATTAACGCTACACTTCCAAGCTAAACACAGTTACAATTCACCTAACCCTAATCCAAAATTCTAAAGCCCCAATTAACACTTCAAAACATAATTGCCATCCAACAGTTATATAACTGGAGAAAATAAACCGAACGAGTTTGGAATGCGGCTGAAAGGGTTGCTTGAACGTCATTAGGAAGAGGAAAAGTTAGAAGCACTAATTTCAACTTTTAAAGAAAATGGAACCTTTTCTACTCTATTTTTTTCATTTCTTGTCTCGGTCCTGAAAACCATAAAACGCGACTTCTGAATTTGAGATATTCTAACCTGGTTTTCTGGTAAACCCAGTTGGGATGAGCCTTGAAGTGGAGTCACAAACCATCGAATCGAACAGGGACTCGTTGGCATCTTGCATTAGAGAATCGTTGGGCTCTGAGATTAGGGTTTGTGGGTATTCCTGAACATCGTTCGATTGAATCTGATCCATGCGAAAGATGGAGTCTTGGCAATCAAGAAGAAATTTTTAGACAGAGAAAGAGCTGGTTCGTGGCTGAAAGAAAGTTTCAGAGTGCTTCTAACCGTAGTGAAAAGGTGAATGGATCTTCAAATTTGAATTTTGTTGACCGTTGGAATGTTTTGAATTAACCGACCGTTGAAATTTGAAGTATTGTCTTTTTTTCTTTTCTTTCTAGCTTGAAACAAATCTGAATAAAAAACCATGTACTTTATGGGAAAGTAGTTTAAATAGAAAGCCAATTAAATGTATAAGATTGGAAAAATAATGTATTTCATAACTTTAAAACAGATTTTCAATTTTAGGTAAACAATAAATATTTTATAAAACAATTACTATTTTTCTTACATCTTAAATAGTCTCTAAAATCATAAAATTATTTAAATGATTTTGGAATTATAAATACCTAGCACTTTTTTTTAGGAACCAAATATGCACTGTGACAGAAAAAACAGAAAAGGAAGGGAAGAGGAAAAAGGAAAAAGAAAAATGAAACCCTTTGCTATATTTTATAAACCATTGCTCTGCGAGTTTTGACTTTTTAAGCATCACATAACCTTCTTCATCGTCTTTTTCATTTTGCTTCAGCATTTTCTCGATTCTTCTATTATTCCACTATTGATTTATCTTCGTTGACGAATTGCAAATGCGCATCGCTTTGATGCTACATTATGCCTCTTTCTTCTTTTCTTCTTCGGATTCTGAATGTTGCTTCCTTCTAAAATCGTTTAGATTGATTCTCTTCCATGTTTTCGTTTTAACTTTGATTTGATGTGATTTCAGGTTTCTAGTAGTTAAATATTTTCTTTTTCTTTTCAATACAAAGGGAGAAAACAATACTTCAAAAATAAAATTGGTGATTTACTCTAATTTTTATCAATCCATCTACTAAATACAGTTAAATTTATGGATAACCAACCAAATATTTTAAAAAATTAAATATGAAATTCATTAATAAAATGTTACTTCTGTCTTAAATGTCATATTTATATAAAATAACTAGTAAACAAATTATTGGTTTATTTTAAAGTTGTGTAATAATACGTAAATTTGGTCTATTTCGTAAAAACTTTCAATAAAACCATTAAATTGATCCAATTCAGTTTATACAAAACAAAAGTTATTAAACGTGTTGTTTTAATATTTATAAACAAAAGAATTATAAGGTATAATTGATTTAAATGTGTAAAAAAAATTGACAAATTTTATACTATTTAGTCATATCATTCCTAAAACAATTGTTCATTTAATTAGGATTATATTTCAGTGTTTTCGTAATTAATGATACTAGGGTATAATGAAGGTTGTTTTAGGGAAAAAGTTGACATTTGTAAAATTAAATTATGTTAAGTAACTTTTCTAATTGGCATAGAAATATTTTTTTACATGATCTAATCAAATAACTTTTTCAGAAGATATTATAATATAAAAAATTTAATTCAATCAGGACGCACATTTTTATGTTTGGATTAAAAAAATATTGGTGAATGAAATAAATTTTTCATATTAATGTGAAGTTTAACCTAACTTATTATTTTTTATTCTATTGATTTTCTTTCATCTACAAGACTGAATATCATGTTTAAGATATTTTCATCTTATTTGACTCACTATTAAAACATCATGTATTTTATCTTTAGAGACACTTAACATTTGTATCTTCTTTCTAAACTTTCATAATATAAAAAAAAATCAAAAAGTATTTTTATTATGACACACTTTTAACAGAATTGAGCAACTATGAAAAGAACATAATTTTCAAAACAAAGTGTTAAGGCATGCATGTATAACATAATAAAAAAATGTAAATGATTTCAAAGAATGATTTTCTCATGTAATATCATCATTATGAGAAAAGATGTAGGACTAATACGGAATATAAGAAATTTTATTAGTGAATCTTTTGTAAATATGCTACAATTATTTTATTTCTTTTCAGTATCATTTAATAATATTATTTATTTTTGTTTTTAGATTTTTTCATTCATTCATTTTATTTGACTCATCTTATTTGACTAAATATCATGTTTAAGATATTTTCATCTTATTTGACTCACTATTAAAACATCATGTACTTTATTTTTAAGACACTTAGCATTTGTATCTTCTTTCTAAACTCTCATAATATGAAAAAAAATCAAAAAGTATTTTTATTATGACACACTTTTAGCAGAATTGAGCAACTATGAAAAGAACATAATTTTTAAAACAAAGTATTAAGGCATGCATGTATAACATAATAAAAACATGTAGATGATTTCAAAGAATGATTTTCTCATGTAATATCATCATTATGAGAAAAGATGTAAGACTAATACGGAATATAAGGGATTTTATTAGTGAATCTTTTGTAAATATGCTACAATTATTTTATTTCTTTTCAGTATCATTTAATAATATTATTTATTTTTGTTTTTAGATCTTTTCATTCATTCATTTTATCTTTTCTTCTATCTCTGTCACATGATATTCAGAATTACTTGAAAAATTTACTTCTTTCCTCTTTATATATTTAACTTCCATCAATCTTAAGCTTGATGATAACAACTTTCTTTCTTGGAAACAAGTTCTTGCTACTGTGCACAGATTCAAGTTGTAAAAATTCATGAAAGGGTTTGTTGTGCCAGGCAAATTCAAAACGCTTGAAAATGTTGAGTTTAACACAATAAATCTTAGGTTTCTTGATTACGATCAGTAAGACCAGTCTATTGTAGCCTGGTTCCTTGCGTTAATGTCCATTCCGATTCTCACTAAAATAGTGAGACTCTATTATGCTTTTCAAATCTAGACGAAACTGCATAACATGCTGAATAGACTAGGGCTCGAGTAAAGAAGCTGAATTTATAAGTTCGCACTCCAAAATGCGATCATACAATCTTTGTTTTACTTCTTGACATCAAGAAGATCGTAGATACCTTGGTCGTTATTGGATCTCTGATCACTGTCAAATATCACATTGAAGCTATTCTTGATGGCTTGTCTGATGATTACGACTCCTTCATAACTTCTATTACTTCCAGACTTGACTCATATATAGTGGACAGTGGAGGACATTGAGGTACTTTTGTTAGCGTAAGAGGAATGTTTTGAGAAACATAGATCTTCTATTGATAATCTTGTTCAAGCTAATGTTGTCATTGGACGTCTTCCACCTTCTCCCATAGTCCTCCTTTATCTTTTCTTCAATCTAAACCTGACATGGTCAATCATGCACCTTTTCTCCTTCAAAAAAACAATTGTTTCTTTCCTCCACGTCCTCTTATCAAAAGTTCTTGGAATCACAATTCTTGAAACAATTTCAAGGTTCAATGTCAAATTTGTGGTAAGAATAACCACATCACAATCAATTGTTAACCAATCTTCTTTATTCTCTATCAATGCTAACACAGCATATCTTGTGTCTTTAGTTGTTGAGTGTGTTAATTTCATTTCCGAATGAAGAGGTGTTGAGAGGTAATAAACTACTTGTTAATTTGTGTAGAAAACAATGTGTAGGTGATCAACTTACTTGTGATGAATTTCTTCACCAAATAACATGCCTCCAAGCTTTTGTAATACACAACATTGTGTTTGTACTATGCAAAAGTTTAAAAGAGTAAATAGATATCAATCTGAGTGCATGCTATGCAATGCAGGAGAGGAATGCTAGCACAAGGGAGGAATATATGTTGACACTTGTGATAGAGAAAGTGATGGTTGAGGGAAATAGAAGATACAACACTTGATAGTATTTGTGAGAAATACGTTGGTGGTCACTACCAACTATGAGAGGTAGCAAGCTATAGAGTGCAAAAGATTATAAGAAAAGTAAATCCTAATAATGTTACAATCTCTTTATCAAAATAGTTGTTATAATCTTATTTACATTTAAAGATGTTTTTATTTAAAAATATTGCTAACACAAGCCTCCCAAGATCAAATAGTTGCTAAACTACAAAGAACTTTATTTTAAAAATGTTGTCGATCATGCTCCCTAATGGGGGTGTAGTATAATTATCATAATGACAATGGATGTAAGACACAGTTAAGTGCGTTATTTTTATTTCCAATGAAGAAGTTTTCAAAGGTAATAAACTACATGTCAATTTGTGCAGAAAACAATGTGTAAGGTGATCAACTTACTTGTGGTGAATTTTTTTCAACAAATAACATGCCTCCAAATTATTGTAGTACAAAACACTATGTTTGTACTATGCAAAAATTTAAAAGAGTGAATAGATATCAATTTGAGTAGATACTATGCAATGCAGGGAGAGGAATGGTAGCACAAAGAAAGAAGATATGTCGACACTTGTGATGGAGAGAATGATCCTTGAGAGAAATGAAAGATACAACACTTGATAGTGTTTGTAAGAAATGCATTGACAGTCACTACCAACAATAAGAAGTAACAAACTACGGAGTGTAAGTTGAAAGGAAAAATTATAAGAAAAGTTTGTACAATCAAATTGTAGAAAATATTTTTTTAAACCCTTCTCGTTACTGATAATTTTTTTAAAATAACTTTAAAAAAACGCTAAATAACAAACAAAATATATTAACCATAATAATGTGTGACTAATTCTTTTGAAATTCAAAGCGAAGACAATGTTTAAGAAAAATATTATATAACTAGAAAAATAATTACTATAGGATAGGGTTATTTATAGTGTTTTATTTGATTCATACTCAATCTGCTTGCCATGCTAATTTTAATTATGATATTAGTCTTTTATGCATAATTATCATATTATTGATTTTTAATTGAAATTAAATTTAAAAATTAATTTACGTTTTTATTCTATTTAATGAAAACATATTTTTAAACCACGAGTTCACTCAATGAATACATGAATTTAAACTCAGTTCACTACTGACATTGTAACAATATTAGAAGAGAAATTGAATTGGGTAAAATATATTTTTAAAATATCTAAAATTTAATTGTAATATTTAAAAAATGTTCAAAATTTTTCTTTTAATTAAAAAAATCATGTTTATCATTCAAATACTATTTAAAATCACATTTTATCTTGATCTAAACGACTTCAAACACAAAAAAAAAAAATAGATACATTTTAAAACAAGAAACTAAAAAGAGACCAGTTTTGCTAAAGAAACTAAAATTAAATTTTAATAAATAGAGATACGGATAAAATTATTTTTTTCCAATAATTTTTATATAAATAAAAGAAAATGGGAAAATGTGTGCATTAAAATAATGAATGTATTAAATCAAAATGAAAAAAAAAATGTTGTGAAAGTGTTACTGTTCCTAATAACACTATTTAACATTGTATTATATTAATGAAATATTATATATCAATAAAATAATAATATTTTATAGTGTCAAATGGGAGTGAATTGTGAATAGTGGTGTCAAAGTATCACCATCCATAATATTTCTTATATTAAAATACTATCACTTTTATTAAAACTATCCTTCTTCCATTTATTATTTCCATTATATTACTTTCCATTCTCATTAATTACACCTTCTTTATTATCAAAATTCTTTTTTTACTTGATTAACACATTTTTATTTTTTATTTTCTTAATAGCATTTCTTATTTTTTATTTTTTCGAATAACACTCTTTATTTTTTAATTCACACAAAGTATGTTTTGATAAACATAAAATTTATGTTTCATTTCACACAAAGTATTTCGTGTACCATTATTTAGTGAATATATAATTTTCATTTGATTTTTCTCGTTATGTTCAACGTGTATTGCACCATTTTAATAATTAACATTTTTCAAGTAATAAACATAACATTTAAAAGCAATTCATAAATAAATTAAATTTTATTTAACATTTTTAAACCATTTAATTAATATTTATTTAAAAAATACTTCAATAATTTTATTTTATTTTTACTATTAATTATTTAGATATATTTTTAACAAATAAAAAATATAAATTTTAATTCAGATTTTATAATTTATTATAAATTTTTCTATCAACTTTTAATAAAAAAATACAACTAATAAACTATTATAATAAAATACAATATAAAATCATAAAAAAGAAATAAAAAATAAAAAAATATAATCATAATTAATATACTAACTGTATATTAAAAAAATTAAAAAACAAAAAAAAATAAAAAAGTATTATTTTAGAAATTAAAAAATAAAAATGTTGTTAAGAGAAATAAAAAATAAAAAATGCTATTACAAAAATAAAAAATAAAAAAATATTTAATCAGATAAAAAAGTCTCATTATCACTGATACACTTGGTCACCATTATTACATAAAAAAATAAATAAAAACAAAAGTATTACACAATGGTAGAAGTTTATTTATATCAGTGAAAGATCTTATGCTGTTAGAAAGCATATAATGAAATCAGTCTTAATTTTATATACAAGTTTAATTATTTTATTTATGAAGTTATCAACAATTGTAAGAAAAGTAAACATAATAATGTTACAATCTTTTAAAAAAAACATACAATCATTTAAAGATGCTTTATACAATATTTAACTATATAATTCAAATCCAACATTACTATTAAAAGTTTGCTTTAATGTTGAGATGCATTTTTAATTCAAAGTTTTATTAATTTCATACAATTTTCTTTGTATTTTCTTTCATACAGATTTTAACATATCTCCTTGGATGATAATTAAACTTAGCTCAGATGGATACTCATAATTGTCAGGAATGAAGTAACTTTTTTGTTTCAACATTTTCCTTTAATTTTTAACTTTTGTTGATTCAGAATATGTTTAGCATTCGATTTGGATAAGTGGTATAAGGTATGAATATAACTATTGTTGACATATGTTACACTGTTAATTTTAAAATTATTATTGTATAAATTTTAAAATAAAGATATTGAAAAACCAATAATTTTATCATACATGATAATCTACAATATTAAATTATTAATATACTTCAATTTAATTTATATTTCTTTTATTATATTGTGCCTTCTCACTGGTTACTTGCATGTAAAATGTCAAAAAAAAAAAAAAATACAATGAATTTTGGTGTCAAAATAAATCTACTGACAGGTAAATTAAATATGCAATAAACATTTATTTAAGATAGTTGTGACGGATTTTGGTACAATCCATAAAATTGCAGTTAAAAAAATATCACATTAGTTAGTGACAAAATATTTGTTGTCAATATGTCTCTATTCAATTTTAAATGATTATTAATTTTTTTTTCTAAAGATTTTTGTATCCATCACAAATATTTTATGACAAATTTTGTTGCAAAATAAAATACATTTTTACTTACACAATTATGTTTGTAAGAAAAACTAATATTTGTGTCAAAATTTTATATTGAAATTTTTGTAACAGAATTTCATAAGAAAATGAAAATTTGTGATGTAATTAAGATCACAAAATATAAAAAATAAATATAAAATGATAAATTATTTAAAATTTATTTCCGTACATGTTTTATTTTATTTTGTTCGAAGGTAAGTACCAAAGATGTATTAATGTGAACTGATATTAATAACATTTAATTTAAAAAAAAAAACTTAAATAATTATGAATCAGTGTCTCAATTCTTTAGGAATCAAATCAAGTATTTCCTCAGGTGCTAAACGGTCAAACTATCCAAACACAAAAATACCTTATGTAAAAATATATGAGAATAACAAATAATCGAAAATTTTAATTATAAAAATAATAACATAATATTAACTATTATAATAATAATAATAATAATAATAATATAATAGTTACTTGAAATTATATGGATCCAGGTGTTACCTCGACCATTTCACTTACATGCGACGTCTTACTATATATCTCTTGCAATTTTGTCTTTCTTATTCTTTAATAATATCTTTTTAAAAACACTTTTAAGAAAATAATTTTTTTAATGTCAAAATATAATATCTTCTAAATTTAAAAGAATAAAAAACATACTCATTAAAATAATATAAGAAGTAATCAAACAACCAATCACAATATAAAAATTGTTTCTTTATTTCAAATATTTAAATTGAAAATTTAAGCTAAGAGATCAACTATAAAAAATAAATTATAAGTTATTACAGTAACAATGCAAATATTATATAATGCACGATGCAATATCATATAAAACTATTTAGATTTGGACTCTAAGACAAATTTGTTTAAAATAATAAATAATATTAAAGAATTATAAATTAATATCCTTATATATATATAAAAGTTATTTAGATTTTTTTAATTTTACTAAAATAGATAAACCGAAACAAAATAATTAAAGGTGGTTTTTAAAAGTCACATTCACTGAAAAATTATTATTTTTTTATTAAAGTTATGTTTTAAAACACATTTTTAATATTATTCTAAATAAAAAAAGAGACTTATATTTTATAATATACTTTTTTATTAAAAATATATTTTAATAATTTTTTTATTTCTAAACTCCATTATTTCAATTATTTTTAAAAAAATAAAAAATAATTTTTTTGTTCTTGCATTTCCTGATTAACAACTTAGTGATGTCAGACATTTGCTTGACTCTTGCCTCTTTGTTTTAACTAATGACTTGAAATTTTATAATTATGAATTGAAATATGAATGACCTCTTTTATCTGCATCGTCACGGACAAGTGAAAAACCAAAATTAACATCAAAGTCGTTTTCGGGTTGCAATCAATATTACTTATCCGATATTTGTTGGTAAAAGAATCACTTTTTGTTACATATTTTTTACTTTTTTTTTCATAAAAAAATATTCATGAGTTTTTTTATACTTATAAATGTTTATGAATATTCATGGATTTTTTTAATTTAATTAAATTATTTAAAACCAATTTTTTAAAATATAATTTCGAATAAAAAGTAGTTGATATAGTATGAGTTTCTAAAAAAACAATATTTCTATAAATAAATTTAATTTAACAAGTTCAAATAAAAATTAGTCTCTAAATTAAATTTTAAATATTTTTTTCTTTATTAATGTTTCTCTTAATAATATTTATCACTTGATTTTAAAAGAAATATTTAAATAAAACCATCCGAGGTGTGGATACATGTTAATTGAATATTATGATATACCTAATCATGTCTTAACAAGTGGATAACTAAAATTAAAGATATTCATTTAATATTATTTTAACTTTTTGGCATCCCCAACTAGGAAACAAATCTGAAAGAAGAAAATATTTAAGTAAACTTAAAAAAGGCAGCAGACTAATAAATTCTAAAATCAAATTATAAAATGCATCTCAAATGTTAATTCTATTAAAAGTTCAATTTAGTTTAAATAAATGATTTTTTTTTTCTAGCATTACTGAAATATAAATCATAGTAAGACTCTAAAACGTGTAATAGTTAGTGAATTAAACAGTAATGTAAGTTCTCAAACAGAAAATTAGAAGAGGTAGGGAAGGAAGGTTCGAAGCCTCAAATCGCAGATTTGATTCATCTCCTTCTGTTTCATCCCTTACTCTCATCACATCACTCTAATCTAACCGCTAAATTCTTGGAACTGACACATTCGTCGATCAAAATCAAAGGTAACAAAACTTCGCAGCAGGGTTGAATCTGACAGTGATGACGACGGGGAAGCAACAATCGTGGTTCTTCTCTCTGCGAGGCTCGCTCTTATTCCTCGCAGTCCTCACCCTTCTCTCCTTCACCTACCTCTCTCTCAGATACTCCACTCCGCCACCCCAGGTACCCCTTTTGCCTTTTTGTCCCACCCCATTTTTCAATTTATTATTTTTCAACGATTTCCCTGTTACCCTTTTGCTCTAGGTTTCCAAGCTCTCCCTCACGAAGCTCAGCGACGCGCCGGGAACCGGGAAAGAAGAGGAGGGGGGAGGAGGAGAAGGAGAAGGAGAAGAAGAGTATTCGGACACGTACCACTCTCCGCGTGTGTTCAAGTTTAACTACAAGGAGATGGAGAAGAAGTTCAAGGTGTACATATACCCTGATGGGGATCCCAACACGTTCTACCAGACGCCGAGGAAGCTCACCGGGAAGTACGCCAGTGAGGGCTATTTCTTCCAGAACATCAGAGAGAGTCGCTTCCGCACCCAAGACCCCGATCAGGCGCACCTCTTCTTCATCCCCATCTCCTGTCACAAGATGCGTGGCAAGGTATTTTCTTTCTGTTTCTGCATTCGCTCTTGTTGAGATCTGGGGACAATGGTAGGAGAATGTTATGAGAATGTTATGCATTGTTGGTGAGTAGTAACTCTGGATTGATAGTTAAAGGGGAAATTGTTGGAGATCTTGTATTGGTTAGTGATATGGCCAACATGGTGAATAAAAGTTGGGGCAATTCTTACTTCATGAGCTAGCTAGCTCTTGGGGTTAAGTCACCAAACACAAAATTCAAAGATGGTATCAAACGTATCTTATAGTTGTTTGTTGGGCCACTTGTTTTTAAGTCTATTTAGTGGTTGATGTTGGACCTCTCAAGTCACTTGTTTTAGACATTCTATAGATGTCTAGTTTTACGAACTTTAGACTCGAGATATCTAGTCATTGCTGTGAGGAGATGTGATAAAGATCCCACATTGTAGGTTTAAGGAAAGATTGGTAAAATTTGTAGAAATATCCCATATTGGATGGTTAAGTGACTGCTTCTAGGGGGAATGTGGTCTTATGTTTGTGTGTTATATGCAGGGCACGTCTTATGAGAACATGACGATCATAGTACAAAATTATGTGGAGGGCTTGATATCCAAATATCCTTATTGGAACAGAACCTTGGGTGCTGATCACTTCTTTGTCACTTGTCATGATGTTGGTGTGAGGGCAACAGAAGGTCTTGAGTTTCTCGTGAAAAATTCCATTCGAGCAGTATGCTCCCCCAGCTATGATGTTGGATTTATTCCCCACAAAGATGTTGCTCTCCCTCAAGTGCTACAGCCTTTTGCTCTTCCTGCAGGGGGGAATGATGTAGAAAACAGGTGAAGCTTTTTTAAGTCATGTGTTGCTCCATCTTAGTTTCATTGCGTGCCTGAATTGGGGAAGATTAGGTTTTGGGGATTCGGTTTTCTGTTTGAATGACTTGTCGTGCTGCTTTGAAGTGTTTGTTAATTTTTTATGGTCAGAGTGATGGAAGTTACTTGATATTTCTCAGAATGTTCAAAGACGCTTTATCAGACACTTACTCATGACCCTCAATCTTAAGTTATAATATGCTGCAATTTGCTCTTTAGTTTCTGGTATCTTGGGTTAACACTATCTATGCTGTGGATCTTAAAAACCTTCCATGGAGTACACGCTGCTTGGAAAGAGCTTAAGACAAGAAAAATGCCAGTGACTTTTGTGACTTATATCCTCCATGTTGCAACAAAGTGCCTTTCTTAGTGTCGATATGTTTTATCCTGTTCAATAGCCCGATTTTTATTTGTTTCATATAAAATAGTATGAAAATTAATATATAATCGATATTTCCAGCCACAGAATTAGTAAGGATACTGAACTAATTTATTTCATAAGCTTAATTAATATTGCTGGTGTATTCGTACATAGTTTTTTTTCTGTAGGGGCAATAGACAAAGGTTCTACATGCATATCTATAGATTCTGAAAATTTATTAAAATCTGTGCTTTGCAGGACTACACTTGGATTTTGGGCTGGTCATCGTAACTCTAAAATTAGGGTTATTCTTGCACGTGTGTGGGAAAATGACACAGAACTTGATATTTCAAACAACAGAATTAGTAGGGCTACTGGGCATCTAGTGTACCAGAAGAGATTTTACAGGAGTAAGTTTTGTATATGTCCTGGTGGATCCCAGGTCAATAGTGCTCGAATAGCAGACTCTATCCATTATGGGTGCATCCCTGGTAAGATAATCCTTTCTAATGATTTTTCCCCTTTTTAATTTGATAGTTTTGTATTCAGCTTCTTAAAGCTGAATCCCTGAATGACTGACGGTACAAGTGTATAATTACCAAATACTTATTGTCTTGTGGTTTTCATCATTTTCATGAATGGTGTGACTGTGGTTGCATATTTCTTGTGTCTATTCAGAAACATTTGCAAATCCTATCCTTGTCTAGACTGATTAGTCAACCTTTGGTTGCTTCTATCATTCCTAAGATTGGATAGTGGAATTGAAACTTTATTGTGGGATGATAATTGAGTGTCTTAATTGTGGTGGTTTGATGATCAATTAATTAACCGTCTTTAATTATACACAAAAATAGTTCAATTTGGAAAGGCTTATTTGACAATTGGAATAAAAATAACTGAACCCCTTTTATTGTTGGACTGTTGGAGGGAGTGGAGGTCGTAATATAACCATTTAATTGTGAAATACAAGAGGGAGTGGAGTTTGTCTTGTGGAATTGGGACCAATTTTAGGATATGCTCCCTTGCTCCACCCTTCTAATCTTCTTATTAAGGTCAAATTCAGTAGAAGCATGTGTGAACAGATTACACATACACTTCACCTTAGCTTGTTAAAAAGAATTAAATAAAAATATTGTGAATGACATTTGAAGTGTAACTTGGTTTTGAATAAATTTATGTTCTGCTTTGATATTCTTGCATTTGTGACAGGATTATTTAGACTACCTGGTAACTGACCTCCAGCTGCTTATGTTGTTTTGCAGTGATATTGTCAAATTACTATGACCTTCCATTTAATGATATTCTTGACTGGAATAAATTTTCTGTTGTACTCAAAGAGAAAGATGTATACCAGCTTAAACAAATCCTCAAAAACATATCAGATGCCGAGTTTGTTGCACTTCATAATAATTTGGTAAAGGTATAAATCCTCTCATTACTTCATATGAAATCTATATATTAGTGAAAGAATTTAGTTTTCTGCCCTTATGTTGTGTTCCTTGTGAACTTTTGCTTATAGTTCAGAAAAACCTTTGTTTGGTCGGTAGAATTTTTCATTGTCAATTGAATTATTATTTTTTATATGTTGGAGCTCACACAAAGTTGTCATGTTCTATCAGGTTCAGAAACATTTCCAATGGAATTCACCCCCAGTCAGATTTGATGCTTTCCATATGGTTATGTATGACCTCTGGTTACGCCATCACACGATCAAATACTGATATTTAGACTCACTCTAAAACACTCTTGTTTTGTATACAACTTAAATTTTAGCAACCGAGAGAGCACTGTAAATAGCCAATTACAGTTTTGTATACAGCAGCTTGCTTTTTTCTATATTCTTGCACTCACAACATTTCAGTTAATTTGTTATTTGTTTGTGTTAAGGTTTTGTTGGGTTGAAACTAATACACAGCCAAGCTATTAAGGCTGGTGCAATTGTTCAAGTTGTTCAAAATCCTAACTAGAACATGGGTCGGTTTGGCTTTCAATTGTAACACCTGACTGACTCGTGGTATTTAACTGAGCCAGACATGATATATGATTACATAATTTGGCATGATATTACCCTGGAATAAAGGCCATCGTGTGTTAGTAGCCATGCACTATCATTTGGGTCATCTAACTACAGTTTCATTACTATCTAAACTTATGAGAGTTTGTGAGCATCGCTGTGATTTAAAGTTTCTTGGTAAACAAAATAAGAGTACGTTTCTTACACGAATGCTCTTTTGTTAAGCTTAGAAGGGCTTCTTAGTTTTCAATTATTCAAGAGTCTTAGTATAAGATATCGAAGAAGAATTTAACAAAATTAAATACTCAAATTTACTGGTCAATATTTCAATAATTGAACCCGATCACAGAGGCTGTCTTGATATCAACCAATAGTATGATGTTGTGATTTATTACCAATATGGATTCAGTACATTCTGGATATAATGATTAATTTTCCTCACCAATGGTATCATCTTAACGACAAGGTTCTAACTAGTAGTTAGTGACACAATCTCAAACTTTTACAACTCGTGGTTCTATTGCATGCTGTTGATGACAAATATCTGCTAATCCAAAGCAAGCAGAGATCATTCCCTGATTCACTGTTTGTTACTCGAGTACGGAAAACATGACATGTCTGGAAGATTGAGTTGTAAACAAATACACGTAGCCTAGAAAGTAACAATTTGCACAGTATCAAAGGAGACTATATAATAAATAAAAGGAATGAAAAAACAGGTATTGATCATAAGGATCGTATTTATTTCTTCTTGAAAAACAGATGAAGGAACAGAACAAGAGCAAAATTAAGTTATATACACATTTGAGCATTTATCTAACATGTATAATTGAATTAGGAATATTAAACCCAGATCTTCCTTGATCTAAAATTTTGATATTTGCATCTTCATGGATATATGGAAGTATTGAGCAGAATCTGTGCGAATAATTAGTGTTAAAATTTATGATGAGAAAATGGGTCAGATGAATCATACATGGAGCTGTGTGAGGTATGACCTGTTAAGAAAATTATTACATAGAGAAGCTAGGGAAAGGATATATCAAATGCGTTTCACCAGTAATCTTTACAGGAACATAAACCTCCTTTAAAATGATGGAATCTCTTTGCATCTCTAGCAATAATATATCTCCCAGTAAGTAAAGAAACAAATTTTATCCAACTGTGGCAATCACCACAAACTCTAAGATTCTTAAAAATCCTGATAGCAGTGGTCCTACCAATAGTCTTCCATAAAGCAAAAGCTATTGCCAGTTTTTCACTATGATAATATAAAGAACTCATTTTCTTCTCTTCATCCAAATCCTGCAACACAAATCTGGTATCAGGATTATAACCCAGAGTTTTAACCTTCTCCATTAATCCATGCAACATTTCAAAAATCTCGTGAGCTCTTGGGTGAGACAAATCTCCAGCCATAAAAGTATGCACCTCTCTATCAACATCAACCCAACTCATTGCAGGACTTTTCTTCAATTTCAGATCTCTTATTGTGCTTTTCATCTCAATTACCTGGTTCCATTTCCCAGCCGAAGCATAAAGATTTGTCAAAAGGATATGAGTTCCCCCATCCTCAGGAGCAAGCTCAAGAATTTTTCTCATAACTTTCTCTGCCATTTCTACCTCTCCATGAATCTTACATGTGTTCAGCAGTGTCCTCCATAGTACCACATCTGGATTTCTCACTTCCTCTATCAACAATGCAGCCTCCTCAAGTCTCCTTGATCGCCCTAGCAAATCAATCATACAAGTAAAATGGTCTCTTGTCAATTCAATTTTGTGATTATTCCTAATGGAGGCAAATATTTGGCGTCCTTCTTCAACTAAACCTGCATTGTTGCATGCCAAGAGAATACTGATAAATGTCACACCATTTGGCACAAGTCCCAATTTTTCCATTCTTTCAAACAGCTCAAGTGCCTCATGCCCGAAACCATTTTGAGCATAAGCATAGATCATTGAATTGACGGCAACTACATCTAACTCAGTTAAAACATCAAAAACATTCCTTGCGTTCTCTATATTTCCACACTTTCCATACAAATTAATCAGTGCTGCACCAGTATACTTATTTCCATCCAATCCCAGTTTCATGGTTATGGCATGGATCTGTTCCCCTACTTCAAGCATTGCAAGGCTTGAACAAGCTTGAAGAATACTCGACAATGTGAAAGGATTTGGACTTATCAAACAACGAATCATTTCCCTGAATATTGCCACAGCAGTCTCCTCTCTCCCATTTTGCACAAGACCCACTACAAAAGATGTCCAGGTCACCTGATTTGCATAATCAAGCAGATTAAACACCTTTATAGAATCCTCAACCATGTTGCACCTTGAATACATGGTAAGGAGAGAAGTCTGTGAAGCAACAACAGATTCCAGGCCAGACTTAATTACAAGACCATGGATCAACTGACCATTAACTAAATCCCCTAGATTACCACAACTTATCAGGATGCAAGCAAGAGTATACTCATTAGGCTTAACACCTCTATTGACCATGTCCTCATAAACCTCCAAAGCTTCCTCATCAAGACCATGTTGAGCATAACCCACAATCAATGCAGTGAACAAGACAACATCTTTCTCTAAAACACGGTGGAAAACCAAACGGGCATCCCTCATTTTATCAAACTTAGCATACATATCAACAAGGGCACTAGCAACAAACCCATCCAGGACCTCCAGACCCAAAACCACAGCCAACCCATGAGCCCTCTGGCCATGGCGTTGGAGATCCAACTGTGAAAAAGCCTTAAAGATGGCAGAGAAGGTGTAGGCATCCGGTAAAACACCCTCCAGAAGCATGTTGCCATAGAACTCAACGGCTTCTTTGCTCTTCCCATGACTGATATGAGAAGAGATCATCGAATTCCAAGTAACTATGTGTCTGTTGGGCAATTCATCGAACAACTTGCGTGCCTCAGCGAGGCTGCCGCATTTGATGTAGCCATCAATGAGCTTGTGGCCCAAGAACGAGTACGAGAAACCGGATTTGATGACGTTGTTGTGAACTGCTCTGAGGGTACTTAACGATTTTGTGTGCACGCATTGGGTAATCAGAGAAGCATATATATTCATATTTTCATGCTGGACATTTTTTATTATCTTCTTCAATGTACTTTTGAAATATGAAATGAAGAAAAAAAGAAGAGTTTAATTCAGGTTTACCGTTCCCAACACTATTCTATTCCAATGTATTTGTCAGTGTAATCAAACTAGAACAGCATCAACTTGCACCCTCTTATTTTGAAGTGTTGGTTTAAGATTATTATTTTATAGAAAATAAAAAAAATAAAAAATATATTTAACCATTTTATATTTTACTTCTACATTATAATAAATATACATAAATTAATTAATTAAAAATAAAATATAAATGACAAAAGAGTAATGTTCTTTCAAACTTTGAAAATGACAATCAATTAAAAAATATGATATTACTTCTATATCTTTAATTTTAACTATTCGTGATAAAATATAATTCTTAATGGTATATTTAATGGAAGTTTTTGGTTATTATAAGAAATAAAATTATTAAATTGTAATTACTAGATTAAAATTAATGATTCAAAATTAATATTTAATTAGAAATCAAATGTTATCTTTAATTAGGAAAGAAAAATCCCATCCATGGGTTCTATAATTAAAGCATAATTAAATATATCAATTTTAAAATAATAGTTAGATTAAAGGCGTAACTATATCTATTAATTTGAATATAATAGTTAAGATTAAAACTTCATCCCATATATGTTTAAGAGGATTTAAACTAGCTTCATCTAAACCTCAAGTCAAGTTAGCACTGACTTCTTAGTAAATAGGAAATAGGTTATTTGTGTTCATTTAACCATTTGAAAAAAAAAAAAAAAAAAACCGAAGGTGTACATTAGTTTCTTTATCAAACAGTATTACATCTTTTTCAATCATTCAATGACGAACTGTAAATGATATAATCTCAACATGTTGACACAATAATGAGGAAATTGCATGAAACAACCATAAACATCAAATTTTTCCACAAAATTGAATTATATGCTATTTGTATTATCAATATTTTCAAAACTGAAGAACAAATGACACCAATGTGTAACTGTAAAAAAACTATATTATCCTTTTTAAGCAGCTCTTCTGTATCAATTTAACTGGTTCTTACTGTTTCTTTAAAACTACTATCTTCCAAACGTGACCACCATGACCATGATAAAAATCAGCAAGCGCAGGCTATCACTCCGGCTACATTATACAATAGGAATTACAATGGATACCGTTGAATACTAACTTCTACCCTTTTTTTTTTTTTCAGAACAAAGTTTACCAATTCATTTTGTAAAACAAGAATAAATGTCATCCTTTTCGTATAATTTTTCTTTTTTCTTCAGACTCCATTAAGAATTGGTCATATAAGAATATATAAAACAAGTAGACAGGAAAAGGGATGAGGTTGAATAGAATATAAATGGGGCCTTGGAGAAAAATTTTACTGTGATGAAGCTTGAATTAAAACAGAGTGTGAGTGCCAAAGCGAACAAAATCTGTGTTTATAGTAAATAAATAGGAGGTAAGCATGATCTTTAAGGAAAACAGTGAATCCATATTAACAGGGTGAAGGTTGTCTGTCGTGTGACATGTCTATGTACACCATTCATGGCACCAACTGATGATGAAATGCTACTTTTGGTCAGCTTACTTGCCCGTTTGGATAAAGGCTTGAAGCAAGCTCTGAGCTGCAAGGGTTTGATCAGGTGTCCCAGATATCACAACTTTCCCTCCACTTGTACCAGCAGATGGATCATAAACCGTTACAGTTGCACCTGAAATCTACTCCCAGAACAACACTAGACACATTAATGCTAACATCATTGTAAAACCATTTCAGCAGTCTTGAAACTTGGAACCTTGTACTAACAGACAAGACTTGTATTGTTTTTTAAGCACTAAAATACAATAGGTCAAACAAACATATCAATTGACAAATATATATGAGATTTCAAAGTTAAACTTTGATAATGGCCAATAAATTTACCATGGTGCAAACAAACTGAAAATTACCTCAATTTTTAGGCAGTTTCTCCTGACTAAGGTAATAAATGGAGTCAAAGTTACTTAGCCAGATATTATCAATAAAAAGCATTGTATTTTTCCTAGAAAAATTATTGATCAGAAATATCTTTAATCAAATAATTAAAAAATCACATTATTTAATAAGAAAACCAGCCAATCCAACCACAATTCACCACAGATTGTAATCTTTGTGAAGGAAATAATTAAGCACCTGTCTGATTCGATCCAAATTGCCACCGTCTTCCCCATAAACAGAACCGAAGACATGTTCAGAAACTACTATCTCCACAGTATTATTTGTCACCGTAGCAAACATGTTTCCTCTGCCAAAGGATTTTATCAAGCAGAGAATGTGAGAAAGATTACGAGTCAAAAAATATTTTAATAAATTTAAATATTTTGTCCACCGAGCATTATGTTACTTATCTTATTAACTTGTAGTTATTATACTATGGCATTGGGTTCAAAGTCAATTAATTATGAATAAAGGATTTTACGTTAAATTATTCTTTTCCATTCCTTTTATTTATATTATTCAATTTAATCTATCTATATGGAATATTTAATTTCATCATCAACTTTAAAATACTCCATTTTATCTTTTGGCCGGACACTGAAATAGTTTGGAATCAGATATAAGAACAACCTTAAACATTTTACAAATATTTAAAGGATTAAATTCAACACTTTCCAAATAAAGGACCAAAATGAATAATAATAATAATAATAATAAACAAAATAAGTTATATTTATGTAATATTTAAATAAGTGTTTTTATTTATCTTAGAATTGTTTAAGAAAAACTAAAACAATAAAAAGAAAATAAAAAATGATTTTTTAAATTAATAAGCTAGTTTTAATCAGTTTTGGATTGAGTTAACTAACTGATTCTTACTAGTCTTTGAGATGAGTCAAGTTTTAAAGATAATGGATCGAATGTTTCTTGGTCAGATGGATTGAATTGGTTGGACCAATCAAATTTAAACCATAATGATTGAAATTGAAAAAGAATAATGAAAACAAACTGAATTACCTTAACATGTCATGACAAACATAGATTAAGTATTTGGAAAAGAGAAGATAAAAAATATAAAATGATCACAAAAATAGGAAGTATCTTATAAAAGAAAAATATTAAGTATGTAAGAAAAATCAAATTTAGCAAAAATAATAAATTAGTTAAATAAAAATATAACAAACAAGACGTTAAACTCTTTTGGTCCTTCTTTATTTATATTATTACTATCATAGTTCAATTTAATATCACTACTTTTAAAGATGCTCAATGTTGTCCTTTCATCTAAATTGACATTAACAATGAAATCAAATACAAGGACAATATGAATTTTTAAAATTAGAGAAGCAAATTGAACACTTTACAAATAGAAAGATCAAATTAAATAATGTAAATAAAAAGAGAGACAAAAGAAATTTAACCCAAGGTATACTAATCAATTTTTATATGATAATGTAACTTATTTAAATATTATTTTATTCCATGAAAATTGAAAAAGAAAATCACTAATTGTACGACCCCCTTACTCTACTTATATGTGTACTATTGATATGCCTATCTGCTTCATCTCTATTCCCAGTCCCACATAAGATTAATGTCCAAAATACTACTATGATACTATCACTATCACAGATAACACAAGAGTTCTCTAAAGAAAATTTAATGGGCAATAAACATACTTCCACTAAGTATCAAATGCCCTCAACTTTAGACAATAAGAATAAAAGGTGAAAAATGACGCCAAATACACTTGGAGTTTTTGCGGCATTATACTAACCTTCCATGTTCCAAATTCTCACTTAAATCTGTATGCAAGTCTCCATTTTGTGATATTGTTTTTGCATGCAACCCTACATTCTGCAAATATTAAAACTCTTAATCAATCTCTTGTGAGTTTGGAAGAATTAGAAGCTATAACAGAAATTGAAAACAATAAAACACAAAACAGGTGAAGAATACCTGTCGCTGAAACTTTCCAGAAGGATAAGGAGATTTTCCCCGGACAAAAGGTTTACCCTTTGCAGGATCCTTGTTCGCTTTCCAATTGGATTTCGGTCTTGCTTCAGCAACCACCTGATTGGCCGAAAGATTACCCCTCATTCTACAAGTGATTTTGTACAAGGCATTCTGTACACATCTGTACTCTCCGGTGATCTGCATGAAATCTCTGTAAGTATAAACTTGACTAGGAGACAGTAACAAAAGATTGTTGGAGCCATAACAAGAAACTCAGTCTATTCAGAGTGCTCAAACGTCTCAAACCAATGCAACAAGATAAGATATTTGTTATCAGTTAAGTCCCAAGTTCCCAACCTATGACGGTACACAAAAAGCATCAAACTACACCAATTACTTAAGCATATAGAACAAGGATTGGAAAGATATTGCTAATTAACTATAAACACAAGACAATGATACAAAGTATTGCATTTTTTTTTTTTAAGTAATAGATATTTTCTCACATATTTTTACTGGAATGCCTTTACATAAGTGGATCACAGCTTCTTCTATCCAAGTATGCTTTTGTTAACTGTCTTCTACATTGGAGAATTTTAAATTGAAATTTTTGCACCCGACAAAAGTTTTATTCTTTAAACTAAAGGACATCAGCGTATGAAAACAAAATCAGGATCTAAAAATTATCAGAAGCTAATGGCATCAGGTAAATAAATTTAAACCCTTAAGACATCCTTTAAAGAAAAGTCAACTTGAATTGTATGAAATTAACAGGTGTACCTGTACCACCACATCATCATCTGAAGCACCGTTAGGAACTGGCTCGCCATGCAAAATTTGTAAATCAGCCCCGGTTACTTCTCTCAATTCTGAAATCACCTGACCTTCATTGCCGCTCAAGCAGTTTATTGTGCTTGCTGCAACTAGCAGTCTTGCAGTTACAGGTGATTCCATACTAGATACTGGGAGAAAACCCTTTCCAATGTGATCTTCAATAATTCTAGCAAAGACAAGAATAACAGCATCTTGTGCAGGAGAATTACAAGATTCAAGGTTCTGGATGAACAAAAACCAGTGCTAAATCAACAATACAAATTAAGAAAATCCAAAAATATGTTTTCAAACAGATCTATCAAATGTATGATTATATGTCGTTGTTGCATGAACACATATGCACATGAAAGAGGGCACATGAACACATATAAACGATATTATAAACGAGTCAGTAGTGGCATGACGCAACATTCTCGTGTGACTGACCTCTACAGCAGAAATGGTGACAATGCGCTCGGCAGACTCGCTAAAAGGAGCTGTAAAGATAATAGAAGCACCTGTTTTGCTTTCCAGAGCTCTGACTATAGCCCCCCTCTTGCCAATCACGCTCCCAGCTACATTGTTAGAGCAAAGGAGTCTGAACACAACTTCCTGCTCTGCTCCTTTTGAGTCACTGCCAGTGGTTTCATTAGAGTTTGTGGGCCGTTCGTATATAGATAAACCTTCCATGGAGGTTAACAATGAATTAAGGTGAGGAAAAAGTTCAGCATTGGGATCAGAGGATGATCTATCAGAAGAGCTAACAGTGGGTGTACTAGAAGAAACAGAAACTTTGGATAATGGGGGACAATCTTGAAGACAGTGAGATACAGCAATCAGGGCTTTCTTTACAGCCAAAAGGCCACCAGTTATCTGTCAATCAAACAAGTTCCCAGATAAAGAAAGATAATTCCAATAGTCATTTCTCAAGGAGAAGTGTACTGTCTTATTTCCTAAGTTCAATAAAAGAAATCCCAAACATTTAACTAAGACCTATAATTCGCATGTTTAGATTTGTGCTAGATGATGAAATACAAGCTGATCTAATTTGAAATAAAAGTTCATATCTTGATTTCACATTCAATAATCGATTTTAGATCCAATACTACTTCTAAATTGAAATAATTCTAACTTATTTTAAAAATAAAAACGTCTCTTTTACATAAATCATATCACCTTAAAAGTAATTTTAACCACCAAATTCAGTTTTACAAAGACACAATACATCTCTTTGTTGACAATTTCCTGCCCCAATTAAAATACAGAGAAATGTTGAGCACTGGATAAGGAAAAAAACAAAAGTAGAAAGTTTTATTGAAAAATAGAAAAGTATACTTATTATATCAGGAATATGAACATGCAGTAATTGAAAGCATTCAATATCATGTAGGACCTAAACTCTATACAGCAAAACATAGCAAAACACTTGTTCTCTCATGGTATCAGATGAAAAATTTAGGTGCAGGAAGTAGGAACAGAACAAAGAAGGTCACCCACTATAAAGGGAATTGAATGACAATTTACTCTATTGTGAAAATAATTTCAGTGTTGACATTTGGCAGAGGAGCAGAGTCACAGATAAGATCCAATCAACTCTATTTTGCAGTAAGGGCGTCACTTCTCCATGATCTCAAACAGAAAACTCAATCCACTCACACACACTCACTGTAACATGATGATTTTCATTCGAAGATAACAATAACAAAGGCGTTGACCATAAAAAACACAAACTGTTACGAGCAAAAAAAAAACAAAACTTACTTGAACTAACTCCTCGTCTTTGGCGGCACAATGCGGAGGAGGACAAACCCTAATTTTGGCACCACTACTGTTCCTAATGGCGGTGATGGTTTTCCCTCCTTTGCCAACAACAGCACCAATCTGCGAAGTGTGTGCAAGCAACTTGGAAAAGACCTCGCCGTTAACGGCCCTGTTAGAATTAACGCCTTTCTCAGCCTCCAGCTCCCAAACCCTCTCAGAAACCCTAACGACGGCTTCCTGCGCGTTGGAAACGTCGACCTCGCCGTCGCCCAGCTGGAGGCCCTTGCGGGGTGAGAAGGAGCCGATGACGAGGATGACGCGGTCCTCGGCGCTGGCGAGGGAGTCCGCGCAGTGGATTTTGCAGCCGGTCTCGCGGCGGAGCTGGGAGACGATAGAGCCGGAGCTCCCGATGAGGCCGCCCACGATGGACGCGTGGCACACGAGGCGGAACGCGATCTGCCCCGGGAGCACCTTGAAGACCGGACGCTTGGATCGGTGGGAGTTTGTGGTGGCCGTGCGCTTACCCGCCGGCGTGGTTTCACGGTGGTGGCGGTGATCGGCGTCGGCAGTGGCGGGGTCTTGCATTGCGTGGTGTCGTGGTTCCAGCGTGGGACCTTTTTCCATGAGTTGGCGCGTGGGAGCAGAGTCAGTTACTTGGATGGGAAGGAAGGGACAAGAAGAGTGAGCTCGTACAAGGTTTGGCTTAAGGTTAAGGATTCTTGTTGGTGTCTTTTTGCCACTGATTTTATGCAATGGAAGCAACGTGGAAGAGGTTAAAGATGGTGGACCTCTTTTTACTGTTTTTTATCTCATTTAAAGATGGTGGACCTCTTATGACTCTGTTTTATCTCATGTTTGTTTGGTTTATGTTAATGCCGTAAATAGTGTCTCTGTGACTGTTCGAGTCGCAATGAACCCAATTCTCGAGGTAAGGAAGATGCTTCCATTTCTGATTAGAATCTGAATCTGAATCTGAATCTGCACTTCAAAGTTGGTTCGTTGTTTCCTTGAGTGTGGTTTCGTCCGATGTAAATACGTGTTTTACTGTAAGAAGGAAAATATTTTCTTCATTTAGACACTCAAAGAAGTGACACAGTGGAAAAGGATAATCATTATGAACTAAACTATGACACAAGAGAAATGCAAGAGGAAAAATATTAATATTATAGTATGTATGATGTGAATTGAGAAAACAGATAAGAAAAAACATAAGTATTGGTGTGATAATTATTTATTTACTGAGAATTATTCCTTTCTAAGTTAAGATTTTTTATTATGTCAAAAGTAATAATAAATATTTTATTTATTGAAATAGTTTTATTTTTCTATGAATGTATATTTTTTATTTAGTTAATGCAAAATTTATTTTATTTTGGGACAAGACTAAAACAATATTTTCTTGAAAATTGAGAACATAAAAAATATTAAAATTGTAGCAATTTTGAGATAAATGGAGTTTTAACAATAACATACAGACAAATTTATGTAATCATGTATAAGGTCAGACAAAAACAAGAGATATGGAATGGAAAAAAGAAGTGCTTATTCCTGTAATTTTTTCTTGTACACGCTTTCCTGTAGTCTAAAACTTTCACTAAAAACTACAGTACATTGGTGAGCTCTAACAAAATATTATTATTTTTTTTATAAATCTTAATTCATCACTAAATATTGTTTTAAATACCCTATGTTTTATTGTAGGTGTAACACCAGTATTTTTCAGTAATATATACTTTTTCTAGTGAATTTATGATAAAATTGACCTATAAGACTTCTTAAAATACTTAACACTCAAGGGAGTGGAAGGAAAAAAAAATCTTTTTTGCATATTAGTTTGAAATCCCCAATTAGATAAGATGGCTTGTTTTCTGTATACTCAAAGAAGGACATAGAGTCGTTGGATTTAGTTACTTAGTCTCTGCGGATAATAATTATTTATATTTTACTTAAGTTTAAATGTAAATTACATTTTATTTTTGGTAAAATTATTTTAATAGCAAATTGTAATCATTAAAAAAAATTGGTGTCTTCGTTTTTTGATTTCAAAATTTTCCTTAATGAATCCTATTATTGGAGGAGATCATCCTCAAATTCTTACAAATTTTATTGTTTGGTTTTATCACGACTTTGAAATCCCAAACCGAAAGAGGCTCTAGTTTGTACTTCATGAGGTGCTTTGTATGTTTTTACAAGGTCAAGTATTAAGACTTGACATTTAACTCAAGTGTCTTGATCTCTTTCTTCTTTCACTTTATATTTTCAGTATAACGTTTTGGTATTTGATTTATTGGTGTAAGTAGGAATATCTAAATTATACTTTGATGTTCAAGTAAATTCTCCATCCGAATAAATTCAGTGTCAAAGATTTAAAAATTACATTACCCATTCTCATTGAAAAATTCTCTTATTTATAGGTTTCAAGGGCTTCACGGTTTACGGACAATAGGCTTGGGCCCAATCACTCACATAGTCTAGGTTTATATACTAATTTCCACATGTCACGATTGCTTATTAAAGGATAATTGTGGTAAGAAGAATTCAGTGCCGGGTGGCCGAGATGTCGAGATGCTATAACACTTGGTTGACATCCTGAAAATTTGAATAAATATTAATTTTTTGTAATATTTTCTGTAATACATTGATACAGTATTATTTTCTGTAATATTTTCTGTAATATTAATTTGAATAATACATTGATACATTATTATTTTTTGTAAAAATTTTCATATTTAAATAATACAGTTTTTAGCAATACTGTTTTTATATTTATGAGCTTCTTGGTGATATAGTTTTGTATCTCTTCTCGAAGCTGTATTAGAATCAGTATCGTAATATTGTATCAATGAGCTCTTTTCAGTTATTGATTCACTTATTTCGTATCTGTTCTTGGATATTACATCAGCATCACATTGAATGCACTATCTGTACCATCTTTGGATACTGCATCAATATGACATTATTTCGTAGTAGTAATTTATCAACTCAGTGATGAATGTTGTCTTTTCCTTGTCATGGTTGAATATCAGGATCTGGTTGTATTGGGAGTAGACATGCAAGAAACTAAAAACTCGATGTCCAAATGCACCACTAACTAAGTAATCGATGTTGGGCAAATGATACACATCCTTAGGGCAGGATTTGTTAAGGATAGTCAATGCACATTTGCCATTTGTCATTGTTTTTCTTAACCAACACAATGTTTGCCAGCCACTTCTTGTACCACACGTCTCATATGAAGTTGTCCGCTACCAATTTTTGTACTTCTTATATAATCACAGGATTAGCCTAATCAGGGTGTATGTCTCGGAAGTCCTCATTAGAAAATGTCATGCTAGGCGTGCTCCTCTTTTTGCGGCTAGCAACAACATTGATTGATTGCACAACTCTCAAATGTTGCTTTCGAATTGAGTATGACGTTCCTCCACCATAAAAATCGTTAGAGATAGTGTTAATGGCCCCTAAGGGGTGGATCTTTTCGCCCAGTCTCTTCTTCACTCTGTTTGGAGGGTGACTCTCTTCTCGTCTTATCTTCCCTATGCTCACGTTTTGACTTCGATCTCTAGTGTCAACGCATCCCTTTCATTTCCCTCTGCACAAAGCAACGCAGGTGACCAACTTGGATAATTTCTTCGATCTTGTCTTTTAACGCAGGACATTCTTTGGTGCTGTAACCAAAGTTGCGGTGGTATTGGTATTGTTTGTTTTGGTCAGCGTTAGGAGGAGCAGAAGTCTTGCTTGAAATGGGGATGAGCTTGACATTCAGAGCTTCTTCCAGGATCCGAACAAAATTAGTGTTTAGGGGTGTGTACTTGGTAAAGTGTGAAACTCAGGCTAGCTGATCGGGCATGTTCCTTCTCACACAACTAGACAACTCCTCAACTCTCACCTGGTTTTTGAACTCCCTTAACACCTCAAGCTACATGAATTTAGCGGCTCTCTGGCTCAACTCGTCAAGATTTGTTGTGAGCTTTTTGCACAAACTATCTGAGAAAGGTTTAGGTTTGAGAGTGGTCACCATGTGGGGCATGGCTACCTCAGGGTTTAGGTTTGGGATGTTAAGGGCCACTTTCCCAAATCTTTCCATAAACATGTAGAGACTCCCGATCTTTTCCTGCCTGAGATTGACGAGAGCAATCAAAGTTAGGTGATGAGGTCGGCTGGTTATAAATTGTGCGCCAAACTTTGCCACTAGGGTGTCAAGACAGTTTATGGAATTCACGGGGAGTCAGGCAAACCAACTGAAAGCTACTTCTTTCAAGGACATTAGGAAGACTCAACAGAAAATTGCATCATTTGTCGTATAGAAGTTGATTTGGGTTATGTAGACATTTATGCGCTGGTTTGGATCAACAGTATCATCATACCTATTAAGGTTAGGGCCCTTCCGATTCAGCGCTTCGTGAATGGGTGTCTTTAGGACGAGATGCCAAAGATATTCACTGAAGTAGGTGGTCGGGATTTAGAATTTAACAAGGTTTTAGCTTCACATATTTTAGTCTTCGTTAGGGTATTTGATTCAGTGGGATCGACCTTTTCAATCTCTGTTGCCTCAAGGACGACTTTATTTTCCTCTAGCTTCCGTTTTAGCCAAACATTCTTATGTCAAAGGGCATCTATCTCCTCCGTACTTTTCCTTTTAAGGGTTTCAAATTGTCGTCGTAACTCCAACACCATCTCCATCTGATCTAGGTAGTTGACAAGTGCATAATTTGAGTATATTTTGCAGGATAAATTTCGATTATTTTTGGTCTTAATTGTTGTTTGAAATAACAATTACCTCTAATCTGAGAATTTTTTGAATCAAATATAAGCTCTTGAGTTTTGAGATGAATGAAGTCATCTAATCCCAATTTCTAAGTAAATTTTAGTTTTACTAAGCGTGGAGGAAAGGCAAAATTGAAAGATGTATGAAGAAAACAATTACAAGCATTGAAGAATTTCTCAAGTCAAGACTTGCTCAAGTGAGAATTGCTCGCTTGAGCGAGATTTATCCAGAGACAAAGTAGTAGTGCAGTGAAGAGCTCGTTCAGGCAAGAATTGTTCAAAGAGTGAGTGATTTTTAGTGAAGGGCTCGCTTGAGCGAGAAAAACTTTATCAGGATAAGTACTACTTTAGCCTAAGCAGAAAAGGACTTCGTTTAAGCAATAACTCACTAACCAAATGACGAACAAAGTTTAAAAATGAGATTTCTTTCTTGGAGAATGGAAAGTAGTGGAATAACAAAGTGGAAAAAGCTAAAGAAAAGCTAGTATCTTTTGCAACCTTTCCAATCTTTTGGTTTGTAATGGCTACCACACGTGGCTAACTCTTCTTTCTTGGATGTATTTTGGCAATATTTATGTATAATATTTTGTTTCTACTCGTTATCGATATTTTTATTTTGTGTTTATTGCTAGAATCTATCTGATCAATAGACTCTTGAACGTGATCTTTATATTTAACTGGAAAATACTTATAAGAATCAGACCTAGATGAAGATACTCAATAAGTTGCAATGCTAGGGATAAATTTCAATGTATTGATTGCTTTATAACATCTGCTATTAATGTTGGGTGATTTGCTAGATATATGAGGAATCAATGTTTAGGAAATTGTTATGAATTTCATGCTTGAAGAATCATTATGAATGATTTTATACGTGCATGAATTTGAGTATTATATGTTCTTATCAAACCATAATATAAATAAGTGAGATAGATGAAGTTCAACCCCAATCTCATTAACTGAATTTTCTATAATTACTTAATGTATTACTTTTAACTTCATATAGAAAGTCTTGTTCATATTTTTCGTCTCCTTGAACAAAATCATTATCCATGTTTATGTATATATGAGTGTTGCAATCTAAAATTTTAATCGAAATTGATCTTTGTGAGTTCGAAACTCGTACTTCAAATCATTATACTACTTTTAACTCGTTATACTTATCGAAAGAGTCAATAGTGATTATCTCGTGACTCTTCCTGGTGTCTGACACTCATGTTCTTCTTTATTACCATGCATTCTATTGTAGGGTAATTTTTGACCCATGGTGGACATCAAAATATTCTTACAAGCCAAGTACCAAGTAAGACTAACACTTCATTGCATCTTTCTCTATTCAAGTCACCTCTCTCTTCCTCTTACTTCACATTTTTGACTTCTAGGATGTCTTAGTATCCAGTTCCTTGGTCTCGGCATGGGTATCTATAATTATACTCTGACGATCAATTAAGTTCTCGATCCAAATAAATTCAGTGTTAAGGATTAAAATTACATTCCTATTATTTTCCTGTTTATAGGTTTCTAAATAACCTCCACTATAGGAAGAATAGACTTGGGCCTATGTAAACCCAATCGCTCTCCTAATATGAATTTATTTACTAACTATCACGTATCACTTATCAATCGCTTATTAAAATATAATCATAGATAAACTCAATGCTTGATCAAGATGTTACATCATTCGGTATCTTGGTCAATCACCAATATCATTACACAATTATCCTTGTTTTGTTAAAATCTGATTTAAACAAAAACCAAAGTCAAAATTGAACTACACAAAATATAGAAAATAAAGGATTATGTATAACATAATGTTACAATTCTATTTAGCGAACTTTACAAAGACAAGGTTAAGATTTTGGAATTTTACATTGGAGTATATGTTCTTTTCCAGAATTTGTTTTTAAACAAAAATATCTTTCCAGCCATGAATTAAAACATTTTTATTATCAAATACTAATTTTATAAACAACTTTTCTATACACAATTTGAAGACTATGTAAATGAGTTGAATTTCAAATTTATTATTATTTTTGAGAGAATGTAAAAAAGGACGAGGACATCAAAATTATGGCACAAGGTATCTTGGCCAAACATAGAGTTGGCATAGTTATTCATGAGAAACTGGAATAGAAGTCTCCTAATACCATGAATTAGGTTTTATTATCAAGTAATAAGAACATTGTCCTTATTGTTACTTTGAGAAATATACTAACTTAATTGTAGTAATGGCTTCTTATACCATACAAATTTATATTTAACAAATCCTTAAAATATCAATTTTTTTTTTTATTTTAAAATTTATTTATTATATAATTTTTTTTTTCATATTCAATTGAGTCAAATGTTTTCTTAATTAATTAAAAAGGTGTTAACAAATTAAAATTTATAAATATCTCATTTTAATAAATTAAAATTATAAATATCTTAATGATAAAATATTTTATTTTAATAAATTCTTAAAAAATAAAATATCTATTAATATTTAATTGGTTAAAAAAATAAAAATTTATATTGTAATAAATAATTGTTCATATTTAGACATTAGTATATTAAAAAATATTTAGTGCAATGGAAAATTATTGTTAGAGTATCTTTCCTATTAGAGTAATATGTTAGTTGGCTCACTGCTTTCACATTTAACACTGATAAGCATCTGCATGTGTAGCACCCTTGGTGGAGGATGAACCACGATACCCAAACCTTCATGGCCCAAATGACTCGGGCCGGCCCAATTTTTAAACCCATCGCATCCATCGGTTCTTCTTCTTCTTCTGAAAGCTTTCTCTCACTGCATCAGACGCCATAGCCACCAAACACCGTGGCTGCTGAATGGTTTTTAGATGAGAAAATCCCAACACCTGTTCCTTCTTCTGCACCATCACAATCGCAAACCCTTCTCTTCAACTGCTCCTCTCCCTCAACAATCTTCTCTCCCCTCTCAAATCTTCCTCATTCTCTCTCGCCCCCAATGGCGAAAAGACCCTTCCCTTGACGCCCTAATCCCTGCCCTAACCCCTTCCCTTCTCTCCTCTCTCTTCAATCTCAACCCTGACCCTCTCACCGCCCTAAACTTCTTCCGATGGATCCGCCGCGAACACTCCTTCTTCCACACCCTCCACACCTACGAGTCCCTCCTCCTTATCCTCGTTCGACACCGAACCCTTCGCGCCGCCGAGAATGTCCGCAACTCCATGATCAAGTGCTGCGCCTCCCCACACGACGCCAGGTTTGTGCTCAATCTCCTCCGCCGAATGAACACCGCCCCCGAGGATCACCAGCTCTCGTTTAAGCTCTCTCTCACTTCCTATAATAGACTCCTCATGTGCTTGTCTCGTTTTTCAATGATCGATGAAATGATAGGTTTGTATAAGGAGATGTTGGATGATCATGGTGATGGTAGTGGTAATGGAACTGGTGATGTTTTCCCTAACTTGATCACGTTGAATACCATGTTGAATTCTTATTGCAAACTGGGGAGCATGTCTGTGGCAAGACTGTTTTTTACTAGGTTGTTAAGATGTGGGTTTTGTCCTGATTCGTTTACGTATACTTCCTTGATATTGGGTTATTGTAGAAACAATGCTGTAGATAGAGCTTATAGAGTGTTTCGGGCTATGCCTCAGGGGAGGAATTCAGTTCCCTATACTACTCTTATACATGGGCTTTGTGAAGCTGGGAGGCTTGATGATGCTCTTAACTTGTGGTCGCAGATGAGGGAGGATGGTTGTTTTCCCACGGTTCGGACTTATACTGTTCTCATCGGTGCGTTGTGTGAGTCGGGGAAGGAGGTGGAGGCTTTGAGTCTTTTTGGGGAGATGGTGGAAAGAGGGTGTGAGCCTAATGTTTATACTTACACAGTTTTGATTGATTACTTTTGCAAGCAGAGTAGGATGGAGGAGGCGGTGGAGATGCTTAACAAAATGGTGGAGAAAGGCATGGCTCCTAGTATTGTCCCATACAATGCCTTGATTGGTGGTTATTGTAAACGGGGGATGATGGAGGATGCTATGGGGGTTTTGGGTCTGATGGAGTCGAAGAAAGTTTGTCCAAATGTGCGGACTTATAATGAGTTGATTTGTGGCTTTTGTGAGGGTAAAAGTATGGATAGGGCGATGGCTCTACTTAGTAAAATGGTTGAGAATAAATTGTCACCAGATGTTGTTACATATAACACATTAATCCATGGACTGTGTAGAACAGGCGTTGTAGATAGTGCATCTCGCTTGTTTCATTTGATGAATGAAGATGGCTTCAGTCCGGATGAGCGGACTTTTAGGGCTTTTATAGACTGCTTCTGTAGAATGGGGAGGGTTGGAGAAGCTCATCAGATGTTGGAGTCCCTCAAGGAAAAAAATGTCAAAGCAAATGGACATATATATACAGCTTTGCTTGAGGGATACTGCAAAAGTGGGAAAATTGAAGACGCCTTATTATTGTTCAAAAGGATGCTTGCAGAGGAATGTCTGCCTAACTCAGTCATGTTCAATGTATTAATAGATGGCTTACGCAAAGAGGGTAAAATGCAAGATGCAATGTTATTGGTGGAAGACATGGGAAAGTTTGGTGTGAAGCCCACTCTTCATACGTATACCATTCTTGTGGAGGAAGTATTGAAGGAATTTGACTTTGACCGAGCTAATGAAATTCTCAACCAAATCATCTCTTCTGGATATCAGCCTAATGTGGTCACATATACTGCATTTATCAAGGCATATTGTAGTCAAGGAAGATTAGACGAGGCTGAAGAGATGATAGTCAAGATTAAAAGTGAAGGCATATTGCTTGACCCCTTTATCTATAATGTATTAATTAATGCATATGGATGTATGGGACTACTTGATAGCGCATTTGGTGTTCTCAAACGCATGTTTGAGACTGGCTCAGAGCCTTCTTATCAAACATACTCCATTCTAATGAAGCATCTAATGATTGAAAAACACAAGGAAGACAGGAATCCTGTGGGGCTTGATTTAAGTAATGTTTCTGTTAACAATGCAGACATATGGAATAAAATTGATTTTGAAATTACTACCATGCTCTTTGAGAAAATGGCAGCATGTGGGTGTGTGCCCAATCTTAACACTTATAGCAAGCTTATTAGAGGATTTTGCAGAGTAGAACGTTTGGAAATAGCCTTCAGTTTGTATCATCATATGAGAGGAAGTGGAATCTCTCCCTCTGAAAGTATTCATAATTCTCTTCTTAGCAGTTGTTGCAAGTTGGGAATGTTTGTGGAAGCAGTGACACTATTAGATTCTATGATGGACTGTGGTCATTTAGCACATCTGGAATCATATAAACTTCTTATTTGTGGGCTGTTTGAACAAATGGACAAAGAGAAAGCTGAAGCAGTTTTTGATAGTTTACTACATTGTGGGTATAATTATGATGAAGTGGCTTGGAAAATTCTAATTGATGGCTTAGCTAGGAGTGGATATGTTGATCAATGCACAGAATTGCTGAGCCGTATGAAGAAGAATGGCTGCCATTTACATTCTGGGACATGCTCTATGTTAATGCAGGCATTGAATAGAGTTAAAGAAAATGATTGTTAATTTTGCCCTGGAATGGTACTGTTGCATTTCTTTATTCATATCACCAAATGCCTCTGATACTGATACGTAAGTTAGTTTAACAGCAAGACATTTTGGTGCATTCTTTTTGTGTTCATAAACTATTGAATGCTGCGGGTGGATATTTGCTTGTCTGCTCTGGTGCTGCAAGTGGATAAACTATCGGATGTTGGTAACCAGCTTATCCATGTGAGGTATATTTCACTCATTACTTTTCAGATAGAGATGTAGCCAAGTTATTCACTTATTGATGTGAGCTATGCTGTATGTTGTAGTCCTTTGGGACATACCTGAAAAAGATGAGACCAGCCTACCCCAAAAGCAACTGCACCTGTACCCTTTTCTTAAGGTACTGATTGTTGCCCCTTCTATTTTTCAGGAGTTTTCTACTGTACTTCCTGAAACTTTAATTTCAGGCTCAAGATCCAGTAAAAAATTCTGTTGGTAAAAATGTGGAAATGTAATCAGGAAAATTTAATTTATTCCTATTAATTAGACTGATTTACGTTTCTTGGAATTAGGTTGACTTGATCGATTTTTTATTTTTATAATTTTTATTCCCTTTTTTTCTCAATTAGGTGAAATGAAGATGTCTGTAAGTACCATATGTAATTTAACACAAGTCAGAAATACAATTCAGATTTATTCCTTTCCTTTCAAGTCTTTCTTTGTGCATGGTATTGGAGGGGTACCATCTTCTCTGACCTGTTGCATCGCCACTTAACTGTTAAGCTCCCTGTTCATGCCATTGTCATCATCTCTTGTATGCAGCTGTTTAGTTTTGTTAATTGATGGACATTTGCTAGTATTTGGCTCTCGCTGTTTTGTTTTAACCTTGTTTGGTCTCTGGATCTCTCGCAAAATTCCACTTGTTTGGCTGCTACTCAGTTTCAGCTGATATTACTACATTTGGCTCCTTTATTGTACCCCATTTTAGTGGCTTCATTGCAGCATGGTGCCCCTTTTCACTGTCCTTATTGCAGCATTTATCAGCTTCGTAGGCTGTCTTCATTATAGGCAGTTAGCAGCAGTCTTCAGTGCTGTTTCACCTCTGATCAAAAGAAAACATTGCCAGAAGATTCCTGTGAGAGCTTAATCTATAACCGAGGGACCTTTTTTTTTCCTTTCAAAATATAATCTTGCTTGCAAGCTGAGAATGGTGGATAATTCATTAGTTTCAGAGGAAGTGTTGAAATGTAACTAGGAAAATTTAATTCATTCCTATGATTGGACGGATTTCGTTGGATTTGTATAGTTTTCATTGTCTTCTATACTTTATTAGGTGACATGAAGAAATCTATAGAGGCCATATGTAATCTCTTTGAACACAAGTCAAAGGTACAATTCCGATGTATTTCTTTCTTACAAGTATTTTTTCAACAAATCCATTTCAAAAGTAAATAGTTCCTGTATTATTGGGAGTTTAGCACCCTTCATTTGTTTGCTGGAGTAATCAGTTAATGCAAGGTAGAGTCACTGTCATTACTGTTCTAACAAGCCTTTGTAATTTTTGTGCAACTTTGTCAACGTGATTGAGGAGTTTACGTAAAAGTTTGCGAGGGCTGTAAAAAAGAAAATTGTATATAGAAATTTCCCAAGATTCTATTATTATTGTCCAAGAATAATTATCAATTTGCAAGTTTGCGAGAGTTTAGCATGTGAATTTATATTCTCTAGTTCTTCCTATGTGTATTACATTGTTGCATTCTATTAGTGTATTCTTTTAGTTAGTAGTAATCTCCGAATTGTAAATGAGCCCCTAATATATTTAAAATTTATTTCAGGACATTAGCTATATTTGTTACACATTAGCATTACGATATTGTATTCTGTTTTGTGGAACATTGCCTTTTTGAATGAAGAAAGGCTTTCCTCCTGGAAAATAGGACCATTTGAGAGGACAAAAATACTATTAGGCTTTCCTCCTTTCTTCTCGTAGAAGTTGCATACTAAAATGACATCAAATGAAGTATTTTGGTTTCCAGGAATCTTTTTGTACTTTAGAAAAAAACATTATAAATTAAGTTTGTGATTCGTTTTTTTTTTTTTTTTTTTTTTTTAAGTTGTGGAGGTAATTGATGAATTGAACATTTGTTGTATGTGTAGGATGATGTGGGATTTTATTTTATGTATAAGAGAATTTGACTTTATAAGTGAAATTTGGATAATAAATATGTATAATAAATTATGAAGTAATTAAATATCGATTGTTATTTTTTAATAAATGGAAATAATTATATTGTACATTTCTCGATTAAATTTAATGTACTATAGTATTCTAGTATATGAGGAAAATGTTTATACTACAATTTCTGTTTATAAATTTCAATCAATATGATGCTCAACAATTTAATGGATTATTCGTCAACAAAGCAAAACTTGAATCACAAACTGTTCTGATCCATCTTAATCTTAAAATCAATCATGTAATTAGCAGGAACATTGAACTACTTAAAAGAATAAATTAATGGGCTATATATTATCATAGGAATTAATTTCTCACTGTATAAACATTTTAATGAAAAATTTATAATTATGATTCATTTAGATGCATATTTTACAATACCGCATATCTAATCTGAACTTATTTTTATGAACATGATTTGTTCCTATTTAAAAACTTGTACTTATTTTGATAATGCACGAATATTTCTTTTATTTTGTTCAATTTAAAAATTTATACAATTATGCTCGCTAATAATGTTATTTATTTGAAAATGTTTAACAAATTACCATTATTAACAAAGTTTATTAAAACTGTATTTTTCTAATTTATAATGTTGGATACATTTTTATTGGCTTAATATATGATTAGGTTCTTTCAGTATGACAACATAATTTTGATCATTAGACTAAAATAGGACAATTAGATTCTCTAACCAATTGAAACTATTATTATTTTTTAAAATTTTAGTTTGATTTTAGTAGTGCAGTGATATCCAAATGGAACAAATTGATTTGAGAACACACGCCATTTTGTCTGTTTAAGTTGCTTGCTTGATATCTGTGCACCGTTTGTTATAATTCTGCATCTAATTGTTCAATGCGGTGTCGCATTTTAATAAACAAATAACTTTTTGCATATGCAGAAAAAGTAATCAAACTGTAACTGGTTCAAGGAACACATCCATGAGCGTTGTATTATTATATAACCATTTTTTTCGAAATATTTTGCCCTCCATAAGAGTGAAAGGCAGAAAAGTTTTCCTTGCAATTTATGTCGCTATCAAATAAATAAGCATAAACATTAAAGCAGATGTATACAAAACATCCCTAGCAAAAATCAGCACACTCGAGAATAAAAGTTTCGAAAAAATATATTTGAACCACGGTGATTGATGGCACTGCTGGGATGAACTATGTGAGCTACTATACAAAATAAACCAAAGAAAAAGTTCTCTTACAATCAAGGGCAATGCCAAATTCATAGGACCTCCAGGGATGCACACAGCCGTTGACTGAAAGGCTATTTAGCACTGGGAGAAGTCAGTCGATTTTCGTCTAGATCATGCTTCGATGTAGAATCCCCACCCATCAATTCCGAGAAGCCCTCCACCTTCACAGGAGGGGCTCTAACCATGCTAATGTTCCTATATACACAAACAATGAAGTCTTAGTAAAGATAACATAAAAGCCACCATAACAGCAGCATTCATTTATTTTAAATAACTTACGGCGACTGCATTGAAGGGATCTGTAAGGAACCCATCTGTCTAAACTGAGTGCCAGATTGAGAATGGAAATTTGACATTGCAGCCATCTGCTGCTGCTGCTGCGGCTGTTGCTGCCTAAACTGCATTTGGGGATGTCTAGAAGTGAAGGCATTACCATCAATTGGTAAATCTTGGTTTTCAATCTTGACTTGAACCAGCGGTCTTTCCTTGTCCATATCCATAGCAGGGCGAGCAGCTGCAGCACGCCTTCTCATTCTCTCAATTTGCTGTTGCTGATGAAAAGCCATATTTTGGGAATGAATCATCTGCTGCATCTGTGGGTGCATTTGCCTCTGCATTTGAACCTGCACATTAACAATGCATTGGGTAATACTGCATTGCAAGAATCATTAATCAATCTAGCAAACATATTGAAAAATTCTTAATGAGGAACAAAATCAATTAGGCAAATAGGTTGCAAACCAGTCACAATTTCATATAACTGACACAGGCAAAAAAATTCAATCAGCACAAATTCTCTTCCTTCACATTATACCATAATTGAAGGGCAGGACATATACATTTTTTCTAACATATATGCCAAATCTCAAAAGTACTAAATGTGAAATCATCATCTCCACCTGCTCAGGAAGAAAAAAGAAAAGGAGGGATGTCTACTACATTTCTCCAGAGGTCAAAATAGGACAAATGAACCTAATGGATCAAAAACTTAAGAACAATGTAAACAAACAAAAGAATATGAACAAATACATTAAATATAGCACCCAGTACTATAAATTGGATATGAGAAAAAAATATGCAGCAGCCACAGTTTTAAATTAGCATGTGAACTGCAGCCTTGTAATGTTCATATTCAAATAGCATTCAAAGTGAAGAAAATTAATTTTTGACGAATGATATAAATAATGGTCACTGGCCAAAGAAAATCACAGTTCAGCATGATGCATGATGTAATTCTGTTTTGAGTAAGCACCAAATACATCTACAAAAGTGCAGGGTTCTCTAAGATCCAAAATAAGGACATTCACTCAACGTCTCACTGCCAGTCCCCCTGTTCATGTCCATGCATCATACAAGAGGCTTACAGCATTAAATAATGTACAAAGTAGTATATGTAAATACTTGTTGAGGTAGCCGAAGGGAACTCTGCTGTTGTTGCTGCAGCTGCGGCTGCATTCCATGAACTTGTTGCTGACCGTGTTGTACATTATTCTTAGAGCCATCTTTAACCACATCCACTAACGGTGCAAAATTACTGTGAGCAAGAGCAGAAAATGTTAAAAGGCATCCAGGTAAACATAAATCAGGGTAAACTATTGCCTAAAAAAATCCTCGAACAACCACAACCCATCTATCCACCAAAATGTTTACAGTACCACACTTTGTCACCACTTATCTCTTCCTCTCCCTCAGATTTCTACTTTAGTGAATGTTTATAAACAAAGTAATACTGTAGTCTTAGAGCAATCCCCTTGGAACATATCAGTGTAGTCAGATTAACACATTTATTCATGCAGCAAACATTCAATACAAAATTAAACACAGGAAAAGAGTCTAAACTCACCTAAAACCCACTGTTTTAAGCAACATCTTCAGAAGTTCAATGGCCGAGCACTGTTTCTTATAACTATCAGCAAGCACTTTCAAATTCGTTCCTATTTTACAAATCCGTTCGCTCAGTATTTCAGAGAAGTCCTCGACCGAACCTTCCATGGCACCTTCAAACCCCACGCCCAACAAGATCCGCGCCACCGCCCTCTGAGACAATTTCGCCGCCTGCTGGGGGCCAACAACCTTCCCATTTCCCTCAGCTCCAAATTTCCCACGGCTCACGCCTCCTCCATGCTCCACACCACCAGGCTCAGGCCTAACCCCGAGCCTCTCCATCATAACGGAACTCCTAGTCGCTGCAATAGGAGGCAATGTATCAAGAATACTAAACACCTTCACCTTCTGGTTACCACTATCTCCCACTCTATCACTCAACGGAAGCGCGCTATCAGGCACGCAGTTCAACGCGAACGCTATCTCGGGAAAAACAGCGGAATCACCATCATCAACAACACCGTTCGGCTGCAGCGCGTGATCCGCAACCGAATTCACATCCTCCCTAAACGCCAGGCGCCGTTTCTTATGATTACTAACGTAGGTAAGATACGAAGCCATCTCCGCCGGCGAACGCGATTCGCCGGAAACTAAATTCTTACTCGCCTTGTATTTATCAATCACCTGACTGTACCACGTTTCCGGCAATTCAGATTCAACGTACCTGGATCCGGTAGCGGAGGCCGTTTTATTAGATTGATTCTGCGTGAAATTGACGAAATGTGAATACGGAGAAGGAATTAAAAGAGAAGGGCGCGAAAGATAAGAGATAGGGTTTTACGTACCTTGGAGTCGTGCGAGGGAGTGTCAAGGGTGAAGTAGATGTCGTCGGCGTGCAATTGGAGGTAGGTAGGGTTGAGGCGTTGGAGAGAGGGGTTAGGGTTTGGGGAGAGAAAAGCGGTGGCCTTGTCGAAGAGAAGCGCGCGGACCCTGAGTTGGAGAGGGACGTGAGTGGAAGAGGTGATGAAGGAGTCCCAGGCGGAAGGGGAAGTGAGGAACGGAGCGAAGTTTACGTAGGTGGAGTCGCCGAGCCAGGTTCGCCACACGCCGCACGTGTCGAGCTTCCGTGCCAATTCGTAACCGCGGCCGTCCTCCCCCAGCAGAGCCATTGCCGGTGCCACCGCGCAACTCAGTTTCGAAAACTTTCGTCTCGGTCAAACAAACGCTTTTCTCTGGACTCACTCTCCACTTCGTTACACTGGGCTGGCCCGTTTCATTTATTAATCACGTAATATTATTTATATACATAAAATTAAATCACTAAAAAGATTATCAAATGAAATAAAATATCGATTTAGCTACTCAAATAAACCTATTTTAAAGATTTTTTTTAAATAAAACAGTTCAGTTTATTAATAATAAATAAAAATAATTAAATCTAATATATTATTTTTTAATTATAATTTGATAACTACCTAATCAATTTTTAGATATTGGAGTGTATTTTAGACTCAACTGAAATTATAAAGATGAAAAAGTAATCTTTTTGTAACTTAGAAATTACATGCATCATAAAAGTTCAATTAAAAACTCTAATTTAACTGTTAAATAATCACTATTCACAAAAGTTTTCATTCTCAATATAAATATTTATGTTAATTTATTAAAGATTTAATATTAAATCATTAATAATTTAAATTTAACACCAATTTATCTTATAAATATAACATAGAAAAAAGAAGGATCTTCTATTTAGATTATACAAAAGCGATAAAAAAACTGCTAAAATAAATATAATACTTTAAACATTATAATATATTTTTAACTAAAAGTTATTTTACATATGCTAAAATAATTTTAATGGGTTTTTTCATAAAATCCTTGAACATCGATTAAACCGACATTACAATCTTAGCAACCATCGCGTAACTTTGATCGACACTACTCAAAATAAAAAAATAATTTCTTGCACCAACTAAGTTGAAACAAACATATATTATATTTTGTTTATATTATAAATATTTATAATAAACTTGGCATCTGCTACACGGATGCTAAAATATTATTTTTTAATTCATAATATTATTTTAGTGTCTCCATTTGTTTCTTTTCCACTCTACTTAATTGTTATATTATTTGACTTTAACGTTTGTTTATTCAATTTTAAATTTTCTTCTTTTTTGTGTTGTATCAGCGTACGTAGTAACATCCTTTTTTCACCGACACTAATTTATAAGAGTTAATCGATATTATTCTGGAGATACTTAAACTATTTTTCTTTTAATTTTTGGTAATGGCGAAGAAGAGAGAAAGTGATATCTTAGCACACTTATTAATAAAAAGACCTATATAATTAATAATATAGCTTTGCAAGTTGAAATATTAATATATATGATTATATTGTTAAAATGAAGTGTAAAGGAGTTTTATTTGTCTTGAGAGATGTAAAGGCATACTTTGAGAGAAGAACATAAACAACTGAGAGATGCTTTAGCTGTTGCATCGAGATAATACTATGGCAGAAGAAGAAGAAGAAGAGGTAGCAGGAGCAAACCATGTGGTCCTCTTACCGGGACCAATGCAAGGCAACGTAAACTCCATGATGAAGCTGGCACAGCTTCTAGCTCTGCACCACTTCCACGTCACCTTCCTCACCACCGATTTCATCCACCGCCGCCTCCGCCGTTTCGCCGACATCCAGGCTCTCTCACAAACTTACCCCAACCTCGAATTCAGGACCATCTCCGATGGCCTCCCTGATGATCATCCTCGTTCCGATAACCATGCTTTAGCTGACCTCTATTCTTTCTTGAACTCGCACGCAAAACCTCTCCTCAGAGACATTCTTCTCTCCCAAAGTGCTGCAAAGCCCAAGGTCACGTGCCTCATTGGTGATGGATTCCTTGGAGGCCTCACCGCTGACGTGGCGGATGAGGTTGGGATACCGCTCCTTCATTTTCGCGCCATCAGCGCTTCATGCTTCTGGGCTTTGTTCTGTGCTCCAACTCTCTTTGAATCCAATCAACTTCCTATCAGAGGTATAAAACTATAAATTTCTAATGTATGCATATATATA